>Ga0325401_1006026_pt1 | contig 11697 bp, 5 predicted proteins | sample PopdelMetagenome_FD_205666 | JGI IMG/M metagenome (GOLD analysis project Ga0325401, IMG submission 205666) | Populus deltoides microbial communities from Bellville, Georgia, United States - Xylem-PdKOR-R2 | ecosystem: Host-associated > Plants > Phyllosphere > Stem > Wood/Secondary xylem | place...
CCACAAACACAAAAGTAGATTCAAAAGAAACGCAGCCAGAGAGAAAGAAGGGTAACTCGGATGGGCATCATTATCGCTCCCCTTGCATAATCATGCGCTGTCAAGTCGATGGATGAAGCAAATTAAAAATACTTGAGAAGGGTGGTTGGTCTCTTCTCTTTTGTCTCTAATAAAGTGAGAAGCATAATCATTTAAGGTACTTGAAAATCTGTCATCAGAAAACATATGATCACGTTGTAAAGCTAGGCAAGGGGACCTGCCACACGTCTATATTTTATTACGACCATGCTGATTTTGAGAAAGATCGATGGTCATTACGGAAAAGGAGCTAAAAGCTCATGCTTGCGCTGGTGGGAATGAGATGAGAGGAAAACACACGAAAGAGCAAACGGATCTTGTACTGAGAATTGAAGTGAGCAAACGGATCTGGTAACCCAATTTTTCTGTCATGTTACCTTTTATCGAAAGAGCTCGCTTCCAATGTTTTTCCTCGGATATCAAAATGATTCTCCCTTGTAGGAATTGCATTGCATAACAGAAGGAACCTCTCTCTCTCTCTCTCTCTCTCTCTCTCTCTCTCTCTACTCTTTGTTCAACTTTTACTGAGGTCCTGGACTGACTGCTGTAAAGGAAAATAATTTGTTTTGTGCACGTAAAGCGACGAACAGTATCGTGAAGTAGCAGAAGAGCATCCATAGCTTCATATCCTTAGCTGGCAAATTCTTTTATTCGATTCAGAATTTGAATCATGTAATGATTTATTATATAGCTTCCTTTTTATATAATACTTTTGATGTAATGAATCATTGTAATTAATTTAAACCTCCATTATATTACAATATCAATAATTTCACAACAAAGCATAGAAATATAATCAACCATTACGTACTTTATATGATATAAAATGGACAATCTGTATATAGAAATATTGGTGATATAAAATGGACAACGGGCTAGCGCTGCATGATATAAAATGGACAATCTGTAGAAAACAACTCTTTTCAATACATACTACTTAATGCACCTTCCTAAACGATACAGAACCCCGAGAGCTCATCCATCCAACAATTATAAAATGCTACTATTTTCCCTTTCTTTGTTCAGAATATTTTTTTTTTTGATAACCCGGGGTGTCCGGATCAGCTTACGTGCACCACGATTAATCTTCAGACCCACTGAACACCCTACAAGCCTAGTAAACAAGTAAGGCACCGCGAGAATGATAGGCGTTTATACTAAGGTTCGAACCCAGGATGCCGAGGCAGGGAATTCCCTGCCAGGACCACTGGCTGGGTACCTTACCTTTGTTCAGATTTCTACAAATATTGGTGGTTACAAATGGAAACAATTCGCTTTACTGAATGAAGCCCAAACAATTTGCATGATGTATTGGATATCTTGCAGTAAAACAGCGTATCTCTACAAGCAGCAATGATAATAATGGCCCCAGACTAGTAATAGGACAATTTTTATTGTAGCGGCAATAATAGCACAGTAGAATCCCAAATAACCTGAAGGAGAATTCATAACTATTATCATGCTTATAAAGTAAAACAAAGGCGAACTTTTTACTTGTACATGGAAAGAAAATAAAAGCCCCAACTTCAAAGATATAAACCAAAGCAGATTTTCTTACATGCCACAAGCTCAAACTACAGCTCACTGTAATTGCGCCAAACTTCACGAAATGTTTTCAGACGTGCTTTCAGGTTAGGTGTTCTAAAACTTGCATGCAGGATAGTGGCTGAGAGAGGGAGAGAGAGTTAAGCAAAGAGCACATGAAATTTTGAAGAAAAAGTGTGAAAGATACGAGTAAGAAACAAACCAAGAAGTCCAATGGCAAGTGCCCAGAGAACAGTACTCAAAAGATCACAGGAGGCATACCAAAAGGATGAAACTCACTGCAGAACATTAGTAGAAAGCAAATACAATCAGCTAACAGAAACTGCAGATCACTGGAGTTTGGTTCACCACACAAGGTTTGAGTTTGAAATTGCTTTAAAAGAAGAAAAAATCGACTGACAGTATTAAAGTATCAGAAGAAAAAACCATGACAAACACCCAACATATGTAAATTGCTCTCTTCGTCGATGGACGTTCACGAATAACAGGTCTGTCAATGCTAAACAGTGAATAAAACAGCAAAGTACTAGATGCTGCACAAAACAATAGTAAACAAAAGGACTTGCGTCAGAGGAGGTCTCATTTTTTCTGCTAAATGCGGAGAGAATTGCCTCGCAGTTCTGGTTAACTTCTCACTAAAAGTACCTGCAAAGCTGTAGAAAATAAATTCCAGCAACCAGGAACGGGGAAAATAAACCAAGAACAGATAATAACCAAAAGTTGAAGGATATGGGGGTAAGGGTGAAGCAGCAATGAGAAATGACAATGAGATGGCAACCAAGATGCTTTAGTCATTCTGCATTTTAACTACACAAATCTCTTGGCTACATCAAATGAAACACTTGCTAAAAATTGCTGAAGACAATTTAATATCTCCCTCCTACCACACCGACACCTTGCACCCAGAATTAAAAAGAAAATGAAAAGGTGCATGCTAACTCACATGAGGATTGGTATTCCACCCATTAGGAAATGCAAGCTCCAACAATGCAATTACTCAAGAGGCTTAAAGCCCAATTCCATCGCACAACTGATCTTGTTTCTTTAAATAGACCTTCTAATTTAAAATTTAGCTATTAGATTTTTGCACTCGCCAATGCATGTAAGATTTATTGCTTAATGCAGGCAGAGTGAGAAGAGTAACTGGGCGTGGCCACGTTACCTCCAAAGAATATACTTAGTTAGGTGATCACCGCTATATCATGCGCTTATTTTTTTTGTTTATAAAAAATTTAGGTTCGGCATCCAGCCGGCCTCAAAGTTTTTTTAGTTACTGCATCCATCCAAATCCAAGGCTATTTTGATCTTGTCCGGGCAGGACTCAAAGCTATTTTAAATTCTATAAAAATTGAGACTCATGGCTATTTGGTCCTATCCTGGCCAGAACCTTAAGATATTAATGTTAGACCCAACATAAATATTTATAATATTAATAATAATTATTAACTTATTTCTCCAAGTTTTTATATCTTTTAATTATTTAAAAAATATATATATAATTTTTCTTTGATGGTACTAATTTTTTTTTCAATTTACTAATAATAATGATAATGATGATGATGATGATGATAATAATAATAATAGTAATAATTTATAATTCTATCCTTTAAATCAAATCTATTATTGTTTTTTAATAATAATAATAATATTTATGATATTAATAATACTATTTTTTTATATTAATACTTTTAATTATAGTAAAAATAATAATATTTATAACACAAACAAGACTATTTTTAATTTTAATACTTTTAATTATAATAAAAAATTAATATTTATAATATAAATAATAATATTTGTAATATTAATACTTTTAATTATAATAAAAAAATATTTATAAGATAGATAATAATATTTTATCATATTAATAATAATATTAAACTTGTATGATCAAAGTTTATACAGTAATATTTTTTTCAATTTTTTTTTAACAATAATAATAATGATAATTGTTATTATATTTTTTTTTCAATTTTCTTCAATTCTTAATATTAATACTTTCAATTAAAATAATGATAATAATATTTAGAATACAAATAATGATATTTATCATATTAATAATAAAATCAAACTTGCCTGGCCATAGTTTATACAGTAATAATTGTTTTTTGAAAAAAATTATGAACAATAATAATAATGATAATTGTTATTATTTTTTTTATTTTTCTTCTCTGCAGGGTCTGCTGATCCAGCTGTGTGAGTCTTTAAACCTAAGGGCTATGAGAACAGACCAAGGCGGCTGAGTCTGCACCCATCGCGCGGGTCTGCTGGCCAGGCGCTCGGGGGTTTGTACACCTTAGGCTCGCGAGTATGTAGACCCCAGGCTCGTGGGGCTGCAGACCCGCTCACCCTAGGGCTGCAGCCAAAAGCGTGGGACTGCCCCTGGCGCCCAAGGCTGGGCAGACCACGCTAGGTGTCTGCTTCCTAAGGCCGTGGCCAAGCGACGAGGCCGGCCTTAACACCCTTGCTTGGTAGCTCTAGCGTCAGGTGTACCTTGCCTCGCGGGTCTGCACACCCCGGGCCCGCGGGTCTGCACACCCTGCCTCGCGGGTCTGCACACCTAGGCTCGCGGGCTGCAGACCCGCTCGCCCTGGGGTTGCACCAAGTGAGCAGGTCTGCGCCCAAGGCTGGGCAAACCTCGCATCAAGTGTCTGCATGCTAGGGCTTAGGCCAGCCTCAGCGCCACGTGGCTGCAACTTGGGGAATGGGCAGGTGCCCGTGGCCTACCCAACGCCCGAGCCTAGCAAAACATTTTCTATTGTCATATTGTATTTGGATTCTTTATATATTCATTCTACAAATACTTAAAATCTCTGCAACACACACAACACAATAACACTAGTTCTATGTATAATAATAAAATAAATATTTCTTTGTGATTTAATAATAAATAAACGTCATTGTCATTACATTAAAGTTATTTCATCTAAAAATAGTACATTACAGTTTATGGCATTACATAATCATGTTGTGCAAATTAATGAGAATCATCTTCTTTTTCAATTTCATCATCATCATATTCATCGCATCATCATATTCATCGCAATCTTCTATGTTGATTTGATATAGATTTCATCTATATCATAATCTTCATTGACTTGTGTATGTCTATTGGTTCTTAAAACACCATTTAACTCCTCAACGTCAACGTCAACAAAAATATTCTCAGCGACGTGAAAATTTGAATTTTCTTCTAAGTCATTAGACGGAACAACTCGATATGGATCAACTAACTGGTCAAGTTGAAAGACATCATCACTTACAATTAATTCATCGTTGCCATTTTGAACAACTTGGACATGACCTTTGGGTTTGGTTTTTATTACAGATAACCAATCAACTGTTGAACAATCATTTCTAAATGAAAGAGTGTATGTGTAATAAACTTTTTATTATTGTTTGGTGAAAACAAAGACATTGTCAACATTATGAAGTCTAGCCTTTGTATTAATTTCGACCAAACTATGATGGAGATCTACTCTGATTCCTCTATCAATGATATCATACCAATAGCATTTAAATAAAAAGACTATATTCGGCTTGCTATGATATTGCAATTAAATGACCTCTTTTAACTTTTCAAGGTAGTCAACTTCAAAGTCATTAGAAGTCGATCCCTTAACACATACCTCATTGTTATATGTCTTTCTACCTTGACTATACTCTTTAGTATTATCCATTGATGAAATACCCATTAAAGCACTTCACCTTTCTTGCAGGACCAAAACTTAGTAAATTTAAAGTAACACTAGCATTCCCTTCCAATTGATAAATCTGGTACATGAATTACATCTCTATCACAGTTAACGAGAAATGTATAATAAAATTAAATATCCTGAGATATAAGAATAATTAAATAGCCTTTACATGTGTTGTGAAACACATGGAAAATTATTCATCTTATAGTCGAAAGATTTAAGATTCACTCAACTATAAGTTTTTGGACAGTCAAAATTAACGATGTTGTCTATGAGGAATTCATCAATCTATCAATTTATGATCGTATAAGAGATAAATTGTTTGAAAGTAACAACATGTGGACTATTATACATACTGAATAAAAGGTCTCAGTTCATCACAATTCATTACTCGTTAGGTTATAAATTATATATTATAAACTAACTCTTTTCAAATGGCATGATTTTATAACTATAAATTTTCAAAGGTTTGATAAAAGTAGTATCTTCTTTGTCTTTATTTTCTTCATGGTTTGACTATACTCCAAAAATCCATTCATGAAATAATACATGGAATTCACTTTTTTTATAATAGTAACTCTCCCTTTACCTTTACAAATCAAACTCCTAATTCACTTTTTTTATTGATCAATAAGAAAACACATAAAAAGTTCATAATTACTTTGATTTTAATTCTTGGTATTTTGTAATTTATGCGAAAATAAAATGGTAAATTAATCAAGACTCATTTTTATTGGTTTAAGTTTTGTTCTTAATTCTAATTTATTTATTCCATGTATAAGTATTAATAATATTGTTATCCTATTAAATATCTAGAATTATACATAAATTATATTGGTATAAATATGTGTTGAGAGTATTGTAATCTAAGTCAATGGATTCATAGGATTTTCTCTACTACGAGAGTTATATAATATATATATATATATATAAGAATGAGATATTATTTTCTTTCTAAAAGAACTTAGCAATGCTCTAGCCCAATATTATTGAAGTTGGGGTATTACAATTCCCATCCTTCTATTTTCTCTTACAAATTCATACCGATTTAGGTTATGTAGTTATATAGATATTCTTAGATAAAATTCAATATATTATTGTAGCAATATAAAAATATAATAATTAAAACAAAAAATATGAGATGATAAAAAAGACGAAGATAAAACTTTGTTTAATAATAGAGTATAAGACAGAGTAGTTGTCTCTGTATTTTATTTAATTAAAAATAGACAAGACTAAACAAAATACAATATATATATATATATATATATATATATATATATATTATTTAACATGCAACATGAGCAGGATCATCAAATAAATATTTAGTTCCCGTATTGACTTGGTACTTCTAATAGGAAAAATCATTTAAATTAAAAGGCAAGAACTTATAGATTAAAAGATAGAAAAAAGTCATTTCATTCTATATACAGAAGGTAGTTGCTCATGCTATTTGAAAGAAAAGAAACCTAGTGTCTGTTATTTGGAGAATGATTGGCCAATCAAGAAAAAGAAATGGAAGGAAGGAAGAAAGAAATGAGAAATCTTTTCCATCTAATGCTAAAGGCCTGACTAGTGGTGGAAATGTAGCCTGATTTTGAATGCACATTTACTCAAATATGTTAATTACGTTTTTTACCGGATATATTATGATAATAACTTATTCAAACAATTAATAAGAACCAATAGAGGAGATGAAATCATTCTTCCCTCTTTGCATGTTACTGTTTATTGGAATAATAATTTTTTTTTATTTTAATATTTTAATATTATATTTATTAGAAATTAAAATTTGTTATTTATTTTGGTTTTCTTCGTACAAGGCTAACATGATTTTGGAAAAAGGTCTTATGAAGTTCAATTTCATGATTGTTTATTTTTTTTTATATTATATTATTAAATAAAAAATAAATGTAAAATCATTGTTTCCCTCCTCATGTATTACTGTTTATTGGAATAACATGTTTTTTTTCTTTTTAAAATTTTCATATTTAAATATTAGGTTTATTGAAAATTAAAATTCATTATTTATTTTGGTTTTCTTCGTATGGAGTTATCATAGTCTTAGAAAAAAAAAATTAAAATTGAATTGGTGCTTGGTTACAATCGTCTACTTTATCCTATCATATTTTTAAATAAAAAATGGTATATCATATTGTTAAATAAAAAATAAAAGGAAATTTATTGTTCATAAGTAACATGTTTTTTTCCTTTTATTTTTCTCTTTCCTTTTCTTTCCTTTTTTTTTCATTTTTGTATTTCAATATTGAGTTTCTTAGAAATTATACTTTGTTATTTATTTTAGTTTTTTATATATATATATATATAGAGTTATCATGGTCTTGAAATAACATCATGTCATTAGGTTGGTGCTTAGTTTTATGATCGTCTACTTTTTATATCATATTATTAAATAAAAAATGGATCTGAAATAATATTATGAATTGAGCTTAAAGATTTATTTTAATTTATTTTTTATGAAGTTATCTTGATCTTAGAAAAACGTATAACAATGAGTTAGTGCTCGGTTTTTTTAGCATCTATTTTTTTATCATATTATTAAATAAAAAATAATTATTGAGAATTAGATTTCATGATTTATTTCCATTTACTTTTTATTAGGTTATTGTGGTTTCATGAAAACATCTCGGTATTGAGTTTGTGATCGGTTTCGCAAGAGTCTATTTTTTATCATGTAATTAAATAAAAATAATTTAAAAAACATTTTTCATCACAATGGCGTTAATGACCTAGATTACAAGTTTAGTGGGTTAACTTAGGTTAACTGAAATTGATCTAATGTGTTTCTGTCTTAATATTCTCTTAAGAAAAGATGTTATCTTGAAACTATTTTTAAAATAAAACATGTTTTTACTAGTTGTCTAAGTTTTTTTTAACTCACCAAGTCATTTAGGTAATGCCAAGACAACTTCTATTCAATTTAATTTGAACATTGAGCTAGACAAAAAGAGTGGTTCGAAGGTTTCATGTTCAACTTGCCAAGCTGGGTTTAATTAATGATACTGTCAAATAATTTCTCTTAGTATGAACAATATGTTTAATTAATGACACTGCCAAATAATTTCTCTTAGTATGAATAACATGTTTTACATGTAAAAAAATCTTGGTCCTGCCACAACATAGCAACATAGCGTGGAGAATTATCTAGTTGCATATATTCTTGCATAGTAACACAAAAACTTTAGCAAAGAAATCTTGACCAAGGTATCATCATTTGACAATTTATTTTTCTTTTTGAGAGAGAAAAACTAGAATTGATATATATTTTTTAGGTTCTCAACAGTTGCTATGATATTGACAAATGCACATGTAAAAAGACCATTGCAAATTTAAGAAAATTTGGCTTAGCATGACTTAAGAAAACTATCTTTAACTTTTAATCAAAATTATTTTTTTATAAATAACTTATAAAGAAATAAGTTAAATTTTAAAAATTGAAGCGTTTTTAATAAAAATAATTTAAATTATTTTTTTAAAAAAGTACAAGTTAGAATTCATAAGTTAAAAATTGTAAGTTGCTTTCATAACAAATTTTTATTTAAATTAAAATTCATTTCTAACTAAATATATTTATGATTTTATTCATGAATCAAAAGTTAACAAAAAAAAAGGAGGGGATTTTACTATATATCTCCTCATAAAACACTATTTACTCACTACAAGATTTCACAGTTTTACCAATGGAAAAACTCTGTCGGTGTGTGATTCGAAGTTCGTCGGTGATTTTTTTACAGACAACATCACTGACGGATAACGTTCGTCAGCTTTCCTTTCGTTTGTGATTTCCCCGTCCGTCACTATATCGGTCGGAAAAACAAAAAAACCATTTGCCGATGGTTTTACTGACGGAATTTGGGCGCTAAAAAAAAAGATTCCCACTTGAAATATACCGACGGATTTTCATTCCGTCGGTGATATTGTGATTGACCGACGGAAATTAACCGTCGGTAAATCTATCGGTGAGTGTATGAAATACCAACCGAATATATCCGTCTGTAAATTCGTCGGTACTAGTGGCAGCTACTGTTAAATGCCGACGAATTAATTCCGTCGGTAAGTCTGTCGGTGAGTGTTTAAAATACCGACTGAATTAATCCGTCGGGAAAATTCTTGGTAATAGTTTTTTTTTCTGAATTTGTTTTTTAAAAATTATTTAGGATATATAATATAAAACTATATAAATTAATTGTAATACAAACCAATTATGCAAATAAAATTTATATTAAACATAAAAAAAAGTTAAATAATATTCCTTACAAACTGAATATGTTTCAAGAAAAATTTTAAATGAAGTTTTAAAGGTAAATAATGTTTATTACAAATTAATATAAAGGTGGAGCTGGAGGAGGAGGAGGAGATCCTGGAGGAGGCTGGTGGTTATACGGCCAAAAAAAATTAGGTGCACATGTTCCACTATTTGCCATGTTCATAATCATTTCGCGAAGCTGTTCATAAGTCGCTTTTTGTTGTTCATAAGCCGTTTTTTGTTGTGCTTGAGACGCTTTGATTTGTTCAGACTTTACTCTTTGTTTCGCTCTTTGTTGTGCATGAGATGCTTTGAGTTGTGCGTACTCCGCTGATAGGTTATCGTATTTCTCGGTGAGCTAAGCCGTGTGTTGCTGCAAGGCCACGAACTCCTTAGATTGGGAGCTTGATATTGATTGGGAGCTCCCAATGGTTGAAACACTATGGGTCGACCGCAAGTTATCGGCCGTAGTGTTGTAGAGCCCGTAAACTCAATTTTTATCGGGTCCACCTGACGAGCCAACCTCCATCCACAAATCCGGATCGAATTCCGGATAGGTCAAAATATCATTCCCGTATCTCTCCCTCAACCGATTATTATAGGTCTCCTGAAAATAAATCAAAAAGTAATCATCATATTCAATACAATAAACATAATAACTTACATAATAACTTACAAAATAAAATGGTTGAACAAACATACCACGAAATGTTGAGCACGGTTATCAACGAACTATTAAGCTCCCTTCTAGCAGTCTTGACACCGCACGTGCGTCTCCACAAACAGCTCCAACAGGCTCGGCTCACGTCCAAGAGACGCAGCCTATAATGAAAAAAAGATATATTAACAAAAATGAATTTAACGATATATTTCATTTAAATTAATCTTACCATCCGTTTCGCATGTGCAGCAAACAAAACGGAGCCGCCAGTGTGCGTTGTCACCCTGCCATGAATTGGTCGATTCTGGTTGCCAGCACCGGACTGTGAGCGTCGTGTGAACCGCTCAGACGTCACGTGCTCAAGATAGTGCGGCCATATATCTTCCGGGATGTATATCGGTTTGAAATCCCTCCAAACCGCAACATTGTTCCAGCCTTGGAAACCCCTATCCCTCGTGGTTTTTTTTGTCTTTTTTTGTGCTTCATACCAAAAATCACGCAACCTACTTCACACAACCTACTTCACGCAACCAAAAATTACATTTCGAAACATAAATTTTTGTCTAAAAAAAATATTGTATTGTTTTCGATCTTACCTAGTTGCCACGTGATTTTCCCACACCCTCCTCACAACAGTGTTATGCTCACTGTCCCAACAAAATTTATGCTGTGTATAAATAAACAAGTTTAAATAAAAATAATAATTTATTTACAATTATATTAATAAGCTGAAAATTATAAAATAATACCAACCTCAAACTTGTTAAACCATGCATTGATTTAAGGCATCCATTCAGGATGCTTGGATATCTGACTCCATTGAAACATTGGAATCTCCATCGACGATTTAAACGCCGATGATATTACTCGGGCGGCTTCAATGTTTGTGAACCTGAAAATAAATGAAATAAATTCAATAGTGATTACTTCATAAATTATGTTGTAATTTAAAAAAAAAACTAAAACCTTAACAAACTTACATTGAAAGGTTGTCCTTCCACTGTGCCTCATACTTGCGGGTAAATTGATTCCGCTGCGAAGGCACGCAGCCTCTGCGCTGTGAAGTACCGCTAGAAGAGGCAGCATCGGTTGACGGCGCAGGTGGTGTAGGTGGCTCTTCTTAAGAGGCACCTAAGGAAATATCATCCTTGCTACTAGACGAACTAGCTGCGACCATTCTTGAGCGACCAGCTCTGAATTTCGTTCTACGCATCTACACAATTTTATACAAATAATTATATAATTAAATTCAAATTAAAAAAAAAATCGACAGCACCTCCCATATACTGGATACTACCCAAATCCACAAACCTGCACATATTAACAATAGCCACAACCAATTTACCCAATATATACTAATTATTCCAACATATTCAATAACTAATACTAAGGTAAATTCAATATTAAGAATTACAATTCAACAAATTATTCAATAATTATACCAATAC
>Ga0325401_1006027_pt1 | contig 11696 bp, 5 predicted proteins | sample PopdelMetagenome_FD_205666 | JGI IMG/M metagenome (GOLD analysis project Ga0325401, IMG submission 205666) | Populus deltoides microbial communities from Bellville, Georgia, United States - Xylem-PdKOR-R2 | ecosystem: Host-associated > Plants > Phyllosphere > Stem > Wood/Secondary xylem | place...
TATAGTTGAACATGAAAATAAGTTTAATTAATTACGAATTAATTGTGTTATTTTTAATTTTGGATAAGTTGTTGAGTTAGGAATTTTGTGTGGGTTGTTGGAATCATCTAATAATGTTATCAACCATGCTTAATGATTTCATGCAATAGAGCATAAATGCGGTAGAATTATAATGAAATACACGTTGCATTGAATTGTTGATAAGATGTCGAATTTGGTATCTTCTTTAAATTATTTTAATTTCCTATGAATTTGGGTTTGATTTAATGTAATTGAACATGAAAATATCAATTAGATTTGATATCATGAATTATATTTAATTTTGGTCCAGTATGCTTTTGCGTTACATTTTTGGGATTTGATTGAATTTGCTATGAATTTTGCCAATTAGGGTTAAGGTAATGCAATTTAGTTAAGATTATGTCCAATTGACCAGAATCTAATTTGTTTTTCCTACATAATGTCTAATGACATATTTATGTTATGTCATTACAGTGGTACTATTGTTCCTAGTATGAATGGTAGTATCATATACAATGACATAAACAATTTGTTGTTAAATGGTAATTTAGACATGTCATATGCGGATATGAAAGAAATGTTTTTTCATGGACTTGGGTGAAATTATAATAATATTGATGTTGAAATAACTTGAAGATCTCAAATTAGTAAATATCAATATTATCTTGTACCGATTGTACGTGATGACAATTTTAAGATAACGATTGATTTTTTCATCCAAAGTGGGTTAAACATAATAGTATTGTATGTGATTAGTCGAATAAAATCTTTGTATGTAAGGGTAAAAATAATTTATAGTCGGATGATTTGCTATAAAGGATTGATGATACTATAGGCACTTAGTCATAGACTTATGTTAGGAGGGTCAGATTTGGAGGTGGGACAAACATTCAAGTTTAAAAATGAATTGGTTAATACAATTAAACGATAACATATTGCACATTCAGTTGAATATCGAGTCCAACCATCGAACTCTATATTTGTTCTATTACAATGTAAGAGTTTAGAAAGTCCTCGTGATTTAAGTCGACAATCGGGTAGTTTACATGAAAAACACACAAATGCATAAGTGAGAGGTAAAATTATAAATAGAGGCAAATAACTTTTTTAAATAGGCTAGAACAACCCAAAACATCCAGCAGCAATGGAGTTTCGTTTCTTCATCTTTTCATTTGAAATGTTTTAGAGAAAACACCTAAATATGGTAATATTTGACTGAAATCAAGTGGGTTTTTGAAGGAAAATGTCATAACCCATTTTTGGGTTATTGCCCATAATTTTTACCTTTTTTCTTTTCAAAATAAAATAATTATAGTAAGAAGACTAGTATTTTGGCAAAAGCAAGCTGAGAGTATTTCAAATGTAAAAAAAATATCAAGCTGCAATTTTAAATGGAATCAGGAGCCTAATTGTACCTCATTTTACCTAAAACTAGAGAGACAATACAGATTCAAGGTCAGGTTACATAATTATTGGATGAATCAACATAAAAATTAATCCTAAAGACATAATTAGATTTTTAAAAGGCCAATTTGTTCAAATCATGGGCCAAATTAAAGTTTAATTATATTTAAGAATTAATTCGGATCTAATTCAAGGATTTAATTAGGTGCAAGGACTTAATTATATTTTAAATTGGCTAAATTAATTTTATTAGGTGCTTAATTGGTGAAGAATTAAGTTCAGGGGCCTAATTTGGGCTTAATTGAGAAGATTGAAATTTTATGACACCAAATTTAATTTTTACAAAGTCAATTGGTTCAAATAAGAGGTTAAATCACAAGAAAATCAAAGTTTTGGGATTAATTAAGGGCTAAATTGAATAAATTTACAGCCAATAATCATTTTACAAAAGACGTCGAACTATGGGGACTCGATTGATTTAAATCAGGGGTGAAATTGAAGAAAATTAAAAGTTAATGGTGAATTAAGGGTCAAATTGCATAAATTCAGGACTAATGACTAATGTGAAAAGGATGTTGAAATTTGGGGATGGCATTGAATTTTAGCAGGGGCAAAATTGTATAAAATTGAAAGTTTATGGTCAATTAAGGGTGCAGTTGAAAGAAATTAAAAGATGGAGGACCAAATTCAACTTTGGCCACAACCCTAAATTAAAACCTTAAAATGTCCAAAAAGGTGCCATTTTGAACCATTAAAAAAAATATCAAACAACGCGTCGTCTAGCGACTGCTCATCTTCTTCTCCATTTAAGCCAGAAAAAGTTGCTCGAGTGGCTTCTTTTAAAATGCATTTAATGCTTTATTTATCCATCAAATTTGACAAAACTTGCACGCAAATGATGGTCTAACATCTTACTAAACCCTAGTATGGTCTTTTTTAACCAATTGACACCACAGCGGCCTTGGCACCGCCTTAAAGTTGTTAACCCAACCAACCTTTCTACAGTAACTTTTTCAGGCCATGATGACAACTTTGAACCAATTATTGGGATCCTTCCAGTTCGAATCAAGGGCCAAGATTAGACACCACAAAAAGACAACATGTCTCTCTTTCACACCTTATAAATAAAGGTGGATTCCATTCCTTGAAGAAGGACAAATCATAAGCCAAAGTTCAGAAGAAAAAAAACCATTTTTCTGCCTAGTTTTTCTTTCTCCCCTCTCGGCCACCACTTGGTCACTTTCTCTGCCGCGCCTCAACCATTGTTGTCGCCACCAACCACTTGCCGATCTTCCCTACAACATTAGGAACCCCTCTTACAACTTTCCTCCTCTGACCAAACGAGTTTTCCCCCTCCAAAACATCCCTTGCCACTGCATTCTATATGCAGTGGCCATAATACTTAACCTCATGGTTACTAGGCTAGGCTGCTATCGACCCAACTCGACTCAGTTGGATCTAGCCCAGATGGTTGGGTCAGTCCACCCTAATATAATAATAATAATAATAATAATAATAATAATAATAATAATATTTAAAAAATTCAAAAAAAAAATATAAGTCCTTTACTTGTGATTTTTTCGCTTGTTTTTCTACCAATTTTATATAATATCAAGTTATAAATTTACTCTGTAAGATATAGATCCGGTATTAAAATACCCGGTTTTCTCTGAAACATTTCTAAAATAATTTGAAAATTCAAAAAAAATCTCAAAAATTTTAAATTAAATTCCTCTTTAAAAAAACAAAAATATTTTGTTTTCATGAATACGGTAAAATCGTAAAAGTTTTCTAAGCATACTTTTTATAAAAAAATAAAAACAAAAATGCATCTTTCTCATGCTCTGAAATGCAAAAATGAATATCGTAACTACTTTATGATTATCCATTAGGGTTTGGCCAAAATATCAAAAATCCTTCACTAATCATTTTGTTCACTTTATATTTAAAGTGTTAGGGTTTTGTTGTAGACTTTTATATTCGGAAGTGTAAAACTACAAAATAGAGTACACTCTCAAGTATTAAAGATACAAAGTGCAAAATAAATATGATGCTAGAATTTAGACTATAGAACGGTTAGGATTTAGCCCGATAAGATTGAGACTTCCTCACGAACGGAGAACTTTATAGACAAGAACAATGAACAGAAACTCGACCTTGAAAAATAATCAAACAACAATGCAGCTTACCTCATGTATAGTGCATTGGGTAATGCATCTTTTCCTTACACAACCAGTCCCTTGCGTGGACTCTCATAAACTATAGATTTTCTAGTAATCATAATATTAGGTGGCGATTCTTAAACCTTATAATCATAACTTTATGATTATACTCAATACCCTTTCATTTTCTAATATCTCTCAAGAGGCTTAGCCCGTCATTTGACGTCACCCTGCGACAAAAAACATGATATAAGTGAGTTGAGAGGCTAAAATAATTAAGAGAAGAAAGTGAAGTTCTTAAATAGAGAAACTTGGGTCTAAAAAAAGGATGAAATTGGAGAAGATGAGCTAAAAGACCACTTTAAATCCATTCTAGACATCATGAGTAAGTTTTATTATAACCAATTGCTTTGATTTTTATGGGTAATGTAGAGGATTTGAAATTTGCAATGTAGTAATGTTGAGTTAGGGTAGAAAAGTGTTGAAATAAATATTTGTTTTGTTAAAAATCATGTTTAAATGAATTAAATATTGTTGTTGATGAATAAGTAAGTGATCTTGGCCTTGCTTTCCTTGTAATTATGGATGATTTGGAAGGATTGAACTAGTTAGTTTATGGGTTTGTGATTGAATTTAGTGTTTGATTGAATAATGAGTTTATAGATGCTATATTTGCTATGAGTTGAGTTTTTTAACATGAATTAGGATTGGGTAATGTTGTATTATAGAAAAAATTAAAGAAAAACTCATGAATTACACCACAATAAAATTCAGCTAAATGATGAAAAAGGAAAATTAAGTTTGTGAATTGAGTGGGCGTGCTTTGATATGAATTTTATATTTTTCATGTAAGAAATTAATAATGAAAAGTGTAGAAATAATCATGGTTAGGTCATGAAGGATATTCGACCATTTCACTTAAAAAGGGAAGGAATATGTTGATTTGAGAACTAATATTGCTTAAGATGATTTATTGATTATCTCATTGAATATTGTAGATAAAGTTTTAAATGAGAAAAAAAAAACAGGAACACCTATGGCTCCTTGAATGGAATTCGGCCATAATAAAGAGATAGTGGGAAAAATGATTTCGTGTGGGTTATACTTTTGAAATTATTGTTGAAACTTAAACTTGATTGTGTTAAAATGACTTTAAAATGAATAAAATGAGAATAAATTCCTTGAAAAATAAATTTTTATTTTTAATTGAAAACACCGGATAAAAAAAAAATGATAAGAGTCGTCGTACTAAGCGAAACTATGCTGATAATAAATGTTATATAGATATATAACATGTGTAAAAATTAGTCAATGGGTTAGCATATCTAAAGAAAAAGAGTATGTTAGTTGTGACAATTGGCTAAAATAGGTATTTAATTATTGAGTGATGTATTTGAATGCATGATTATATATTATTGCGTAATGAACATACTCTGAGTGAATGTTAGATTAGATTTTATAGATGATTATGACATTTGGAAATCAAGGACAGATGTTAAATTTTATAAATAAATATGTGTTAAATGGGAACCAAGATACTGTTCCTAGTTTGATTAATTGTGTTTACAATGATTGAAAATCCTATGGGCACAGGGAAAGTATGGGAGCTGGACAACATACTAAGGAACAAGATTTATACACATTCTAGGTAGGTGCTACACATTCTAGGTAGGTGATTAACACCTTGTTTATTATTATTTTTATTCATTAAAAGATTGATTTGGCTCTAATTAAAATAGATTATAATAGAAAAACCATGATCAAAATATCAAAATACTCTTTAACCCCTTCTTTAATTTCTTTTACTTGAAGAAAAATGAAGTAATTGTATTTTTTTTAATAGAAAAAGACGGAAACACCCTCTTTTCCTTTATTTTTTTTGTTTATTAAGGGTATTTATATAATTTAAATGTGTAAAAAAGAGTTAATAGATTAATATGCCCCCAATTAATTTCATAAAATCAAATAAACCTTTTGAAAAAGACTATTTTACCCTCATAGAAAGGTTATTTGTTTGTTGTAATGAAGGCAAAGATGTCATTGCACTATAGCAATCCACAATGCAATGTGTCTTGCCCTACAATAAAAGACTGGCAGGGTTTAGTAGATTTTTTTTTTAATTTTATCCTTCAACATTAGATTGGTTAGAAACTAAACTTATGATTTTTTTTTATTTTTTTGTTAATTTTTTTAATTTAACCCTTCAACAACACAATTTTATTTTTATTTTTTTTATTTTATCATTCAGTATTAGGTTGTTTTAGGAATTGTAATGTTTTTAGATTTCCATTCTATTGGGTTATATACTGGTCTCATATATTTTTTTTTATTTCAACTTTTGATATTAGATTTGTTGAATTTTTTTAATTATTACTATGAATTTATCTCGATTTCATAATATGGGTCGCTGGTTTAATAGGTTGACTCAGGTTAGGTTTTTTTTACATCTTTTCTTCTTGATTTTTTTTTATTTCATCTTTCAACGCTCAGTTGGATGGAAACCAAGCTTTGCAATTTTTTCTTATTTGTTATCTATGGGATTATCCTGATCTCATATCCAAGTAACAAGTTTTGTAATTTTTTCTCAATTTCAATCTTGAATATTAGATTCGTTGGAAATAGAGTTTTATAATTATTGTTTTCTTTTTATGAGTTATCTTAATCTTAATATCAGGTCGAGAGCTTAACATGTTAATCCGGGTTGACTTAGATTATTTTTTTTAATCGATCTTTTTTCAATTTCATTCTTTAACATTGAGTTAGTTGGGAATTAGGTTTCATAGTTTTTTCTATTTCTTTGTACGGGGTTATCTCAATCTCATGACCCGGATTGCAGGTTTGACAATTAACCATGGTTGACTCAAGTAGTTTTTTTATTCTTTTTTAAAATTTTTTTAATTTCATCCTTCAACATTGGGTTAATTAGAAATTAGTCTTCATAATTTTTTTGATTTGTTTTTTATAGGGTGATTACAATCTTATGATCCAAGTTGTAAATTTAACAAGTTAATACAGATTGATCCAATATTCGATCGTCTTATTATTTGAAAAAAAGATTGGATTGATTCAATATTTAATTGTCTTATTATTTGAAAAACAATTATTTAATATATCATCTTATCAATATTTTAGAAAAAAAACATGGTATACAATATACATTATATTTTGAGTTTACAATTTTATTTTATTTTATTTTTTTTGTTAAAAAGCATCTAATCAATGTTTATTTTTTTTATGTTAAAAAAGAAAATCTAGCCTGCATCATTGATCTAGTGATGTTACAATTGTATATACCTAACTTATCTATCCCAAGTTGCGAGAGACGAGTTTCTTGTGTTTAAAGAAAACTACATTGGTAAAATGTCATAAGAAGCTTGTGCTTTTGACGGCCAAATAGATAATAATAACAGGAACCAGTTTGCTGGCCTCTGCTTAAAAATCCAGGAAGCCATGGACTGACGCTCATGCTCTCCAAAATTTGCAAGGCCGATCATGTAGTAGGTGTCTTGTGTTTTTTTGTGGGAAGGCGCACCTGTCATGCTTGACGATGACCCAGGAAACAATGCACAGGGACATGCAGCTTTCACATTCAAAGCCAATGGGGACCCAACAGAAAGGCATGGTTGGACTTTAGCAATCAAAAGAAGAGAAATTAACAAGAACAAGTAGTATACTATTGTAATGGATGAGAAAAGTTGTAGCAGCTGGAGTGCTGCTGGGGCGGTGGGACAGATAGAAGAGCAGCTGAGTGGCTGTGAAAGAATGCCTTTTAAGGCATGCACTCGGCTGCTGCATCCCCCCACAAGCTAGCCACTGATAGCCAACGCTTCCTCCCAAGAGCTGAAAATGTACTTTACATGTTATTTTACTCGATTATTATTTTAAAACTCAGATTCAGGCAAAGATTCTTTCCTTTGCTTTTTTGCTAATATTAGTATTATATCTTATGGAACATGTTCTCTCGACATACTTGTCAAAAGAAGAGTACCATTTGGTTAAAGACTTAGAACATAAAGACAGTGTCCTTTCTTTATTCTTGAATTTGCAGTAGTTTTCTCCCTTTTAATGTGTCCCCTTTTACTTTCTTTTTGTCTTGATGTCCCTTCAAAATAGCACTGGTTTTTGATCGAAAGCCAAGGTAGCCCTTTCATCACCAAACAGCCTTCTCTACATATGTTGACAGTTTGTCCAAACCCATTTTTATTTACTTTTTTCTTTTCTTTTTCGTTTCTTCTTCCTTTTTTATTCCTCAACCAAACACCCTAACCCTTCTTATTCATCATCTCATACCTTCCTCAACAAAACCCACTCCAACTACCAAGACCTCCATGCCACAACCACACCACTAAAACCCACCATAGCCACACTATAAACAACCCTTCGGCTTCCCCATCCTCAATTTCAATCTTTATATTTTTTATTGCTATATATATTTTATTTTAAATATTTATTTTTTAATTTATTTTTTAAAATTTAATTTTTATATTAACTTTGGTTTTTATTTTTATAATTGTTATTTGCTTTTTTCTTATCATTTTTTTATTAAAATTTTTTATCTATCAAATTTAGTCCTCATTCTTTTGATTGTTACTTATTTTATTTGAAATAATATATGAAATATTAATTATTATTATTTTAATTTTTTCATCTTTCAATTTTTTATTTTTATTTGATCTCTACTATTTTAATTGTTATTTATTTTATCTGAGATAATTTATGAAATTATAATTTTTTTTAATTTCATTCTCATTCAACTTTTTAATTTATAAGATTTGTTCCTCATTATTTTAATAAACTTGAAAAAAAATAAAATATTAATAAGTTATTTTCCAACTCATTTTCCATAACATAATCAAATACTGGAAAGTGTTTTCCAACTTATTTTCCATTACACTACCAAACATCGAAAAAAAAATTTCAGAATTTACTTTTCCGGGAATTCACTTTTAAAAAAATTACTTTCCAGCAAACAAACGGGACCTACATATAAATCATTGATTCATAAAAAAATACAACTCTCTATCATAATTAGTTATATGTTAAGCATCTCTTTTAAGAACGTTGACAATATCATATGAATTTTTTTAATTTAAGGACCATTTACCAAATTGTGTATCTTTATGGCTAATTGATAGTGTGGTCTTCTGCACCAAATCATGCATTAAAATATTTTTTTATTGAATATGTTTGTTGTTTGCTACCTCAAACTTTTTCTACTAGTAAATGGTCTAGCTACAATAAGTCTTATTTCATTTAAATCGTCTAGCTCTACTACTATAGCATACTAATAATCTATACTATCCATATCATTTTATACAACTCTTTTAAGTGATTGAATTGCAAGCTCAATGAGAAACATGGTATCATTGTCATAAGTTAAAGTAAATTGTGAAGTTTCTAATGCAGTTTTATGTGAAGTCTTATATGCCTATAATACTTCAAACAATGCATTATGTTAAGCCTCGTTATACCTTAGTAGATGTCATAATAATTCGGTTATTATTGAATTTTGATATAACAATCTAAATTTTCAGGACAACACCCAAACTAGATTATGGTAAATATGGGAATTGTTTTTTCACAATTTGTATATGCAAGTTTATCATATAATTTATCGATATTTCAGCAAAATCTCTCCATTTACCAAAGGTTCCAAGTTATTAACATTAACCTATTATATTTTTATATTTTATTTCTTAATTTTGACCCAATCATCATAGATCTTAATCACAACAATCATCATCTTCACATCGCAATTTCCCATACAATGATGCACAACATTAATTTACATCAAAAGAAAGCTTAAGACATATATAATATAAACGTATAATTTAAATTCTCTAAAATCAAAAGTTTATCATTATATTATAAGTTACCCAAAATTCAAAATATTTTTTTAAAAAAATTAACCATGTTATAGGCTATAATAACACAAACTCAAACACTAATGGCTACAAAACTAAATGAAGAGTAGATGAACTTAAGCAATATGAAAAGGAGTGTAGGTTCTCAATCAAAACAATTTAAAAAGTATAGGGACCAAATAAATAGGCAAAACTCTCCCTTTCAAAATCTCTCTTAAATATATTATTTCCTAGATTTACTCTTTAATTGTGAAAAAGAAAAAAAGAAGAAGGAAATTTCCTAATCAACAGTATCAAATTAAAATTACCAAATAAACAAGAAAATAATCCAATTCATACAAGATTTAAAATTGGGAACTTAGGATTGGAGCACCAAGATTAATTTAAGTTTTTCAAAGCAAAATACCCATATTGCCCAAACAAAGTCTTGCCGAAATTAGCACCAACATCGGTATACTGTATAATATGTATATTCAATTTCTCTTCATTCCAGAAACGACAAATTTTCACTTTCAATGAGAATAAAAAGATATTAAAAAGTTATTGTAAGATATACTTATCAAGATAATAGACCGAGACCAAACATAAGATCGCAAAGTATATGGTATACAAATAAAATTAAAAATCATCTCGATACCAGAAAATCAATAATCTGGCCGGCTTATCCTTGGCAATATATGAATTCGAAAGGCTTCGAATCCCGGTGGCGTTTCCACCACCCATAGTCTCACCGGAAGAGCCACCACATCTAGCACCACAAGCTCAGTACTACCGCCACAAATAACACAAACTCTACCGCCACCAGCAGCAATCTGCTGTGCTCCAATAAGCCTCTCTGACTCCATTATACGCTCCCAGCAATCCCTTTCTGGATCATATTTTCTAAGCACGCCTTTGGCTTCATCCACCACATACATAACCTCCTCGTCCATGGCTGCCACGGGTCCTCTCCACCCTGCAACCATACCCTGTGGCATGTCCTCCCATGTGTCCTTCTCAGTGTCATAAACAATCCCTTCTTTAGCTGCATCTCCTTTCATATTCACCATACAAAGTTTCCCTCTCCATCCTACTGCATCAATAGCATCCCTACAAAATCTACCGCTTTTTAGTTCTTTAACCTTTACCCATTTCCATGTGGTTGTTTTATTGCGGATGTTGGAGATCATGGCTTTCTGGTTTTGCAAATCCCACTTCTCCAATGACTTGGCCACGTCTGTGTTGTATTGGGATCCGATCCCACTCGCCACATAGACCGTGCCATGTGCCGAGCCAGCAGCACACCAGCGGCGAGGTGTGGCGAGGGGAGGACCAAAGGCCCATGAGACTGAAAGTGGATGAAAAACAAGAGGGCGAGAGAGAGCTGGGGAAAAACTGTGAGAAGTAGCAGCAAGAAGTATCAAGCGATCAGAGGCGGAGATGGATTGTATAGGAAGGTCACGGGAGATAAAGGAAGGGTGGCGAAGGATGAGATGGAGTGGTGGATCTTGTGGTGGAGGAGGGAGAGAATCCCACCGGGAAGAAATGGGGTCAAAGTTAAAGAATCGGATCGAGTTATTATCAGGAAGGTTATGGTTTGTATTCGTCGATGATAGCACTGCATACAAAGAGAAGAAAGGAGGGAAAGAAGGGGAATAGATTAGGCGACGCCATGAGTGGCAAACAGAGTAAAGAGTGGAAGGGTGAACAAGGGAGAGACAAAGCTGGGCTATGTCGTTAGGGAGACCTGGTATGAGAGGCTGTTCTAGGTGGCGGTGGCCGTCTGTAATTAGCTTTCGACGTTTGGTGGGGTTTTTGGTGGTAGTGTCAGTGATGGAAGTTTGGATGGAACTGGCCATGAAATGGAAGGGAAGGATTTGTTGTTTGGGAAGAGCTTTAATAATGGCCCTTTTAGTTTTTACTTATTTTGAATTTTTGTTTTTGTTTTTTGCTTTAAAGATAAGCCATAAGGAGATCTCATTGGTGGACAAGTGGGGATCTAAAAGCGTGTCGTGGAAGATGAAGCCTAAATAAGCTAGCACAGCACAGCACAGCACATCTTTAGGAACAAATAAATGGCAAAAGTAGCGTAGGAATTGAAAATGTAGTAGCTGGCTGTCGTGCAAGAGAGAGAGAGAGACAGGGAAGTAAAAGATTTTAGGGTTTAACCACCTGTTAGAATTGCTTTTCAAATAGTATTTTTTAAAATATTAATATTAAAAATAATTTTTAAAAAATAAAAAATATATATAAAAGAAAAAAAAAA
>Ga0325401_1006031_pt1 | contig 11691 bp, 2 predicted proteins | sample PopdelMetagenome_FD_205666 | JGI IMG/M metagenome (GOLD analysis project Ga0325401, IMG submission 205666) | Populus deltoides microbial communities from Bellville, Georgia, United States - Xylem-PdKOR-R2 | ecosystem: Host-associated > Plants > Phyllosphere > Stem > Wood/Secondary xylem | place...
AAAACTAATTTGGTGAAATCAGAGGCTTAATTGCATAAATATTAATTTTTAATGGGAAATTAAGGATTTGATTAAAGAAATTTAAAATCAAGGACCAATATATAAAAGGCATGCGACTTCAGGAACTGAAATTAGCAAAATCAAGGGACCAAGTCGAAGAAAATTAAAAGATAAACGGTCAATAGAGGGTTAATTTGCATAGATTAGAAATCGAATACCAAAATGAAAAAAGCGTTAAACTTTGGGTTGGTAATTGAATTTGACAAGGACAAAATCGCACAAAATCAGAAGTTAAAAACCCTAATATTGGAAGATTTGAGAGTTTATGGACTAAATTGAATTTTGGCAAAATCCCAAGTTCAAAAAACCCTAATTTCTTTGCAGTTAACCTAGATGACACATTGTCTGGTTCATGTTCAAAATGTACTGTTTGGAATAGATTTTATCTTCTTCTTTAGGCAGTTTTGGGCTGATTGAGTTAACAACTTTAAACAAATAAATGTAAAATTATAGACCTTCAAATTAAGCAAGATTAGATCCAAACAAAAAATATGCACCTTATTTACCAACTTTCTTAGTGGGTTCTTATCAAGGGTTGAGCACCTTCCTCTCAAGATCAGAAAGATAAAAATTACAAGGTGTTTTATCTGAAATATTATTTGGAATGACACAATAACCGAGAATTTCAAGTTTATCATGAAAGACGTCTTAATGATAATTAAGAACATTTCAACCTGTGTCCCATGGTATAATAGTCATGGACATCTAAAATACTAAAGACAAAAGAGAAATGAAAATCATCAAATCTCTTTTGATTTCTAACTATGGTTCATTTGCAGTGCATAAGCTTTAAAAAAATCTATTTTATTTAGACATCTTTCAAACCAAGTTCTTGACCTAAAAAACCAAGGTTTGCTCATCATAGAAAGCTCATCATAGATACACTGATAGGAATAGAAACATCATCCGACATAGCAACCACAAACGAAGAAAAACAATGCAACTTACCTAAATTAAGGCATATTAAGGGTGTTAATACCTTCTCTTTACACAACTAGTCGTTACTTAAAATCTCTGAAGGCCAGTTAGGGTTCCTAGTAACCATAATACTAAGTGGCGACTTCTTATCCAACAAAAGACCTCTTAACCTATATAGGAAGGGTTACCACGACGTCGCGTTCTCACGAAGGGTACGATATAATTGTGACTTCACTAGGGACCATTGGAATAGGCTTTGTTTTATTTGTGTTATGCTATGTGAATGTTGTTACCGTTTTTCTTTTACGCATAAAAAATCAAGAAAAGAAAAAAAAATATAAGAGGATACACATGAAAAAAGCTTAAAAGATTCCCCAAATTGGTGGAGAATGACCAAAATAATAAGTGGAAAAGTTGGAGGACTAGAATGTACAAGATTAGTAAAATTGACAACCCGATTTTGATTGATAAAAGGCCCAATTGGTGAGAATATTTGTATTTGGGGTAAAGAAATACAAATTTGGATAAGTAAGGACTCATTAAGGATTTTGAAAGACTTAATTAATTTTATTGAGGACTTAATTGTAAGAAAAATCATTTTTTTAATAAATTCATGTGTTAATTAGCAGAAATTGAAGTTTGGGGCCTAAAATTGAACTTTGAAAAGTTTAATCGGTTAAATCAATGGCTTAATTGTAAATGTTTTTTTTAAGCCAATTAAGGGTTTAAGTGAAGAAATTCAAAACCAAGAACCAAATCGTAAAAGATGTGAGACTTCAAAGGCTGAAATTAGCTAAATCAATGGCTAAATTGAAGAAAATTGAAAGTTTTATGGTCAATTAAGGGTCTAAATGCACAAATCAGAAATCAAAGACCAAGATGAAAATGACGCTAAACTTCAGGGTTAATATTTGAGTTTGGCGAAGGTTAAATTGCATATAATTAAAAGTTTTTATGTCAATTAAGGGTGCATGTGCCACAATTGAAAGAACAGAGACTAAAATGATTCTATCAGATCCAAATTAAAAACCTTAATTGCTAGGGATTTAACCCAAATGATGTGTCGTTCAACCTTTATTCATCCTTTTCCTTAACAGTTCGCAATGATCAAGTTAATACCTTTCAAGAGCTTGTTGTTGAGTTCTAGACCATCAAATGGCATGTAATATTTTTCAAATGGAAGAGGAACATCCCTTCTACAACTTCTTTTCCATGAAATTAGACGTTTACATCCTAATTTTTCCATAGAAGTCCCTAACATCTTGTCCCTAATCAACCATTACTCAATTTTTAGATTCTGCACTAATTGAGTTGACACCTTCAAGCGAGTCAATGTAAAGCTATAAACCTCAAAATTGAACAAGGTTAGATCCAAACAAAAGATATGCACTCCTTCTCTCAACTTCAGGTGGTATTTAATGATGATGAGATTGGAATTGCTTCAACGAAGCTTTGAAAGTGGCAAACCTAGTCAACCTTGACTGAGATACTCATTTGAACAAAAAGCACCTAACTTTGTCATGTGTCCACACTTAAAAATTCCCAAAGGTTTCTTATCAAATGTTGAGAAAACTTCTCTCAAGATCAAAGGGGTTGAAACATTTCACATTAACCTTCAAGTTTGATTAAAACCACTTAAATCCAAAACCATCTATCTTTTGGTAAAACCAGCCTAGTTTTGGTTTGTTAGAACCTTAACAAACTCATCTAAAAGCTCTAAATCAGCTTATAAAATAAGAGGTAATTTGACAAAAAAAAGGGAAGAAAATTTGGCTAAGGTATAAGGGATTCAATATTGAGTTCAAGAACTTAGTAAAGGTTCAAAGGTTTGGCCTTGGTGGGTTTAGAGACAAGAAGAAAGAAAAGCATCAACACAAGTCTACTTCCATTGAAGATTTCAAACTCGGAAGGTATACTTTTACAAACTTTGAAAGTGGAGTCCATGAGGCCTATCGAATTCAAAACCTTACGTTTACTATGTAATGCAATGTTTTTCTCTCAGTATATTTATGTGTTGGATGTGAAAAATTGGTGTCTTGGTATTTTTTTTAATGTCATATGGTTTTAAGCTTGCATTTAGTTTGGTGCTAAAAATATATAGTTCTTTTTTCATAATCTTGTTTTGAGTTTATTATTATTGTTACTAGGATGTTTATGAGGTGTTTGTGTGTTTGGTTTTGATGGAATGAAGTAGAACAAAGAAGTTGGAAATGTGACAGTAGTTGGTTTTATGTTGGTTAATGCATAAGTTCTTGGGTTTTGATTAAGTTCTTTAAGTGTCAAGATACTAGTTTTGAACTAAAATTTGTATGATACATAGGCTATTCATAAGTTGGTAGTTTTTCAAATTAAAATCTATTGCATTTTCATGATGTTTTAGTGATATTTGTTAATGTTTTTTTATCCAAACATGTTTTCTCTTGGTAATGGTTTATATGGATCAAAAAATTAAAAACAAATTTATCTCATATTAAAAAGATATTATGTTAAGCTTTCAAGTTGAAGTATTTAAACAAAAAATGTTTTTTATCCCACATTGAAAAAATAACTTTTTTCTTGGGAATATGGAGCATATATACTAATGAGTTTCAAATCCTACATTAAAAAAACATATTTTTTTCTTGGGAACATAGAGTATATATACGAAAGGGCTTCAAATCCCACATTGAAAAGATACTATGTTATCCTTATAAGTTGAAGTATTTAAATCAAAAAGTTTTTTATTCCACGTTGAGAAAACATAAATTTTTTCTTGGGAACATACAGTATATACACTAATGGATTTCAAATCCCACATTGAAAAAATATAACTTTTTTCTTGAAAATATAGAGTATATATATTAAAAAGTTTCAAATTCCACATTGAAAATATATAATTTTTTTCATGGAAACATAGAGTATATATACGAAAGGGCTTCAAATCCTACATTGAAAAGATACTATGTTATCCCTTTAAGTTGAAGTATTTAAACCAAAAGGTTTTCTATCCCATATTGAAAAAACATAACTTTTTTCTTGGGAACATAGAGTATATATATACTAATGGGTTTTAAATTCCACCCGGGTTCGTCCGGGTTGCCCGGGTCATGGGTTGACCAGCCAGGCCAACTGGGTTTTGTCGGGTTGTTGCCCCGACCATTTTTTTATTAAACTCAGACCGGTCCAACCATCAGGTCGACCAGGTCCCAGGTCGACCCGCCGGGTTGGGCCAGGTTTAATAACTAGGCCTTTGATTTATTTTGACTACTTTATTTATAAATAAAAATGGGTTTTGTCAAACTGACCCAAATAAATTCCTAAAACTTTTAAGTCCAATGTAAAATTATTTGTGGGTCTCTCACACCTTTTTACAACACTTTTATTTAATATCGTAGTTGTATATTTACACTATAAGATGCGGGTTTAGTATTAAAATACCCATTTTCACTGAAATTTCACAAAAAAAAAATCTTCTCATTTCAAAAATATAAAAAAGTGTATTATTTGATGTGCATACGGTCAAGTCTCTCAGAAATAAATATAATGAAAAATCATATTTAAAAAGAAATAAAAATATATGGTAAGTTTTAGCATTTTTTTATATAAAAAAATATCTTTGCATGTATTTTTGGGCTTAATAACCAATTTATTAAATCCATGAGAACTTGACCAATATTTCAATAACCTCTTTAAATTTTAATTTATGAGAATTAATGGTTAACATTTTGGTATAAATGTAGGACTTACAAGTAGACTGATATTTAAATACTAGAAGTTGGTCATAAAATTCTTAGAATTATTATGAATTTTTACCAATTTTAATTGGAAGTGTTTTTCACCACATCACATGAGTTTTGGAAAACCCTTTCGTCTTTCATAATAGTTCAACCCTGTCAAGCCACCTACATAGACCTTTCCTATAAGAATTTATTTGGGCATACGAGCCTATAATAAATTCAAAATGACAGATTTATTCATAAGAGTAAAATTTTTTTGGGCCATAGATTGACTATCGATTAGAAACTCATCAAAACCTTTAAATTAATGAAGACCACGCGTTGCAGCTGACCTCAAGTAAGATGAGCTGAGGGTGTAAATATCTTTCATAGCCACAACTAGGTGGTGACTCCTTGAAACCTCAAGCCGATCGCCCACATGCGACAGTGAAGTTTAATTTTTGTCAGTTATGCATGGTTTACTTTGTTTATGAGCTTTTGCATGCATACTCTTTAATACGTAAAAATATTATTTTTATTGTTTAAATCTTGCTTTAAGTTGATTGTTGATGCTCCTAAATACCTAAATGTTGTTTGTTGGATTGATTTTGATGAAATAAAATGGTTTTGAAATCTGTCAATTATGGTGGTAAGGTTTATGATGTTTTTCTGTGTTGGCTAATACATGTTATTGCCTTTTGGTTTTGGTTAAAGCCTATTAGATGTTAAAATGTTAGTTTTGAGCTTTGAATTGTTGAATATGCTTGCAATTTTAATTTGACAGTTTTAAAAAGTCGAACTTTATAATTTTGATGATCTGATGCTGTTTGTTAATTCTTTGGATTCAAATATGTTTGGTATTGGTAATGTGGTTTGTTAGGATTGAAAGCAGTGAGTTTAGAGGTAAAAAATACATTTTATAGGGATGGGCAGTAGTTGGTTTTTCTTGGGTTTCTATTCTTCGTGTTCTTCGAAAGCACATTATCTTGGCCCCGTGATTTTGACTGGTTTTGGTCTGATCCTTTATACCAACAGCTTTGTGAGATTTGATTAATCAATAATTAAGGGTTAATTTACATCAATAACTATTTTTTTTTTAGTTTTAATCCTATGGTTTTGTTTTTCTTCACCAAAACCTATTTTGATCAAATCATGATTATTGGTTGATAATCATTGATGTTTGATTATGGTTCGGTGATTGATTTCCAACATGCCTATATCTTTGTTTTGTTCATATCTTGTATGGATTTTGATTCATGCTTACTGGGTATTTTTTCATGTTCATAAGTTTTTCTGGGTTTTGATCCGTTTTTTACAAAACATTTCATGATCCTATGTTTTTGCGAGTTTGATATGTTTTGGGTTGTGATTTTGGTTTTGGTTTGTTTTTTTAGGTCAAACTAGTGTTTTTGGTTCATTTGATAGTCAAACCAAAGATTTTGGGTCATCTCGATCACGTCAAATTCAAGTCATTTAGGTAAGGCCTTGTTTGGTTTTCAAATTTTTTGTTAAAGGATTTTCTAGCTTCGTATGTTTGGCAAACATGCCCTTAAGCCTATTTTAGTAATTTTATTTAAAGAAAAAAATAAGTTTTTTTCCAAACAAAGCCTTAAGAAATAATAATAAAAAATATTTATTTTTTCTTAAAAAAATAAAAGGTTTCCCTGCATTTGAGAAAACAAATTCAAAAAATATTCTTGCATGTTTAAAAATACAAACGTATTGCATGGATTTTACAATCAGTTTGTGAAATTTTAAAGGATTTTGGCTTATATTTAAAAAATATTTAAAACTTATTTCTGCTAAGAAAATATATTATTAACTTTTAATGTAAGGATAAAAAAACTTGTATAAGGGTTATATTTAAAATATTATTATGAGTAATACAACATTAAATTGATGCTTAATTGTGTAAAATATAACTTAATTTTATCAATAAAAATATATTTTTTAAAAAAGGATGAAATTTAACACAAATGAAAAGAAACAACCTATTTTTTCCTTTTTACTATTTATAAGGCACAAAAAGTACAATTTGGTCCATAAAGTTTTACTTATTTAGTTTTTATGCTTGCATTTTAAGGGTTTTACATCTTAGTCCTAAACTTTATTTGTTTAAAAATTCAATTCTTAGAATTTTATAGGGGTGAGGGAGTTGCTAAGAATTAGGAGAGGAGAGAGAAATTGTTTGGTTGGTTATATTTTGATTACCAAAAAGATTGATTTGGTATCAATAGATTTGTCTTAGAAAGAGGAATTTAACAGAAATAGTATTTTTCTTTAAACATGTTGTGAAAAGTATATTAAGATATATAATTTTTTTTTAGTTGGATAACAGTTTTAAAGGTCATTTTAAGCTTTTACTGGTTTTGAATCGAGTTTATTGATGTTATAGGATGAACTCGAGATGTTTTTAGATAAAAATAAATTAAAAAATAGATTTTTAAAATCTAGGAACTCATAGTCTAACTTTATAACCACTAGAGGTGGCTAGAAAGTGAATCAAAAGATAACATATCATCTAAATGAGCTTACTTATGGCTATTTTATGATGGTACTATTGATTACTTCATGATTAAATATGTATTAGCTTTATATTCACTTTTTTTTAAAAAAAAACTTTGTTCTTTAATATTTCATGAGAATAATATATCTATTTTTAAACTTTATTGATGTAAGAATTTTATATAATTTTCCCAAATTTATTACACTTTTCCATATAGATACATAGAAATGATTGATTTATGTATTTTTTTTAATCTTTTAATCAAACCTTCCTTTCACGATCATAATTGAGTTTTTATTTAGTGACCGTTTAGGGCTGTAGTTTAATTTATTTTTTCATGAAAATTTGATATTTTTAGCTTCAAATTAATTCTTTTAGTGTTTTTGGATTGTTTTAAAGTGTTAACGTCAAAAATAAATTTTAAAAATAAAAAAATATTATTTTGATGTATTTTTTAGCAATTGTTTTTTGAAAAACAACCGCTACCACACTTCAAAACAACCCCTTAAAAAATAATACTTCTCATAAAATATATTTTTACCAAAGTAAAAATGAAATGCATGAATAAGAAATATCACTAGTACAATATTTAAAGAAAGGTGTTGAGGGAGAGTCATTAAGGTTATCAATTAATAGTTTTTAGTTAGATGATTGTTGCCTTGAAGAAAGAAAAAACATGGCATGTCCTTCTTTTACACGGAATAAATTTATTTTGACTAGTTTAAAGTTGTCAATTCAAAAATAATTGGAAGTGGATAGGTCTTGAATTTTTTTATATGAGGATTTAATTCATTATAATAAGAGAATATTTGGCATTGTATTTGTAATTATGTTTCATCAAATTTTGAAATTTATTTTGCTAAAATTGAGTGCGGTTTGTACTTTTTGGATTGTTTTGATGTGCTGATGTCAAAAATAATTTTTAAAAAATAAAACAACATCATTGACATGTATTTCAACACGAAAAGCTATTTGAAAAGCAACCGCTACCATACTACCAAACACGCTCTAAATAATAAACTTGTATTCACTCAATATATAAACCACTACTAGTTTAAATATAATAAAATTTTAACAATTTAAAACAAAACAAATGCATTTTAGTTAGAATATTTTAGGTACGATAATATTTTTTTCTTTAGTGTAATCAGTTTGGATCTATGAAAATTAATTAAATTTTATAATTATCATACTATTAGATAACGTATTCATTTCACAAATTTAGACCTTTTTTTTTTCCAAATAACTCATCCGAAATGTGTGGTTGCTTTCCCTTTCGTTGGCCGTGACGTTGAATCTTATATTATAAGCATTTTCCTAGATGAGTGATTGGTGTTAAATAGATATATCTTGGGAATGGGATACACACAAATTGATTTTTTTTTATGATGATGATATTCTCTGTGTTATGAAGCATCACGTCGATGCGAATAGTGACATGTGGGATAATGATAACTTGAGGTCAGGCTTCTTCGAGGCCCAAAATATCAAACCATTTTTAATACAAAATAATAACATGTGGGATATTATTCAACTATGAAGGTTCAACCGTACACGATTTCTAGTCTAATCTATAGCTCATGTGAGGATTTTATGTCCCCAATAGACGTAGTATGGTGATAAAAGATTTGAAATCTGTACAACATGTTTTAAATTTAAGTCAGAGCTTGTACTTTTTGTAAAAACATGAAACAACCGAGGTTTTACTCATTCACCTGAACTTATAAAGTGCGCTTTTTAAGAGATAGGGTTTTCTCGAATCCAAAAAAAAAAAATTTATGCACTAAAAAATTCAAGGAGTTGTCCTAATAATTAAAAATGATTTACTCTTTCTTTCTTTTTTTACATATAACTTTGTGGGTTCAAATCTTAAAGCCAATATTTAGATTTTTTTTTAATTAAATTTCATTGAATAAACTAAACTTGCGTGGGGGTTACATCCTTAAATCGTTTAGATATGAATTTAATCTAGTTCGACATCCGAGCTCATCAAGCTTATCTAAAGAGTAAAGATACTATTAGAGTTGACAAAAAAAAAAAGAAAAAACTTTAAGCCATAAATCTAAAGATAACAATACAAGTTTTTTTTTTTTTTTCATCGAGAGTGTTTGAGAGTTTGATTATAATTGTTTTTTAAAATAGTTTTACTTGGAAATATATTAAAATAATATATTTTTTTATTTTTTAAAAATTATTTTTGACATCAGCGCATCAAAATGATCTAATAATAATAATAAAAAACATTAATTTAAATTTTTTTTAATACTTTTAAAAACATAAAAATAAATAGCCCATGTCTAGCCAAACCTAATTTTATATTGGTCCCCGTTGAGGCTAAGCATGAGGCCATGCCCATGACGTGGAGGTAAGTTGGTAGTGGAGGCATATCCATCCATCCGTCCATCATCGACGCTTTCAAAGTGATAAATTTGTTTCTTTCTTGATAATGATAACTTGAGCTCAGGCTTCGAAGTTCAAAATTTCGAACGATTTTTAATGCAAAAACAATAACATGTGGGCTAGACAACTCTAAAGGTCTGATCTGCCCACGATTTTGTTCGGATTTTAGACGTGGTCGGAGCCAGCCCATGTTAGCTTTGTCTTCAAACAATTCCATGATCCAAGCTGAAATTCAGCATTCGCTGTCAAGGTTACAGAATTTCATTCGAGACTGGATAGGTATAATTAACGCATGTAAATGAAACATGTATATATCGAATTATATTTGATATGATTTTATTATGGAATGTATTATATTATAGAAAATTTCATAATTTTTTCTATTAATATTGGTGTTCGGATTAACTTGCGTGTATCTCAATTAATCTTATAAGCCCTGAAATTTACGACCATATAAATCTCTAATGACCTTAAAATTTATAGGACTCGAACTGGTGAGTTTTAGAAAAAAAATATTATAATTTTTTTTGTATATATTTATTTTATATAGTATGGTTTATATCTATATATTGAACTGTTGACGTTCAGTAATAATTAATCAATGACCTAACTTTCTATCTGCTACAGGTCCACCACAAACACGTGCATATACAAGTTAGCTGAAATATGCTCGTGTGATGCTCACGACTTTCCATTACAAAGCAGCTTAATCTCTCCATTTATCTAAGTTATGTTCACTTGAGATTCTTTCTACCCCTCAAATAATCTTACATATTTTCCCATAAATAAATACAAATCATGTGTTTTTTCCTTCTTATTGAATCGCTGGTGTGAGCTGTTGCAATTTGGTTTCGAAAGTGGAAATCTTTGGTATTTCTTTCAAGCACACAAGTTCATATGCCCACTAAGCCACGACTCCTCCATATGACAAGCACATGATCACATTTATCCACAGCGTTCATACATTTCTTCATATAAATTTTTAGCTAATGTACGTGTAACTTTAAAAAAAATAATAATTTAAATTATTAAGTGAGGTTTTAAGATATGATTTATATTATTTTCTGATATAGTTTTTCGAGTGAAAGTTTTTTGGGTTTAAAACTTGTAAAAACCTACATGATTTATATTATTATCTAACATACCCTCTTAAATGAAAGTTTTTTTGAACTTGAAACTTGCACAAGTTCAGATTATCTTGTGCTTTTAATTTTTATTAAATAAATAAGGATGATGGAATTTGAACTTGTAACCACTTGGTTATTAAGACTCTGATATCATATTAAAAAACTATTTCTATCTAATAACTTAAACTGTTAAATGAGATTTCAAAATATAATTTATATTATTCTGTATGCTATGATATGAATATATTGTTTTATTTTAAAGAGTGTGGGATAATCTATTATTCTTTATTTTTGTTATGAAAATAACAATAATAATAATCATGAATATCCACTTGTTAAATATCTCGGAGATAAGAAGACTCTTCCCTAATTTTCTTGTCCATCAATCATGGGAAAATGCCTCTTCTCTTCGAATATGTTAGGTCATAAGTCATGGTATTTAAGCCCTTGTTTTGAGAGATGAAACAGCATGATCCCACAGATGAAAATGGCTCTTCTTGTTCATTAACTTTCCTTGACGAAGGAGCACCTGTCACACTCGTTTATGCTCTTGTTGGATATTAATTTGGTATCGAAAAGGCTTGTCTCGTCGTGTTACCATTGAGCAGCCAATTTACTTTGATGTTTTTACTCTACAAAATATCTCCCTTTCAAACCACTAATTGAGTACTATTTAATGCAGAAGACAAATTAATATCCCATGAAGATATTCAAAACATCCCTTTTAAAAGTTTTTGATTTATTTTACTTCAGATTATTTTTTTATAATTTTAAATCGTTTTAATAAATTGATGTTTTTTAAACATTACCTTAATATTTTTCTAATTAAAAACTGCTTGGAAAACAGATTGAACCACGAAAACCAACCCCACCCATGATGATAGTGATCTGCGCGTCCTTCGTCACTCTTCCACTGTAAGGATCAGGATCCAAAAGGAATTGGAATCAATCGTACTGCATGGAATGATGCAATGGATTACATTAT
>Ga0325401_1006035_pt1 | contig 11686 bp, 5 predicted proteins | sample PopdelMetagenome_FD_205666 | JGI IMG/M metagenome (GOLD analysis project Ga0325401, IMG submission 205666) | Populus deltoides microbial communities from Bellville, Georgia, United States - Xylem-PdKOR-R2 | ecosystem: Host-associated > Plants > Phyllosphere > Stem > Wood/Secondary xylem | place...
GTGCAGGTTAGTTTTGTGCTGCTTTCCACTGATGTTATATGACAAGTATGCACGTGTCTGTGGTGATGGGAATTTATGTTGCTGGACCTCCACAAAACTCCATATTTTGATTATTGCTTTTTATCAGTTTTCTGAAATGAATGGGGTATCCAAGGAAGTGATCCAATATATTTCATTTTGTGTTGGTGTAGGCAGTTCCATCATTTCCCAGTTCATTCCCACACCTTTTCTCGGGAAAAGACGACCTCCGTTGCCTAATACCTTGTGCAATTGATCAGGTCAAACTCTCTCAATGTTGAAGGTTTCTGTTCAATTTGAATATACTTTTCAATCTAATCAATGCGTATGGACTGCTTCGTAGATGTTGTACTTGTAACTCTTTGAATGTGAAATCACATGCTGCTTGCCGTTTTTGGATCGTTCCATATAGATGGCATATTGGCATTGGTAGAAAGCTGCCATGTAGAAGTGTTGATATTCTCATAATCTGGTGCTATTTTTCATTCTTCAGGAAGTTTTTTGAATCTTAGTTTGATAATCAGACCATTTGGATGATTATTGTGCCTGTTGTGAGAATATCTGCAAGTGCGCGTTATGCACTTGCTTCTGTTCTCACCATTGTCTTCCTTTTGTCATTTGTTCAGGATCCATATTTCAGAATGACGCGGGATGCTGCTCCTCGGATAGGATATCACAAACCTTCATTGATTGAGTCAACATTCTTCCCTGCGCTGCAGGTATTTTTATCTTTGAAAATGACATTACTTGTGTTCTAATAAAAACTAACATGCGATTGTAAAATGCATTTATGAAGTTCTTATTTGTTGTGCTGCTGCCATTTTTGTTGTCTCTACTATTACTACTACTACTATTAGCACTTCCTCGAAGTTTAACTTAAGATATGACAACTGAAAAATGAACGGGAAGTAGGTTAATAGCCTTGCAAGGACATGCTTTGCTGAGGTGTATAGAGGAATTATCTATGAAAATGTGTATTGGATTTAATTAAATGGCTCATTAGAAATGTCAAATATAAAAAAAACCAAGAAAATGATGCATAGCACATTGAAGGGTGCGTTATCCCATTAGATGAAAGGAAACTTTGTTATCATACTTGGATCTTGCTCTTCTCAAATACTGTTTCAGGAAGGATTTAGTATTTCTGATGCTTGAGAGGAATATTTAGCACATGCCTTGATGAAAATCAAGAAACTAAACGAGAATATGCAGGAAATGCACAAAATACAGATGCCTATACCTATTGATAAAATTCTTTTTTCAATCCTCTGGGAGCCTGAATAACATGGGCTGTTTGTTTTGAATAACTATGTACAGAATAGTATTAATAATTTCCGGTATAGTAACATGATGGTTATGATTTGCAGTGAGGGATTTTCATGCTATATTTTTTCCAAGGTTTTGTCTAGAAGGCTTTTATAATGGAAAAAAAAAAGATTTTCTCAAGTGCTTTGTGCTTTAGCGTATTTTAAGATATTAATGTGCTTTTCTTGAAAGATTAGAAGAAATAAGCTTTAGTAGTGGAATGATTACTGAAACCTCTATGTTCTGATCCTGGCATTGATAGTACACTTATGAAGTTATCTGCCTTTGTATTTTCTGAGAATTACGTAGGCTCATAGCTTATGATTGCTGCTGGCAATGTCATGACTGATCATCTTTTCCTGAATGTCATGCAGGGGGAGACAGGAAAAATGTCTGCTAGTGATCCAAATTCTGCCATCTATGTGACTGATTCAGCCAAAGTCATTAAGAGTAAGGTATGGCCTTGGAAAGGACATATTGCTCCTTTCATGCTTGTGTGTGCACATCCTCCTGTTAACATACCGAGTGGATTAGACTGTTGATCTGCCAACTTTTCTAGTGCACAAAAAAATCGACTTGATTTGCTGTATGATTTGAAGGTATTTAATTATGTAGTTATGCACATCCTCCTTCTCATTTTGACATTTGAAATCTGAACCAGTGCCAAGACTCTTGTAGCTAATCACCATTGAAAGGTACTTAATTTTAAAATTAAGACTGAACTTGGACCTTAGAGGTCTGCATTACTTAGAATTTAGAAATATAAAGATTAGGTCAATGTGATGAATAGCATGGTGTATTTAGTGCTGTGCTCGAACGTAATCTTTTTACTAATGGTAAGTTTGCTTAATGGAAACAGATCAACAAGTATGCGTTCTCTGGTGGGCAAGATTCTGTAGAGAAACACAGACAACTTGGAGCAAATCTTGAGGTAGCGAACACTTTCAGAGACAATTTATTTGTGCCAAAACTTGGAAGAACTGTTCTTAGATAATTTTCATAAATATAGAACTCATGCTTGCTTTGCCAATGATAGAATTTCATATTGTTATTCTGGTTTATTTTTTAATGCTTGATTTCTCGTGGCATGGAGAGTGATGACAAACATATTTTCTGTTTTGAAATTATTCAGGTAGATATTTCAGTCAAATACCTGAACTTTTTCCTTGAGGATGATGCTGAGCTTGAACACATAAAGAAGGTGAGATTTCTTCTTTTTGGTTGATTTGACTGATCCTCTGTTAAGATATTTGGTATTTATTCAAAATCTGGCACATTCCCCACTGTTAGTAAGCAAACAAAAAATAATACTTGATCAGCTTTTTTTTTCTAATGCACAAGTATCCTTGTTTAGGAGTATGCTGCAGGACGTATGCTAACAGGAGAAGTGAAGGGCCGCCTTGGCTCGGTTTTGTCTGAGATAGTAGAAAGACATCGTGCAGCTCGAGCCAGTGTGACTGACGAAGTAAGCCTTTGGCATCCCTCTATAAATTCATGCAATGCAGATTACTACGGTTACTGTATTCCATCTTAATTGCACTTGGATGTGGTGGATCTATGACCGTAACAGTTGCTGAAAATCTCAAGAAATTGGAGTAAAAGAGATCCTGATATCCATCTTTCTGGTTGTTTCCTTATTTCAGGTTGTGGATGCTTTTATGGCTGCACGGCCCCTTCCCAATATGTTTGACTGAATGCGAAACAATGCTGGCTTTCATCAAGCTTCAGTCGAAGAATCCACCGTTGCTTTTATTTTTCAGGCAAGGCTGCAGAGTGGTCACGACAAAAATAGCCTCCTGAATATACTAGACGATGTGCAAACATCGGTTGCCTTTGTTAGACAATTTCATTTTTTCGACCCAACTCTAAATATGAAAACAGGTGTTCAGTTGTATTTCTTATATTTAACTACACGGGAAAGTTTCCTTTGTATGAAAAACATTTTTGTTTGGAAGGATAGATGCAAAGAACTGGTCTTCTTTTCCTGAGGGGAGGATACCGAAGACTTTCTGATGATCAAAAGAGAATCTCCATTGTCTTGCAATCAGCAGCAAAATGTCGGCCATGCAATTAATGGATTCCCCCGGGCTTCAAAATGGCTGCTTCTATGCCATCCATCTATTCAGATCAATCAGGAAATGATTTATCATAGAGATAGTGAAGAGAGATGCAGGAAATATGTTTTTTGTATTTCCACAAGCGGTTCGTAAAAATTTTATTTTTTTTTATGTTTTTATATTGTTTTGATATATATTTCAATGTATTTTCAAGTAAAAAAAGATTTTTTTATATTAAATTGCAAACTAAGATAAGGTGTTAGGTAAAAATTATATTAAAAAACATGGGTGTCCATTTCTTTCAATGGCAAATTAATATCACAGCCATCATCACTGCTGGCGGCAGCGACATGGTGGTTGTGGTAGTGGTTGCCGCGTATAGTATAGTCGTAGAATATATGATATTTTGAAATTAAATTCATTCCCACTCCTCTCCAATACCGTAAGAATGAAATCACATCAATTTTTCATCTATATTCCCACCTTTCATCCTTGACCCTAACTTTCATTCCATTTCCATCCTCTTGCATGGGTCAGGTGGTGAGTAATTTTGGTTCTCCTCGTCATTTTTCAATTCAAACCCAAGGGGCTGCAGGGATTTTTTATTTTTTATTTTTAAATACGTAATTATGACTTAACTAGACCTAATAAAAAATGGATTTAATCTCAATATGCCAAAAAAAAAATAATCACGCCAGCTTAGAAACACCACACCTCCACATTTCCTGGGATCTATTAGCAAATTTCACTAATTAATGCCAAGAAGAGATTACGATTATTAAAATCATTGATTAATTTGTGCCCCGAACTCTATGAAACCAGAATCGGATTCCTAGAGGACATAATTGGATCTTAGATACCATAAGTGCTATGGATTAAGTTCACTTGAATCTCTATAGAACTCAGCGCCGAACCTTTTTACAGTGCCATTAGATATCGACACGGAGTTGTATTGGGAGCATAACGGAACGTGTTTTTGAAAAGCTTTTATATTTATTTATTTATTTATTGTTAAAAATATTGATATTAAAAATATTTTTTAAAAAATATATATTATTTTAATATATTTTCAATTAAAAAAAATTTAAAATAATATTTATCAAATTTCCAAAATAGCCACATTCTTCCCTGATACGTAGCTTTGGATTTCATATCTGATTTTTTTACTTAATTTAGTGGAAGATTTGATTTTTATCAACTTTATTTAATCCATCATTATTCCCATATATAAAACACATCAAAAATTTGCATAGATGCTGACAAAATTAATATTGAATAAAGAGAATTGAAACAGTCTTTATTTAATCCATCATTTTTTTCTTTTTTTTTAAATAAAACCATGTTCTAAAATTTTTTTTAAACTTATCAAGTTAATTAAGTTACATTGGATAACTCATATATTATTTAATTTTAAAATATAGTTAGAAAACAAGTCATATCAAATCATAAGATTTTAAGATTAATTTATTGAACTGAGTTTAATAATAATACTAAATAATTACTTGTAACCCAAACTATTTTTTTATATTTTTAAAAAAATAATTTCACATCATACCATTGCATAGCATGACGCGAGAAGTAAACTAGTATATTTTTAAATAACTTGTTAAAAATATTTAGTATCTGGTTTTTATCATGTCTCGTTTTAAAAGTGTGTTGGTTTTGAAAAATATTAAATTAATATTATAATTTTAATTTTTTATGATATTGATGGGCTAATATTAAAAAAAAATTATTTTAATATATTAAATAAAAAAATTATGCATTACAATACCAGAATTGCACTTGTACTGAAAATAAAACACGCAGTTGTACTGAAGGACTGATTGATGGAGTTTTTCCTGCGAGGATGACGTCATAATCCAAGCCCTTGCAAATTTCAGGTAAGATTCACAACAGCTCTCTCGTTGATTATCCATCTGGGGCACATAATCTACCCCTGCAAATTATCTCGTAGCACATCACTAATTTATTTTATGTAATAAAATAACTAGCTCAAAGAACAAGATACAGAAAGAATTCACTCTAACCAACAATGAGAAATTCTAGATTAGATTCTAGCTCTGTGATGAGATGATAAATTTGATCAGGAATTTTTCTATAATAATTCTGTCTATATAATTATTTAAAAATACTAAATAGTATTTAGAATGATAGAAATTTTCATTATAAAAAAACAGAATCATGAGATTCTCACCTGTAAAACAAAAATAAAAATCATTTATCAACGAATGATGATATTTTGATGGGAAGATTCTCTGTGAAATGTTTAATCATGGGAGTCTTGTTGGACCCTAGTTTTTATTTTTTTAAGAAAAAGTTTTAAATTAATATTTTTATTGTTTTGATATTAAAAAATATTATTTTAATTTATAAAATGTAGTGTGTAGTATTCAAAAAAAATCATCAGATCTCACCGCACCTTGATAAAATTTACTAGTAGAACATTTTCGGGGAATGAGTTGAAAATAGAACAAATGTAAAGTTACCGGAAAAAAAAAAAAAAAACCTTCTATATATTAGGATTAAAACGCTCTGTCAACTCTAGAATCAATGGCAAGGTGTAAAAACACTGGATTCACAAAATCTATTAGCCATGAATGCATCCCCACAAACAAGGAAGTGTGTTTGGGAATCAGATTGTGTTTCTGAAAAAACTTTGTTTTTTTTTATTTTTTTAATTATTTTAATATGTTTAAATTAAAAATAATTTTTTTAAATTGTTTTTTTAATATATTTATAAAAAAAAGGAATAAGCTGTAAGCCTTTGTTGGTGAAGAAAGTCAGTCTGCTTTAAAGAGATACATGGGTACATGGGGATCATCAAATGAAGACAAGACTTGCCTCCACACGTATCTCCAGTCTTGTATTATTACAAACTCGCCCCCCTCGCTCTCCCTTGTCTCTTACATAAACCAGCACTCTCAATGTTTTGGATTGGATTGGCCTAACCTCCTCAGCTTGAAAACTTGACCCTTCACCCTTCACCCTTCACCATCCTTTCCTCCCATTTCCCCTCTCCTTCCCCTTACTTTCAAGGGTTCTTGTTAAAGTTCTTTGCTTTCACTTTCTTTAACCCCACCATCATCACCCCACTAGTTTTACAGTCATCAAGACTCCTCTTTTATCACATAGTTTATTCTGGAGGACAATAATATATACCCCTAGTTGGAATATTATATGCCCCCTTCTTTTCTCTCTCTCAACAACTAAGGAAAAGATAGTCCTTGTTGCAGGATTGACCTGTAACTAACTCTCTCTCTAACCAGTGCCAAAGACTTCTACTTCGGTGTTTCCTGGTAAACTTTCTTCACATTTTTTCCTCTTTCTTCCACCCTGAGCTGTGTTTTTGGTTTTGCTGATATGGGTCCGTGTTCTTGTGTGCTGTGTATGCTGTTTCTACTTGGTGGATCTCTAAAGCTTGAATATTGGATGTGGGCTCTTGAATTTTTATGGGTCTAGTTTTAGTTTTGGGATATGGGTTTTTGATTGTGTTAGATCCAAGGTGTTTGATATTATTCGAGGGCCTTTTCCATATTATTTGGAAGGAGGATTGGAATTTCTATGACTGATCAGTTTTTTTTTCTTTCCTGGAAAGTCTGACTCAATCTTTATAGAAGGTGAGATCTGGACAGTCAAGTTAAATATGGGCTAGATGATAAGATCAACTGATTTAAAGTCTACTTTTTTCCTTCAATATTAAATCAAGTAACTCTGATTTGATCCTGATTCATCTCTTTTTTCCTTCAATATTAAATCAAGTAAATCTTTCATGCTTATTGATCCGCTTACTTCTTTCAATATGAAGTAGTTTATGGTTCTATAGACTTTGTATTTTTTTTAATAAGATATTGTGAACAATAAAGAACGAGTGATTGATGTGTGGGATCTTGATAGTGTTTCTAATATTGTAATTTTTACTAATATTTTACAGGTTTCATCAGGAGGCGAAGTTTGGTGAAGAGTAGTTTGAGGAATTAAAGTTTGGTGCTTTGAATCAATTTGAGCTGCTTACAACTTCTAGTCAACTGGGGGGGTTTTGATCTGTGAAAGATGTCGATGTTTGATGAGATGGGGTTTTGTGGTGACATAGATTTCTTTTGTGCTCCGCTCGTGGAAGGAGATGTGGCTGCTCCGCAAGCTGAACCAGAGGCTACTGTGGATGATGACTATAGTGATGAGGAGATTGATGTTGACGAGCTTGAGCGAAGGATGTGGAGGGACAAAATGCGTCTCAAAAGGCTAAAAGAACAGACCAAAAGTAAGGAGGGGATTGATATTGCTAAGCAGCGTCAGTCCCAGGAGCAGGCCAGGAGGAAGAAGATGTCGAGGGCACAAGATGGGATCTTGAAGTACATGTTGAAGATGATGGAGGTTTGTAAAGCTCAAGGTTTTGTTTATGGGATTATAACGGAGAAGGGAAAGCCAGTGACTGGGGCATCGGATAATCTTCGAGAATGGTGGAAGGACAAAGTCAGGTTTGATCGAAATGGTCCAGCTGCCATAACAAAGTACCAAGCGGATAATTCAATCCCAGGGAAGAACGAGGGTAGTAATCCAATTGGTCCAACTCCACACACCTTGCAGGAGCTTCAAGATACCACCCTGGGTTCACTCTTGTCCGCGCTGATGCAGCATTGTGACCCTCCCCAGAGGCGGTTTCCACTAGAGAAAGGTGTTTCTCCCCCATGGTGGCCTTCTGGAAACGAAAAATGGTGGCCTCAATTGGGGTTGCCTGAGGACCAAGGCCCCCCACCTTACAAGAAGCCTCATGATTTGAAGAAGGCATGGAAGGTGGGTGTTCTCACAGCAGTGATTAAGCACATGTCTCCTGATATTGCCAAGATCCGCAAGCTTGTGAGACAGTCCAAGTGCTTGCAGGACAAGATGACAGCCAAGGAAAGTGCTACTTGGCTTGCAATTATCAACCAAGAGGAGTCATTGGCTCGTGAGCTCTACCCTGATTCCTGCCCACCATTGTCATCATCTGCAGGGAGTGGATCTATAGTCATTAATGATCGCAGTGAGTATGATGTTGAAGGAGCTGAAGATGAGCCAGACTTTGACGGGCAAGAGTGCAAACCTGAGACTCTCAACTATTCTAATTTAGTGATGGAAAGAATGAGAGAACGGCTGCCTCTTCGACAACAACCATATCCAATTAAGGGAGAAGTTATCTCCAGCATGGATTTTATTCAAAAGAGAAAGCCATCCAGTGATATAGACATGATGGTGGATCAGAGGATCTACACATGTGAGGCAGTTCAATGTCCTTACAGTCAAATTCGACTGGGTTTCCCCGACAGGGTTTCTAGGGACAATCATCAACTGAACTGCCCCTTCAGAAGCACTTTATTAGAATTTGGACGATCAAATTTTCACATTAATGAAGTCAAGCCTGTCATCTTTCCTCAGCCATCTGTACAATCCAAGCTAGCTGCTCCCTTGGTGAACCATGCCCCCCCTTCCTTTGATTTATCAGGAGTTCCAGAAGATGGTCAAAAGATGATCAGCGAGCTCATGTCAATCTACGACACTAATATCCAAGGCAACAAGAACACAAATCCTGTTAACAATCTGGTTACAGGAGGTCACCATGTTTTCCAGCCGAAAATCCAACATCAACAGGACAATCACAATGTCTTCCAGCCAAAAATCCAACACCAACAGGGCAATCACTTCCGAAGTCAAGGCAATGTGATCGATGGAAATGTCTTCAAAGAGTCCAACATCAACTCTAACCATCAATTGTTTTCGCAGGAAGGCGGTCAGTTTGACAGGTTTAAGCCTTTGAATTCTCCATTTGAGACCAGCCAAAACAACAGCAGCTTCAACTCGATGTTCAGCTCCCCCCTCGATTTGTCCTCTTTCGAGTACAAAGAGGATCTACAGGGACTGGGAATGGATTCTCTGCCAAAGCATCAGCAGGATGTTTCAATCTGGTTCTAATAACAATACCAGAACTCTCTCCTCGGAGTTGAAGAGCTTTTCTGATCTTGCATTACAAATCCAGTGTAAACTCTCACTGGCAAGAAGCTAGTGTGTACTTCATTGTATTATTTTCGCAGTTGTTAGTTGTAGAATCCTAGATAGCTTGGCAGGTATCATATGGGCTATAATAAAATTTGTGTAAATTTCCCATAAATTAAACCTGCTCTCGATTACATGAGGTATAAGATACGACTGCCAAACAAATAAGTTAGATGTATTTGCTTTTTTTTTTTTTTGGCTGTTTATGGTTAATCACTCAACCATAATTCTAGGGTTAGGAATTTGATGTTGTGGCTTGTAATTTTTATTATCATGCTCATGTATCCGTTAATGTGTCATCTAGTCAAATCTAAGTAAATTACTTTTATTAAAATAATAGAGTTGTATATACACGCACACTATTTAGATGACCTGCGCGATGCTGTCGGTTAAATTTTTTTTGCATAAAAAATATCAAAAAAAGTTAAGATTTAAAAGTGTTAGGTCTTTCTATAAAATTATACCCAAGAGTCTTGGGTTTGGCTGCAACGTCTGATCCAAGAGTAATATTTATAATATTAATAATAACATTAAACTTGCATGATCCAAGTTTAAGTGGGTTTGGCTGCAAAACCAGACCCAATAACCTTGGATGTGGGTCTGACTGCAAGGTCGTATCATAAAAGTGTGATAATTAAATAGATTAAGTAAAAAGAAAAAAAACATAGAAAAAAAAAACCAACATGAAGAAAATAACTAATGAAGAAAAAGAAAAAAAATCTATTAACTAGGTTAACTCTTTAAACCAGGTTAACACGTCAAACATTGGATTTGTGTCGTGAAAGTTTGATAACTAAATAGAAAAAAAAAATTGACGGGTTGCCCCAGAATTAACTAGGCTAACTCGTCAAACCTGGGATCCGTGTCATAAAAGTCTGATAATTCAATAAAAAAATTTAATATTAAGAAAGTAAATTAAAAAAAATAATTAAAAAAAAGCCAGAAAAAAACTAAAGGCATCAGCTTTTTCACTGTGAACTGCATTATGCAGTCCATAATAAAATGCTTAAAAAGGAAAAGAAAAGGGGAAAAAACAAAGGCATACCCACGGGTTAATTTTTTTTTCTTGCATAAAAAATATAAAAAAAGCTAAGATTTAAGAGTGTTAGGTCTTTCTGCAAAGATATACCCAAAAGCCTTGGGTCTAACTGCAACGCTTGACCCAAGAGTAATATTTATAATATTAAACTTACATGATTCAAGTTTAAGTAAGTCTGACTGCAACACCAGATCCAAGAGCCTTGAATGTGAGTCTGGTTGCAAGATCGTGTCATAAAAGTATGATAATTAAATAGATTAATTAAAAAGAAAAAAACAAAGAAAAAAAACCAACATGAAGAAAAAGAAAAAAAAAATCTGAATTAACTGGATTAACCCTTCAAACCAGGTTAACCCATCAAACTTGGAATTCATGTCATGAAAGTTTGATAACTAAATAGAAAAAGAAAAGTTGATGGGTTAACCAAGAATTAACTCAGTTAACCCGTGAAACCAGGTTAACCAGTCAAACCCGGGATATGTGTCATGAAAGTCTGATAATTAAATAGAAAGAAATTTAACATTAACAAACTAAATTAAACAAAAAAAATTAATTAAAAAGAAAAAAAAAACTTTGAGTTACCTTGTCGAACCAGGTTAACTTGTTAAACCCATGATTCATGTCATAAAAGTCCGATAACTAAATAAAAAAATTTAACATTAACAAAAGAAAAAAACAAATAAAAATGGACGGGTTAACCAAGAATTAACTGGGTTACCCGTAAAACCAGGTTAACCCGTCAGACTTGGAATATGTGTCATAAAAGTCTGATAACCAAATAGAAAGAAATTTAACATTAACAAACTAAAGTAAATGAAAAAAATTACTTAAAAAGAAAAAAAAAACTCTGGGTTAACTCGTCAAACCAGTTTAACCTGTTAAACCTAGGATCCTTGTCATGAAAGTCTAATAACTAAATAAAAAAAATTTAACATTAACAAAATTAAAAAAATTAAAAAAATAGACGGGTTAATCCAGAATTAACTGGGTTAACCCGTGAAACCTGAGATATGTGTCATGAAAGTCTGATAACTAAATAGAAAGAAATTTAACATGAACAAACTAAAGTAAACGAAAAAAATTAATTAAAAAGAAAAAAAATCCAGGTTAACTCGTGAAACCAAGTTAACCTGTTAAACTCGGGATCAAAGTCATAAAAATCTGATAACTAAATTAAAAAAATATTAACATTAATAAAATAAATTAAACAAAACAAAATTTATTAAAAGAAAAAAAA
>Ga0325401_1006036_pt1 | contig 11686 bp, 12 predicted proteins | sample PopdelMetagenome_FD_205666 | JGI IMG/M metagenome (GOLD analysis project Ga0325401, IMG submission 205666) | Populus deltoides microbial communities from Bellville, Georgia, United States - Xylem-PdKOR-R2 | ecosystem: Host-associated > Plants > Phyllosphere > Stem > Wood/Secondary xylem | place...
AGGAGACCCGCACCGTGCTCGCCCGAGTCCTGCAGGTCGCGCCGTGAGCGCGCCCGCGACCGCCCCGACCCGCCAGCTGCGTCGCGCCCGGGTCGCGGTCGCCACCTGCTTCGCGCTCAACGCGGTGTTCTACGCCAACCTCATCCCGCGGCTGCCCGAGCTGCGCGACGACCTGGGCCTGACCAACGCCGCGCTGGGCACCGCGCTGGCCGCCGCCCCGCTGGGCGCCCTGCTCATGGGCCCGGCGGCCGCCGTGCTGATCAACCGGCTGGGCTCGGGGCCGGTGGCCTCGCTGGGGCTCACCGGGCTCGGCGTCGGCGTCGCGGTGGCCGCCGGCGCACCGAATTGGGCCGTGCTCGCCGCCGCGCTGTTCCTGGTCGGTGCGCTGGACACCGTCGTCGACGTCGCGCAGAACGCCCACGGGCTGCGGGTCCAGCGCGGCTACGGCCGCTCGATCCTCAACGCCCTGCACGGGCTCTGGAGCCTGGGCGCGGTCGCCGGCGGCCTGCTCGGCTCGCTGGTCGCCGGTCTCGGCGTGCCGCGCGAGGTGCACCTGGCGGTGTCGGCGGTCGTGTTCGGCGCCGTGGCGCTGCTGGTGCGGGCCTGGATGCTGCCCGGCCGCGACGCCGTCGACGACGCCCCGGTCGACCCCGCCGCGCCGGTGGCACCGCGCCGGCGCCGGGGGGCGGTCCTGGTGCTCGCCGTGCTGGGCGTGCTGGCCGCGGCCGGGGCCTTCGTGGAGGACTCCGCGGCCTCGTGGAGCGCCATCTGGCTGCGCGACGACCTGGGCGCCGGTGTGGTCACCGCCGGTGTCGGGTTCGTCGCCTTCCAGGTCGCCATGACCGCCGGGCGGCTGACCGGTGACCGGGTGGTCGACCGGTTCGGCCAGAGGTTGGTCGCCCGGGTCGGCGGTGCGGTCATCGCCGCCGGGTTCGCGCTCATGCTGGGCGTGCCGTCGCTGCCCACCACCGTGGTGGGGTTCGTGCTCGCCGGGCTGGGCGTGGCCACGCTGGTGCCCGCGGTCTACGCCGCCGCCGACGAGGTGCCCGGGCTGCCCACCGGCGTGGGGCTGACCGCGGTGAACCTGCTGCTGCGCATCGGGTTCCTGGTCTCCCCGCCGCTCATCGGGGTGGTGGCCGACGCCGTCGGGCTGCGGGTGGGGCTGGGCTTCGTCGTCCTGGCCGGGCTCCTCGTGCTCGTGCTGGGCCGGGCGCTGGGCAGCCGGGTCGGCTGACCGGCTGCCCGGGTCCCGGTTGCCCGGGCTCAGCGCTCGGGTGCCGGGTCGGCCAGCGCCGCGACCACGCCGAGCACCACCAGGCCCAGCGCCGGCGCGCCCACCACCCAGGGGGCGCGCTCGAGGTAGCCGGTGGTCTCGGCCAGCGCCCGGCCCCACTCGGGCGACTCGGCACCGGCACCCAGGCCGAGGAACGACAGGCCGGCCAGGGCCAGCGACGCGTGCGGGATGCGCACCAGGGCGTGCCGCACCACCGGGGGGCCGACGACCGGCAGCAGGTGCCGGCGGAGCACGTGCCAGCGCCCGGCCCCGCCGGTCAGCGCGGCCACGTGGAAGCCCGACGCGCGGGCCTCGGTGGCCAGCGTGCGGGCGTGCACGGCCAGCGGGATCCAGCCGACCAGGGTGACCGCGACGCAGGCCGCCGCCAACCCGGGCCCGGTCACGGCGGCCACCACGATGCCCACCACCACGGCGGGCAGGGCGTTGAGCACGTCGGCCGGGCCCGAGCGGTCACCGCGGCCGAGCAACCCCACCGCCAGGCCGATGACCAGCGCCACCGCGGCGAGCGCCACGGCCAGGCCGACCGACAGCAGCGCCCCGTGCCCGAAGCGGGCCAGCACGTCGCGGCCCAGCGGGTCGGCGCCGAACGGCAGCGCCCACGACGGCGTGGCCAGCCGGCGGCCGACGTCCTGGGCGTCGGGGTCGCGCAGCAACCCGGCCCCGACCACCAGGGCCAGGACGACGGCCAGCACCACCGCCGCCCGCTGCGGACGCCGACCGGGCACCGCGACCTCGGGGGTGAACCCGTGGCCGGCCAGTGCGGGGCCCAGCAGCAGCCGGTGGACGAGCACACCGCCGCCGCCGACCAGCAGCCCGATGGCCACCAGCAGCACGACGGCGGCCTGCACGACCGGGACGTCCTGGTCCAGCGCCGCGCCGAGGGCGACCCCGCCCAGGCCCGGGATGTCGAACACCGCCTCCACCACCGCGGCTGCCCCGAGGGTGCCGACCAGCAGGAGCAGCACCTGCGGGACCACCACCCCGACGGCCCGGCGGCCCAGCGCCGCGGCGACCGCGCTGCGGCGCACCCCGGCGGCCCGCCAGGTGCGCACCCACGACTCCCCCGCGGTCGCCGCGACCGCGCCGGCCAGCAGCCGGGCCAGCACGCCGGCGGCCGGGACGCCGAGGGCGAGCACCGGCAGCACGAGGTTGCGCGGGCCGGTGAAGCCGCCGGTGGGCAGCAGCCCCCACCCCACGGCCAGCACCGCCACGAGCAGGACGGCGAGCACGAACTCCGGCAGCGCCGCCAGCGCACCGCCCACCGCCGCCCCCACCCCTCCCCCGCGCAGCCGGCCGTCGGCGGCGCGCAGCAGGGCCGGGACGGTCAGCAGCGCGGCCAGCAGCAGCGCGACGAGGCTGGCGGTGCCGGCCACGGTCAGCGAGATGCCCAGCGCGGGCAGCACCGTGTCGGCCACCGGGGTGCGGGAGACCCACGAGGTGCCCAGGTCGCCGGTGACCAGCCGCCCGAGGAAGCCCAGCGTGCCGGCCAGCGGGTTCGCCGGGAGGTCGAGCTGGGCACGCACCGCCTCCAGGGCGGCGGCGTCGGGCGCACCCTCCTCCTCGCGGGCGCGCAGCACCGACCGGGCCGGGTCGGCACCGGACAGCCAGGGCAGCGCGCCCACCAGCAGGGCTGCGCCCAGCAGCGCGCCGAGGACGCCGGGGGTGCGCCGCAGGACCGCTGCCGTCACCGGCCGGTGGTCGTGGCCACGGTGACGACCTGGCGCTCGAAGGGGTCATCGCCCACGCCCTGCACGCCCCGCGCCACGCCGGTGCGGCTCTGCTCGTGCAGCAGGGGGACGACGGCGGCGGTGGACAGCACCTGGGCCTCGAGGTCGGCGGCGGCCTGCCGGCGCTCGCGGGGGTCGGTCAGCCCGGCGGCCGCGGCGACCGCGGCGTCGACGGCCGGGTCGCACAGCCCGGTCAGGTCGTAGCCGCCCCCGCAGGTGTAGTCGGTGCTGAAGTAGCCGACCGGGTCACCGGTGTCCAGCAGCGTGAGCCGGCTGCCCAGGAAGGCGTCGAAGCCCCCGGCCAGCAGCTCGGGCTCGATCGTGGCGTAGGTCTGCACGACCACCTCGACGGTGAAGCCGGCCGCGCGGAGCTGGTCGGCGACCACCGCGGCGGCCTCGGGCAGCTCGGGGCGGTCGTCGTAGGTGGCCAGCCGGATGCTGGCCCCGGCCGGGTCGCCCGCGGCGGGCAGGGTCGGCGCGGTGCGCGACGCGGTGCCCAGGGTGTCGTCGGTGAGCAGGCCGGGGGCGGCGTCGGCCTGCCCCTCGAACACGCCCTCGACCACCGGCTCGGCGTCGACCGCCGCGGCGGCGGCGGCCCGCAGGCCCGGGTCGGCGAACACCCCCCGGGAGGTGGTGAGCTGCAGGGCGGTCACCCGGGGCAGCGAGGTCGTGACCACGCGCTGGTCGTCGGTGAGGGTGGCCAGCTGCGCGATCGGCACCCCCTGGGCGACGTCGAGCTCGCCGGCGCGCAGCGCCGCCGTCCGGGCGTCGGCGTCGTCGACGAACCGGACGTCCACGCCGTCGGCGGCCGGGGTGCCGCCCCAGTAGTCACCGGCGGCGTCGAGGGTGGCCGACTGCGCGCCCTGCACGGCCGTGATGGCGTAGGGGCCGGTGCCGTGGCCGACCGGGTCGGGCGCGGCGGGGTCGGCGTAGGCGGCCGGGGACAGCACGACCAGCGACGGGGCGCCCAGGCGCTGCACCAGCAGCGGGTCGGCCTGCGCGGCCTGCAGCTGCACCGTGTCCTCGTCGACGGCGGTGGCCACCAGGCCGACCCCGCGCAGCACGCGGATGCCCGGCTCGGCGGCCGCGGCGGCGTTCAGCGACCCGGCGACGGCCTCGGCGTCCATCGGTGCGCCGTCGTGGAACACCACGTCGTCGCGCAGCTCGACCAGGGCGGTGCGGTCGTCGACGAACTCCCACGACTGCGCCAGCTGCGGCTCGGCGGCGCCGGAGTCGTCGAAGACCACCAGGGTCTCGGCGGCGCCCATGCGGGTGAGCAGCAGGGCGTCGTCGGTCCACGGCGAGAGGGCGGCGACGGGTGGGAAGTTCAGCGCGACGCGCAACCGGTCGGCCCCGGCGTCGGCGGCCTCCCCTCCGCCGGCGAAGCACCCGCCGGCGAACAGGACGGGGACGGCGAGCAGGGCGGTGCGGCGGTTCACGGGGCTCCTACGGGTTCGGGGGCTCGGGTGGACGGGGTGGCGGTGCGGCGGGTGAGCGCCCAGAGCCCGACCGCGGAGGCGGCGGGCAGCGCGGCGAGGACGAGCCAGGGGACGGCGGCGGCCGGCTGCGGCACCGCGGCGAGGTCGAGCAGCGCGCCCACCCCGGTGCTGCCGACCAGGACGGCGAGCCCGCCCGCGGAGGCGAGCACGCCGAAGTGGGCACCGAGCCGGCGCTCGCCGGCCAGCCGGGGCACGAGGTCCTGGGCGACCGGGACGGCGACCATCTGGCCCAGGTACAGCAGAAGCGCGAACCCGACCGCCGGGGCCAGCGCCCAGATCCCGGACGGCGGGGTGAGCGGGGCGAGGACGGCGACCAGCAGGAACGAGCAGCTCATCAGGGCGAAACCCAGCGGCAGGGCCCGGGCGGGGCCGGCGCGGCGGGCCCGGGCGGTGATCGGCAGCTGGAGCACCAGCACGCTGACCGCGGCGGCCACGAACATCCAGCCCAGCGCGCCCTGCGAGCCGGTGGCGCGGTCGAGCTCGACGGGCAGCGCGAGGTAGAGCTGGTTGTAGGACAGCAGGTAGGTGCAGTAGCAGGCGGTGAACGCCAGGAACCGCCGGTTGCGCAGCACCTGACCCCAGCCGGCGGTGACCGGCTCGACCTCGCCGGTCGCGGTGCCGGTGCGCAGGTCGCGCGGCAGGAGCACGACGTGCGCGACGAGCACCACGACGAAGACCCCGGCGGCGACCAGGCAGGTGACCGAGAACGGCACGCCGAGCAGCAGCGCGCCGAGCACCGGGCCGGTGACCGAGCCCAGCTTGGAGGCGATCGCGTCCAGGCCGAACACCTCGGCCCGGGTGGCCACCCCGGCCTCCTCCAGCTGCCGGCCCTGGTCGGCCAGCGCCGACTCGACGGCCGGGGAGAACAGCGCGGCGGCGAACCCGACGAGCACGACGCCCACCAGCACGCCGGGGAGGCTCCCGACCGCGGCCAGCACCACGAAGCCGACGACCCGGATGGTGCAGCCGACCACCACGACGGGCTTGACCCCGTAGCGGTCGGTGAGCCCACCGCCCAGGAAGAACAGGCCCTGCTGGCTGAAGGTGCGCACGCCGAGCACCAGCCCCACGACGCCCCCGGCGAGCGCGAGGTCCTGCGTCAGGTGCACGGCCAGGAACGGCACGACCAGGTAGAAGCCGATGTTGAACGCCAGCTGGGAGGCCAGCAGCAGCCGCGGGACGGCGGGCAGCCGGCGGACCAGGACCCACGGCGCCCACCTCACGGGGCGACCGCCGCGAGCGTCGGGACGGCGTCCAGCAGCCGGGCGGTGACCGGGTGGGCCGGGGTGCCGAGCACCTGGGGCACCGGGCCGTGCTCGACCACGCGGCCGCCGTCGAGCACGAGCACCCGCTCGCACAGGTGCTGCACCACGCCGAGGTCGTGCGACACCACCACCAGCGCCAGCCCCTCGGCCGCCGACAGCTGCGCCAGCAGCTCGACGACCTGCAGCCGCACGACGACGTCGAGCGCGCTCACCGGCTCGTCGGCCACCAGCACGTCGGGGCGGGGGGCCAGCGCGCGGGCGATGGCCAGCCGCTGGCGCTGGCCACCGGAGAACTCGTGCGGCCAGCGCTGGGCGGCGTCGGGCTCCAGGCCCACCGCCACCAGCAGCTCGGCCACCCGGGCACTGTGGTCGCCGTGCACCTGCAGGCAGGCCAAGGGCTCGGCGACGGCCTGGCCGACCCGCATGCGCGGGTTGAACGAGCGCCCCGGGTCCTGCGGCACGGTCTGCACCCGCCGGCGGAACCAGCGCAGCGACCGGGCCGACCCCGGGTGCACCGGGTGGCCGTCGAGGGCCACCGTGCCGGCGTCGGGGGTGTCCAGGGCCAGCAGCAGCCGGGCCAGGGTGGACTTGCCCGAGCCGGACTCCCCCACCACCGCCACCCGCTGGCCGGCGCCCAGCTGCAGCGAGACGTCGTCGAGGGCGGTGAGGTCCCGGTACCGGCGGGTCAACCCGCGCGCCTCCAGCAGCGGGCTCACCGGGTCACGGCCAGTGCGCGGGAGGCGGCGACGACGTCGGCCAGCAGCGGGTCGGCCAGCACCTCGGCCACCGGCCCGTCGGCGACGAGCCGGCCGGCGTCGAGCACCAGCAGGCGGCTGCACAGCCGGGCGGCCACGGCCAGGTCGTGGGTCACCAGCAGCAGGGCGGCGCGGCCGGGTCCGGTGACCCGGTCGAGCAGGTCGAGCACGCCGGCCTGCACGGTGGGGTCCAGCGCCGAGGTGGGCTCGTCGGCCACCAGCAGCCGGGGGGCACCGACGAGCGCGAGGGCCAGGGCCACCCGCTGCCGCTGACCGCCCGAGAGCTGGCTGGGGAAGCGCCGCGCCGTGCCGGGCATGCCGACCTCGGCCAGCAGTGCCTCCGTCCGCCGGCCCGCCTCGCGGCGGGTGACCCCCCGGGCGCGCAGCGGCAGGGCGACCTGGCGCCCCACGCGGGACAGCGGGTCGAGCGCGGTGCCCGGGTCCTGGGCCACCAGGGCGGTGGCCGAACCGCGCAGCGGGCGCCACACGGCGGGCCCGGCGCCGACCACCTCGGCGCCCTCCACACGCACGCTGCCGCCGACCTCGAGCCCCGGCGCGGTCAGCCCGAGCAGGGCCGCGACCAGCTGGGACTTGCCGGCGCCCGAGGCGCCCACGACGCCGACCCGCTCACCGGCCGACACGTCGAAGGAGACGCCGTCGACCAACCGCCGGCCGGACGGTGCCGCGGACCCCGCCCCGGGCAGGGCGACGGACAGGTCGTGCACGCGCAGCACTCAGCAACTCCTCGAGCCAGGGGATGCACCGACCCTAACTGCGAGGAGTTCGCATCAACGACTGCGCATGCGGCAACGGGACGGCGACGGGAGCCCGGCCTACTGCGCGAGCTGGGTGGCGTAGAGGCAGATCCCGGCGGCGACGGCGAGGTTGAGCGACTCGGCGCGGCCGCGCATGGGCACCCGCACCCGGTGGTCGGCCAGCGCGGCCAGCTCGGGGTCCAGGCCGCGCGCCTCGTTGCCGAACAGCCACAGCACCGGGCCGGCCAGCAGGCCGTCGTCCCCGGCGCGGTCGAGACCGACCTCGCCGTCGCCGGCGGCGGCCAGCACGGTGACCCCGGCGGCCCGGACGTCGGCGACCAGCGGGGCCAGCGGGGCGCTGCGGACGACGTCGACGTGGAACAGGCTGCCCGCCGAGGAGCGCACCGTCTTGCCCTGGAAGGGGTCCGCCGAGCCCGCGCCGAACACCACCGTGCCGGCGCCGCAGGCGTCGGCGGTGCGCAGCACGGTGCCGGCGTTCCCGGGGTCGTTGAGCTCGGCCAGCGCCACGGCCAGCCGCGGCGGGGCCTGCGCCAGCGTGGCGGCCGGGACGTCGCGCAGCGGGCACACAGCCACCAGGCCCTGCGGCGTGGCGGTCTCGCTGAGACCGGCCGCGGCCTGCTCGGTGACCAACCGGACCGGCACGCCGGCCCCGGCCAGCAGGTCGCCGTGGGCAGCGGCCGCCGCGACGGTGGCGAACACCTCGACCGCGCAGCCGGCGTCCAGCGCCTCGACGACGGACTGCCGCCCCTCGGCCAGGAACAGCCCAGCGGCGTCGCGACCGGCCCGCCGGGTGAGCTTGCGGGCGGCGGCGACCCGCGCGTTGCGCGCGGTCAGGGGCTCGCTCATGGGGGTTCCTCTCCCGCAGACGACGACGCCGCCGGGACCGGGCGGGTGCCCGGCGCCGGCGGCGTCGTGGGGTGGTGTCGCGATCAGGCGGCTGCGACGCCGGTCTGGTTCGGGGCGGCGGCGACCGCGGCGCGCGCGGTCTCGACGAGCGCGGCGAAGGCGGCCGGCTCGTTGACGGCCAGCTCGGCCAGGACCTTGCGGTCGAGCTCGATGCCGGCCAGCTTCAGGCCCTGCATGAACCGGTTGTAGGTCATGTCGTTCTGCCGGGCCGCGGCGTTGATGCGGGTGATCCACAGCTTGCGGAAGTCACCCTTGCGCACCTTGCGGTCGCGGTAGGCGTAGGTCGCCGAGTGGAGCAGCTGCTCCTTGGCCTTGCGGTACAGGCGCGAACGCTGACCGCGGTAGCCGCTGGCGGCCTCGAGAGTCGTCCGGCGCTTCTTCTGGGCGTTGACCGCCCGCTTCACGCGTGCCACGTGAGTACTCCTCTAGTTCGGTAAGGGGGTGGGGGCGGTCAGAGACCGAGCAGCTTCTTCATCCGCGGCGCGTCGGCGGGCGACAGCACCTCGGAGCCCTTCACCCGGCGCTTGCGCGAGGAGGACTTCACCTCGAACTTGTGCTGGTTGTTCGTGTGCTCGCGGACGAGCTTCCCGGAGCCGGTCACGCGGATGCGCTTGGCCGTGCCCTTGTGGGTCTTGTTCTTCGGCATGTCCTCGGTCCTGTTCGGTGTCTGGTCGGGGGCCGGCTCAGGCCTGGTCGGCCTCGACGGGGTCCATGGGGGCGGGCTTCGGCGGGGCCTGGGGGGCCAGGGGTGGCATCTCCGGGGCCTGCGCCTGGTCGAGCTCGCCGCCGTTCTCGGCCGCCTTGGCCTTCTTGTTCTCCACGATCTTGGCCTGCTGCGCCGCCTGGTTCCGGTGCGGCGCGATGACCATGACCATGTTCCGGCCGTCCTGCTTGGGGTTGGACTCCACGACGCCGAGGTCCGAGACGTCGCCGGCCAGGCGCTGCAGCAGCCGGTAGCCCATCTCGGGGCGGGACTGCTCGCGACCGCGGAACATCACGGTGATCTTGACCTTGTCGCCGCCCTTGAGGAAGCGGACGACGTGGCCCTTCTTGGTCTCGTAGTCGTGCGGGTCGATCTTCAGCCGCAGACGCATCTCCTTGATGACGGTCTGCGTCTGGTTGCGACGGGCCTCGCGCTCCTTCTGCGCGGCCTCGTACTTGAACTTCCCGTAGTCCATGAGCTTCACGACGGGCGGCCGGGCCATGGGGGCGACCTCGACGAGGTCCAGCTCGGAGTCCTGGGCCAGGCGCAGCGCCTCGCCGATGGACACGATGCCGACCTGCTCGCCCTCGGGGCCGACGAGGCGTACCTCGGGGACCCGGATGCGGTCGTTGATGCGGGGCTCGGTGATGGCCTCTCCTCTTCGTCCAGCGAATGAGGAGTCAGCGTCCCGACCCGAAGAAGGGCCCTCGACCCGCGCGAGCGGGGAGGGCCTGGAACCGGCGGAGCCGGCCCCGTACTTCAGGTGACCTGGGCGCCCGGGGGGCGTCAGGTGGGAGCGGGCTCCTCTTGGTCGACGACCCGGGGCGGGGTCGTCGGAGTGGTGCGCCTCATGTAGCGGGGGGAGGCGTTCCTCAGACTACCTCGTCGCCCCGGCTGGCCGCCAGCAGGGTGCGCATGCCCTCCACCGCGCGCACCGCCCGCTCGCCGTCGGCGGCCTGCACGGCCAGCACCGACAGCTCGTCGTCGTCGACCAGCAGCAGCGAGGCCCACGGCGAGTCCTCGCCGAACCGGACCGCGCGCACGTGCGACCAGGGCAGCCGGTGGGTGCCCACGATGTTGCGCACGGTCACGCCCTCGGCGTCGGCGTCGACCCGGGCCCGGGAGAGGTACAGCGTGGCCAGCGCCATCGCCAGGCCGAGCCCGGTGGTGGCCACCTGGTCGGAGGTGCGGAAGGCGATGACCCCGGTGGTGTGCGTCTTGAGCAGGATCGACACCACGAGCATGACGCCGAAGATCACGGCCGCCATGGCGCCGCACATGATGCGCTGGCGGCGGGGGGTGGCGGAGACCGTCGTGATCGCGGGTGTGGTCACGCCGACAGTGTCCCACTGGCAGAGTGCGGGCGGTGAGCACCAGCCAGATCACCGGCACCGCCCAGCACGCCGCGTGGCAGGCCCGCGAGCTGCCACCGGTCGAGGAGGTCCGGCCCGGGCTGTGGTCGATCCCGGTGCCCATCCCGCACAACCCGCTGCGCTACGTGTCCGCGCACGCCTTCGCCCTCGACGGCGGCGGCCTGGGGCTGGTCGACTGCGGCTGGGAGCACGAGGAGGGCTGGACGGCGCTCACCGACGGCCTGGCCTCGATCGGCGGCGGGGTGGCCGACGTGCGCGGCGTGCTCGTCACCCACCTGCACTTCGACCACCTGGGGCTGGCCGGGCGGGTGCGCGAGGCCAGCGGCGCCTGGATCGCCATGCACCCGGCCGACGGCGACGTCGTGCGCCGCATGGGCGGCCGCGACGCCGCCGAGGCCGTCGACGCGCAGGTCGCGTTCCTGGTCGGCCTGGGCGCCGACGGGCAGACCGCCGTGTCCGACGTCGGCGCCCCCGACCGCTGGGAGCGGTTCCACCGCATGGCCGCCCCCGACCGCGACCTGCTCGACGGCGACCTGGCCGACTTCCCCGGCTGGGCGCTGCGCGCGGTGCACACCCCCGGCCACACCCCGGGCCACCTCTGCTTCGACGAGGAGCGCACCGGGGTGTTCCTGTCCGGGGACCACGTGCTGCCCCGCATCACGCCCAACATCTCCACCGTGCCGGGCGGGCCCACCGACCCGCTGCGCGACTACCTGGGCGCACTGGCCGCGGTCGGTGCCCGGCCCGAGCCGGCCGAGGTGCTACCGGCCCACGAGTGGCGGTTCACCGGCCTGGCCGCCCGCACCGCCGAGCTGCGCGAGCACCACGAGGCCCGGCTGGCCGAGCTGCTGGCCGCCGTGCGGGCGCACCCGGCCAGCACGCCCTGGGACCTCGCCGCCCACCTGACGTGGTCGCGACCCTGGTCGCAGTACGAGCGCGGCATGCGGGTCTTCGCGGTGACCGAGACCGACGCGCACCTGCGCCTGCTGGCCAGCCGCGGCGCGGTGGTGGGCACGGCCGGCCCGGTGCCGCGCTTCACCGCGGCCTGAGCCCGGCGTGCGGTTCACCGACCTGGCCGACCGGGTGCGGGCGGCCCCCGCCCGGCTCGGCGGCACCCGGCTGGTGCTGGTCGACGGACCCGCCGGGTCGGGCAAGACCACGTTCGCCGACCGGCTCGCCGCCGCGCTCGACGGCGCCCCCGTGGTGCACCTGGACGACCTCTACGACGGCTGGACGCTGGCCGGTGTCGTCGACCGGCTGCGCCGCGAGGTGCTCGACCCCGTCGCCGCCGGGCACGGTGCGGGCTTCGCCGGCTACGACTGGGCGGCCCGGTCCTTCCGGGTGCCGATCAGCGTGCCGGCGTCCGATGTGCTGGTCGTCGAGGGCTG
>Ga0325401_1006039_pt1 | contig 11681 bp, 9 predicted proteins | sample PopdelMetagenome_FD_205666 | JGI IMG/M metagenome (GOLD analysis project Ga0325401, IMG submission 205666) | Populus deltoides microbial communities from Bellville, Georgia, United States - Xylem-PdKOR-R2 | ecosystem: Host-associated > Plants > Phyllosphere > Stem > Wood/Secondary xylem | place...
CGACCAAGTTGACCTGACAAAAAAATAAACCTGGTAAAAAAATAAAAATACTGAAATTGGACAATGGGTTCTTTATGGATCTGGCAAAGCTCCGTTACTGATCTTGAAAACTTATGGGTTTATCATTTGCTGCAAAATCCTTAAGTTTATAGTTCGACGGGAGAAAGATTTTGAAACAATTTCCAGATTTGTTCTCTACCTCGATCATCTTTAAATTGATTGAAATTTATTCTTTTTTACTATAGATTAGTTCTTTCTAAAATAAATCTACAGAGGGAGAAAAATTATGATTTTTTTTTTTGCGTTTACCCTTTTTTTTTTAATTGAATTCTAAATTATTCTTTATTTACTTTCACTCCCCATTTTAGACCACAAACTCATACTCTCTTTTTTTTCTTAATTTAAAATTGATTTTATTTGTATTGGGATCCATTTCTATCCATAATCTTTACAAATTCTACAAAATAACCTTAAAATCTCACTATTTTAAATATTTTTTACACCCTTAATACTTCATCCTTGAATTTTACTCCTTTAACATTTCTCTTCTAAATTTCTCACACAATACCTTAGTTTTAAAATTTGCTTAAAATGCATGTTGTTCGTTTACATCTCGGATAAAAAACAGCTAAAATCATGTTGAATTGCTCACGGGTTGTGACCTTGAGAGCTGAAGCAGTCTCTAGCGGGAGGTTATGTTTGCTTTTATATTTTAAAAGTATTTTAAAAAAAATTATTTTTTTAAATTTTATTTAAAATTACCTTTTTTCAGTGATTTTAAATTATTTTAATATACTAATATTAAAAATAAATTTTAAAAAATAAAAAAATATTATTTTAATATATTTGTAAAATATAATTACCAAACAAGCAGGCTATTAGTAATTTCCGATACCTTAATTATTAGCAATTGCGTAATGCAACAGGACGACACGTCGCTAGTAGATAATTTATTTCGGACCACATGTCGAATAGCAACAAGCCACCTAATCGGGGTTTCCCACTTGAGTGCTGCTGTTGCGTCTGCAAACCCACAACTAGCCAGTCTTCGAAGTACAAACACTCACGAAGTATCGTAGGAACAATTTACTCTCTCTCTCTACATACAAAGTAGCAGTACAAGTTTTTCTTTTTCCTATTCGAAGCGTGCGCCAGGTTATCATCAAGCGAATATGAGGTCGGAGTTCATGGCTTTTATTTTCCTTTGTAGCATTGTTGCCTCCTTTCTTACTTCATGTTTCTTTCTTTGTTGAATGGTTTATCTTTTCCTTCATAGAAAGCTTGAATGTGTTAGTCTTTAAATTATCACTAACCGAACACTGTCTTGATGCTTTTTTCTTTTTTTTTGTTTTCCCACTTCCTCTACCACTCCAGTCGTTCCTTTGATGGTGTACTCTCATTATTTTTTCACGCTCATACACTGTTCGATAAAATGCTTCAGCCAATATGACTTTTAAAACTACTAAGAAACCAAAACTAAAACGTTAGACATACCTTATCCATTCAGAGAAATCTTTTTCAGGACTTATTTGAAGGTCAGTTTGTTTCCTCCATGCTGACTTGATTCTGTTACTGTGTACTTAAAATGCAGCTTGAAGGAAAAGGCTTCTCTGTTTTTCGTTTCTTCGAAGGCTGTGACAGTATTAGCTTAAGATGTCACCTGCGTGAGTCGTTATAGATTGTTCAGATATTAATTTCTGCTTGGTTCAGTTCTAGCAAAGATGCCATCATTAGTATCACCGCGGTTGCTCTTTCTTGTTGGAGAGACAATACACTTGAAGAAACTATCACGTGGTTCTAGCTCAGCTTTGTGTCAACGCAGTGTGCGGTTTTTTAGTCGTGTTGACCGGGACAAAAATGCACCTCTAACTCTTGCAAATCTTGGGTTTAATACCGAGTTTGAGACAACTACCAAAAATAAAAGAAATAAACTGGAGAATGTGAAAGTGAATTACCCGATTGAAGCACCGAAAAGTAGAGAGAAGGTGGCTACAAGCAACAAGAGTAGAGCTGTTAGAGTGAAAAAAACACTCGAAATAGAGTCCGCCCCATTTGCTGCAAAGTCATTTTCTGAGCTTGGCCTTCCACCTCCGTTGATAGAAAGATTAGGGAGGGAAGGGTTTAATGTTCCAACTGATGTTCAGTCTGCAGCAATCCCGACTATTCTCAAGAATCATGATGCTGTCATTCAGTCGTATACTGGGTCTGGAAAAACACTTGCATATGTACTTCCCATACTGTCTGAAGTTGGGCCGCTGAAGAATAATTATTCTAGTGCTGATAAAGAAACTGGGAAGAAAACAGAGATAGAAGCAGTTATTGTGGCTCCGTCTCGAGAGCTAGCTATGCAAATAGTGAGAGAGGTTGAGAAACTGTTAGGACCTGAAAACAAGAGAGTGGTTCAACAACTTGTAGGAGGTGCAAACCGGTCAAGACAGGAAGAAGCTTTAAAGAAAAACAAGCCATTAATTGTTGTGGGTACCCCTGGCAGGATTGCAGAAATTAGTGCAGCTGGTAAACTTCATACCCATGGTTGTCGTTTTTTGGTCTTCGATGAAGTTGACGAGCTTCTTTCATTTAACTTCCGGCAGGACATCCACCGAATATTAGAACATGTAGGGAGGAGATCAGGGGCAGACCCTCAAGGACAAAAAAATTCGCTTGTGAGATGGGCTGATCGTCGGACTATCATGGTATCTGCAACAGTGCCATTTTCTGTCGTAAGGGCTGCTAGGAGCTGGGCATGTGACCCACTTCTTGTCCAAGCAAAAAGTGTCATTCCACTTGAATCTCTCGCTCCTGGAACTGTTAACCTGTCCAAGCCTACTTCTAGTTCAAACTCAGACTTGAATTTGCAGCATCAGGCAACGGTGCAGAGCCTTCCTCCAGCGTTGAAACACTATTATTGCGTCACAAGGTTGCAGCATAAGGTTGATACTTTGAGAAGATGTGTTCATGCACTAAATGCACAGTCTGTGATAGCCTTTATGAACCATACAAGGCAACTAAAAGATGCTGTCTTCAAACTAGAGGCTCGTGGGATGAATGCTGCGGAGCTCCATGGGGATCTTGGCAAGCTTGGTAGGTCAACAATTCTAAAGAAATTTAAAAGTGGAGAGGTGAGAGTTCTCGTAACGAATGAACTTGCAGCAAGAGGATTGGATGTTCCGGAATGTGATCTTGTTGTCAACCTTGACTTGCCTACGGACTCGATTCATTATGCACATCGAGCTGGAAGGACTGGCCGGCTTGGGAGGAAGGGCACTGTGGTGACAATTTGCGAGGAGCGAGAAGTGTTTGTTGTGAAGAAACTGCAGAAGCAGCTTGGGGTCCCTATTCCTGCTTGCGATTTTACAGAGGGAAAGCTCATTGTTTCTGACAAAGAGGAGAAACATGCGGAGGCTTTAAGGTGATGGACATTACATGCGGAGGCTTTAAGGTGATGGACATCTTTCTCATTATATCTTGTGGTTCTGCTTATTTCCATCAAGATGACGGATAATGAGATATCCCTACTGTTTTCAATCCCAACTGTTTTCTTAAGCAGCTTGTTGCAGCTAGATGACGTTGAATTTGAAATTTATTGTGAGATATGCAATTCAATTTTTAGAGCTTAAAGTATATTGCAATTCAATTTTTATCACGACATATTAATCCTGCGATTATGACTGCCATACAAAACAGCTAAAAATCAACTTGTTTAATGGGCAGTAATCCAGTTTTAACAACCTACAAAGGTTGTGTGGTCTACTTTTTTGAAGTTGAATAACATGGCTGCTTGAGTGAGAATAAATGATGCTGCAAACTCTGTGACATAATTTGCCAACTCAGAGATGATGCGGTGAAAAGCTAACATTCAATCATGTTTAACCTGGATACAAAATAGGGAAAATGATCATATTTCGTATGATTGAAGAAAGAGCAGTGTGTGATATTACACCAGACATGCCCATAGAAGGGGATTTTTTTTTTCTTTTACATGCCATAAATCGGAGATGCTTTGGTGTGGTTAAAGAAGAGCGCTAGGATTTTAAGTAGCCACTTGATGTGTCTTCAGATGATTCTCTTGCATAGGTTGTAGCCTGATAACTTGGTGCAGGTCGCAATGGCAAGGAAAGTCGCAAACGACATGGTTATGGAAATGATGACCGCCTTCTAGATAGATGCATTTTTATCAATCTGTTGGACGGCAAATATGGCTACCGATCTAGAAGAAATCAGAAGATAACCTGCAAAAAACTTAGCTATCAAGGGATCGTATTTTACAGATTGCAATAGGTAAAAGACATTGAGAAAGGGTTTACAGTTTTTTTTTTAAAAGCTTCTTTGAAACAGCACTTGATCAAGGATGAAGCTCTTGTAATTTGGGAACATGTCTGAGATGACGATGCCTCTGTGTGCACTGTCACAGACACCCTTGAAGAGCTGGAATGCAGAGTAAACGAACAGTGAAACAGATTCAATAAAGCAGTACATACCAAGGAAACAGAGTACTCACTCAGATGATTGTTGACAAATAATTCGTAATATGATAACAAAATACCATAGGTATGAATGGATTTATTTATTGCTTCTGATTTGTGAAGCACTATAATTTCTTAGTGCTCTTTATTAGTGAAAACTTATATATGGGACCGCGCTAAATTGTGACTTTGTATTTTTCTTTGTGAAAAAACAATATTCAATCATTCCAAGCATGTTTTAAATAAATCAGAAAAATAAGCAATTCAAGATAATTCAAATTATAGCCCTGACCACCGGACTTAATAAATTGATTTTATTTTAATTAAATCGTAAATTTTTTTGACAACAATAGTAAAATAACAAAATAAAAAAAAACCATGAAACCTAGGAAAAAAGAAACTATTGCAAGTATCTAATTGAACAAAAAAATTGACAAAAAAATCAGGATAAAGTAACTCCAAGGTAACATGATAGATATGTAAAGTGGGTGACAAGTGGTGAGCTAACTTATGTTAACTTGCAAAATTCATGGTCTAAGTTATAAAATTGGGTTAACCCGGTAGAAAAAAAAATTTAGAAAACCACAAAGTTTTTTTTATTTTAAAAATTTATTGTAGAACGACAAAAAAAAAATAAATTAGGTAAACAAGGGCTACATCAATTTTTCAAGCTCATAACCCGAGTTACTAGACCGAAAACACCATAAATTGAAAAATGATGAAAGTCAATCCGTAGCAAATTCAATGTTAAATGATAAATTATCACTATTATTATCATCATCATCATCATTATTTTATCAATATTATTACTATCAGTATTGCTATTATTGTTGTTATCACTACTATCATTAGCATTACAATCACCACAACTATTACTGCCACTACCACTACCGCTACCACTAAGAGAAAAAAATGAAGGGGGGGTAGAAAGTGTCACCGACAATAAATCGATCATCTTTAGATGATATACACCACCTATAAAGAAAAAGAACATGGTGATGAACCAAATGATAAGGCAAAAGCTTATTTTCTACCATCAGGAAGCACGATGGCTCCCACTCATTGGCACGTGTTCGATATGCACCCATAAATTTTTCATTTTAAAATTATTAATTAAATGTTAAAATATCTTTATTAACCTCAATCAAATTAACAATTACAAAAAAACTAAGATAAAAAGAAGCTAATACCCCTATTCAATGACTTAAAGTTTTTTACCCTAAAGTCATATTTGTAATCTTATTTATATTAAAAAATAAAAAGACAAATATACCATTGCCCTTGTTAGTTTTTTTTATTATAGGGGTTGTTAGTTTTTTTTTATTATAGGGGTATTTTGATTTTTTTATTGTTCATCAATATATTGAATAGATAAAAATATCCCCAAATAAATCTATAATGACTAAAGCTGAAAGAATAAAAATTATCTCTGGTTCAAAGGGAATCAGTTTTTTTTTTTAAAGGCCATAGGAGTGAATTTTATATATGGTTAAAGGAAAATCACCTTCGTTGTTTTTTTTTATAAGAAAACTAAAATTTGAGAACTTTTTGGTCTATGGCTACAATAATCCAAGCAATTCTGAGTAGTCAACGAAGTTAAAAGGATGCTGAATATTCTTCTTGGATGATGCAGTCATGCAGCTAGTGAAAGAGCAGAGACAAAGGAAAAGACAGGTGCCTTCTTCATTCAATTGCTCCTTTCAAAGAAATGGTTCCTCAAACCAGCTTCCACTGAATATTTTGGAGGGCCCTCTAAAAAATCAACTTTATTTTTAAGCTTGGTTTTTATAATACCGTGCCTCTTCAGGGTGTTTTGTTATTACTATCCATGGAGTTTCAGGGAAGAGGGTCATGAAACAGCAGCAGAGCCCATCTTTCTTCTTCAACTCGAATAATAAGTCTAGACTTGTAACTTGCAAGCATTATTAAATATCAACACAACATTAATTTTTATGAGATTGAGAATATTATTTCAATGGTGGGAAATTGAGTGGCTTGTTTATACGGAGTGTTGTACGGGTGTATGGCAAAGAGACCAACAACCCAAATAATGAGGGAAAACATAATAGACGTAAAGGGGGAATGCCTATCAGATCAAGGTCATGAGAATATTTTTCTGTGGTTATTTGGCCTATGAGTCGGGGATTGTTCTGTAGATCTGGACGAAATAGCTTGTTATTTTTCAGGCTTTGACTGGTAACCCCATGGATTATTGCTTGCCCATTTCCATTGGTCCCTGCACATCTCCTCGACACCGTATTTTGCCCTGCAAATTCAATCACAACAGTTAACATAAACTCATAAGGCCAACAGATCGAACTGGAACTGATGCTACAATTAGCTTGTGAAATTTCAACAAGATGACCAAACAGCAATGGAAAAGTAATTACGCATGACACGATTAGGCATGCAAGGGAGGATATGTGTCACGGAAGCATCATCACAAATTGATAGAGAAGATCCTTGTTATATGCCAAAATATCAGGAAAATAGTGGGTTGAGAACATACTTCCAGCCAAGTTCTCTCTCAGCTTTCTCTGTAGAAGCATATACCGCTGTGGCATCTCCAGGCCTTCGTGGACATAACTTGACGGGGATTTTCTGAAAACAAAATCATAGTAAATACTTTTTGACCAGCTTCATTTTTTGAGAGGGATGACAAGTGAAGAGAAGGGACAGTCACCTTGCCAGAAGCTTTTTCAAATGCAGTGACCATTTCAAGCACAGATGTTCCACATCCAGTCCCCAGGTTGTACGCGATACAACCTAACACAAGCAAATTGCTTAATAAATGTAGCTTTCTAATGATAAAAACTAAACTGCATTTAAGCATGCAGTGATGCGAATTTTTGAAACAAATTAAATTAGAACTGAAACCAGATGCAGGTGGCTGCACTTCGGTTGACATTTAAATCTGTGTAATAAAAAATGATTACCAATATCCTTTGTTGTGAAAATTTTCTGAAGAGCAGCAACATGACCATCTGCCAAGTCCATAACATGGATATAGTCCCTGACCTGTTAATCCAAAAAACTTAATAGTTGATGAAAACCAAACATATGGTGGTTGAGAATATCATTTGGTCTGCTCTAAATTCATGTGGAACATATCATCCATGTCAATTTGTCAAACAGAAATGCCAAATATATCTTAGACAGCCATTAGGATTCCAACAGGAAATGTTTCTATAATTTTGCAACAAAGAGAATATCTTATGTAGAACTACATACCGCACTACCATCTTTTGTGGGATAGTCATGACCATATACATTAAGCTCAGGAAGTCGACCAACAGCTACTTGTTGTATGTAGGGCATGAGATTGTTTGGGATACCCTTGGGATCTTCACCAAGTTTACCACTCTCATGAGCTCCCACGGGGTTGAAGTACCTAAGTAAAATGATACTCCATTCTGGTTCTGCCTTTTGAATATCTCGAGCAATTTCTTCAAGGAAAAGCTAGAGAGGAAAATACAAAAAATGTTAGTAATTGGCAAGGAAACAGGATCATTTTGATATAAAGATGGCCACTCCAACTCTACCAGTTAATCCAACTTCAAATATGAACTTCTAAGAAAAAAGCAAGTTTCCAGGAAAAAATAGATTTGTACCTTGGTACGTCCATAAGGATTCATTGCCATTAGGTTGAAGTCCTCAACACAAGGAATTTTTTCAGGTTGGCCATAAACAGTTGCTGATGATGAGAAAACCATCTACAAACAAAACAAAAAGTTTAAAACAAAAATCAAAATCGTTGTTCCAGTGATGAAAAAGCATGAGTCTTGTAACCAGTCAACAACAAATGAAAGTTACAGCTCCTTTACAATCATAAAATGTTTCTTAAATTGATGTATGACATTTAAGGCTAAATAACGGTAAAAGTACCTCTATTTAAGATGAAAAAAGTGGTAGAATCAAGCCTAGATAAAACTAAATGAAGAACGAAAAGAAAAAAGGGAAAATAAGTTTGTCAAAAACTCTTAGATTCTCGACCACCGATTATTGTGCAGCACCAGATGCAATCCTTTACGAAATTATTGTTATATGTAAAAATGCTCTTTCTCAGAGATATTATGCAAAAAATAAAAACAAGTACATAAAGCAGTCCCACTATGCCATTGATCCACTGAAATTCAATCAACAACAGTAGCTTCCATATTGGTTTTGGTTAATATCAAAATTCTTCTGGCATTGCAGTTGGTTTCCATGTAAATGAGTGGCAGGCTCCACAGAGAGAAACTACCAAATAAAAATAGTTAAACAAACTTATACACTGATATACCTTCTTGCAATTGTATTTTGCCATAACTTCATAGAGATTGATGGTGCCAACCAGATTATTGTCAAAATATCTACGTGGATTAGCAACACTCTCCCCAACTGCCTTGAGACCAGCAAAATGGATCACAGCATCGAACCTGTCACATTTGCAAATATATAAGCCATCTCCATTTATGAAAAGGCATGATCTAGTTCGACAGTTGCCAAGTGATCTTTATTTAATAACAATCTAAGAAATGATTTATCATGTAACACTCCAAAAATGTTGATTAACATTCCACCATTAAAACCTAGTCACAAATAGAACCCTATCTAATTTTGAAATGAAACCCAACCACCAATTAAGTATTCAGATTCAAGATTTACCAATCCAGCAAAGTAAAATTATTGGGCAATTTGAAAATCATCAAAAGAGCAAAAGGGTATCAGAAATTCACTTAGTTCTTGAAAACAACTTCTCCAAATCATCCTTGTTTCTAAGATCACCCTGCAAAAACACACCAAAATAAAATAAAAAATAAAAATTAAATTCCCCAGATTCTATTTTCTCCATCCAACAGAAAAGGAGTATTATTATTATTACTCATAAATAGAAAGAAAAGGTGTGAGCTTTACCAGATTGAATTCAAGATTCTTGGAAAGCTGAGGACCCACCACTTCCTTAACACGATCAACAGCTTCAGTGACAGAATTATCAAGATTGTCAATGATTGAAACCTTAAAACCTTCCTTTAGGAGCTGTACTACTGTGTGAGTGCCAATAAACCCAGCCCCACCAGTCACAAGAATTGTTTGTCCAGCCATTATTACTAACAAAACTTGACAAGAACCAGATACCCCGAGAGAGAGAGAGAGAGAGAGAGAGAGAGAGAGCTAGTAAAAAGAAGAGTTTGAACAGAAAAGGGAGAGTGTGTAACTGTGGTATTTGTAAGAAAAGGAGAGAGAAGAAAGATTGAAAGCTATTAAAAAGAGGAGTTTAAACAGAAAAGAGAGAGTGTGTAACTTTGGTATTTATAAGAAAAGGAGAGAGTTTTTTATTTTTTATTTTTATATTTTTTATATTTTTTAATCTTTGAGAAAATCAAGGAGAGAAGATAGGTTTGTTTGTGTTTGAAGCGGGTAATAGTAAAACCTTGTTTATAGTTGTCTCCTAGATTAGCACGGAACGGTTTGGCGCGCTTTTTATTATGTAGTAGTATCTTAAACCACTCGTTAATGGTAGAGCGTGGATCACACTCTCAACAAAAGGTATCCTCTATCCTCTCTTTTCTTGACACATCATGGCTACTTTTTGGTCATCCCTTCTTTTCAGGTAAGAACAAATTTTGAATTTCAGAGGTAATATGGATAATATCACATCACTTTATCCTTTCACATCCTATTTTTTCTTAAAATCATCACTGTATGGATAATATCATATCATTTTATCCTTTCACAGTCTGTTTTTTCTTAAAATCATCACTGTTTAGAAAAATAATTTAATTTAAGAAAAACTACTCTGATAATCCTGTAATTAAATTATTTTTTTTATCTTTATTTTTAAAAAAATTATAGGTCAAATAAATATAGTTTTTAAATTTAAACAAAAAAATGAAACAACCCTTGTATATATAATATTACACAAAAAATGGGTTCTAGGTTTGGGAAGGATGCTTTAGAGTCACTCCTTGCTTCCCAGAAATTGAAACGAGTGACCTGACAATCATGGGTTGTGGTTAAGACTTCGGGCTCCATGCATGTATTGTGTTTTGTGCCTTATTTACAGATTGCACTTGCATAGGATCATGGCTTTAATTGCTGCCCCGCATGTGGGGACAGGAGGTTCGATCAGCTGAACATGCCCTTCGCAGCTCCTGAAATGATATCTCAAAGCATCACGCAAAAGACAATCAGTTGGATCAACCACCATAACCAAGCCGACGCTGAAACCAACAAGGCAACAGCTGCTTTTATTGGAAAGACAGACAAAAGCTGCGTTTGGAACGCGTTTAAGAGTTTTTTTCGGTTAAATGTTTTTTTCAATACAAACCCTTTTTTTGCAAAATCAACTTTTAACTACAAAGTGAACCAGCTTTCAAGTGAGTGCATTCTGATGAGAAAGTATCCTGTTCATATTAAGATTTTACACAAGAAATCTTATAGGCTATATAGCCTATAGCTACATGGTTTTGCGCATTTTAGATCAACAAGGGAGATAGATGTGGCAAAGCAAAGGAAAATTGCCATCATCTCCCAACCATGAGAGGGAAAATCGAAACATACTGTACACTCCAGGTCCACAGTTTGAGCTGGCATTCCCCACATACTTCGCGGCCGCAACACTTCTTCCCTTTATTGTGTTCCCACTATTGGTTACACTATTCTGCCTCTCCTACCACAACTCATCTTATTCTGTGATGCTGTCCAAGATGGACTATCATTTGGTGGCCGATCAGATTTGACGGACCTGAAATAGAAAGACTAATGAAATTGGATCTAGCTATCAGAAGGAAGGTGATATTAAAGGTTAAACTATCTATTTAAATCAATATCAAGTAAACGGAAGGAAATCTCAGAATCAATAATTCAATCAGATACATCAAGCAAAACGAAGGGACTCATCAAACAACCCAAGAACACAGGTCTCTCCAAGAGCCCACTTTGCTGTGTGACAGTACATCTTTCGACAATAATAGTCATAATTCACAGAATCAACATAATTATTTAAGTTTTAAGTTTCATGATGCTGAACTGGCAACAACAACTCAATAATAATCCATTACATCAAGGAAAACCTGTTCAAAGTATGGCATCAATTCCCTCCTTTCAAGTGTTGTGAAATATGGTTTTCCTAGTTATATATGTTGGATGTAGGCACATATTGGAGTAGAAAATAACTGAATTCATCATCCATCATGTGTAAAAATGCCAAACAGGGCTTCTAATAATAACTGCAGA
>Ga0325401_1006040_pt1 | contig 11680 bp, 10 predicted proteins | sample PopdelMetagenome_FD_205666 | JGI IMG/M metagenome (GOLD analysis project Ga0325401, IMG submission 205666) | Populus deltoides microbial communities from Bellville, Georgia, United States - Xylem-PdKOR-R2 | ecosystem: Host-associated > Plants > Phyllosphere > Stem > Wood/Secondary xylem | place...
ACGTGCCCGACCGTGCGGCGCAGCACGCCGCGGCGGATCGGGTAGTGCTTCTTGAGGCCCTCGGCCCTCAGGACGACGTCGCTCACTGCCTCAGCTCCCTGCTCTGCTCGACCTGCTCGGCGTCGACGGTGTGCACCGTGTCGTCGAGCGTGCTGCCCTGGCCCTCGTCGTGCTCCATCGCCCGCTGGACCTCGTCCGCCGACTGGGTCACCCGGAGCTCGGGGCTGTCGACGAGCAGGGCCTCGGAGAAGTGGCACGCGGCCAGCCGCCCCGGCTGCACCTCGCGCAGCGGCGGGCGCGGGTCGTGGCGGCAGACGTCCTGCACGTAGCGGCACCGCGGGTTGAACGGGCAGCCCGGCGGGATCCGCGTCAGGTTCGGCGGCAGCCCACCGATGGCGGCGAGGACCTCGCCCTTCTGGTCCAGGCGCGGGATCGACTCCAGCAGGCCCTCGGTGTACGGGTGCGCCGGACGCGCGTACAGGTCGTAGACGTCGGCCTGCTCGACGATCCGGCCCGCGTACATGACGGCGATCCGGTCCGCCACGTCGGCGACGACGCCGAGGTCGTGGGTGATGAGGATCAGGCCCATCTGACGCTCGGCCTGCAGCTCCTGCAGCAGCCCCATGATCTGGGCCTGCACGGTGACGTCGAGGGCCGTGGTGGGCTCGTCGGCGATCAGCACGGCCGGGTCGAGCGCGATGGCCATCGCGATCATGATGCGCTGGCGCATGCCGCCGGAGAACTGGTGCGGGAAGGCGCGCACCCGCTGCCGGGCACCCGGGATCTGCACGCGCTCCATGAGGCGCACGGCCTCCTCGAGCGCGTTGGAGCGGCTCATGCCGCGGTGCACCCGGAACATCTCGGCGATCTGCCAGCCGACCGGGAAGACCGGGTTGAGCGCGCTCAGCGCGTCCTGGAAGACCATCGAGATCTCCGGCCCGCGGATGCCGCGACGCGCCTCCTCCGACATCGTCAGGAGGTCCTGGCCGCAGTAGCGGATCTCGCCGCCCGTGACGTACCCGGGCGGGGAGTCGATGATGCCCATGACCGCCTGCGCGGTCACCGACTTGCCGGAGCCCGACTCCCCGAGGACGGCGAGCGTCTCGCCCTCGCGCAGGTCGAAGGAGACCCCGTTGATGGCACGCGCGACACCCTCGCGCGTGCGGAACTCGACGAACAGGTCGTCGACCTCGAGCAGCAGGCCGTCCTGCGGCACGTACTGCTTGCCGGTCTTGACCGTCTCGCGCTCAGCCACTGATGACACGTGAGTCTCCTAGCGCAGCTTCGGGTCGATGGCGTCACGCACGGCGTCGCCCAGCATGATGAAGGCGAGCACCGTGACGGACAGGAACAGCGACGGGAACAGCAGCATGTTCGGCGCCGCGCGCACCAGGCCGATCGAGGAGGCGTTCGAGATGTCGATGCCCCACGACACGGCCGGCGGGCGCAGGCCGATGTTGAGGAACGACAGCGTCGCCTCGACCGAGATGAACACGCCGAGGTTGATGGTCGAGACCACGATCACCGGGGCGATCGCGTTGGGCAGCACGTGCTGGAGGATCAGCCGGCCCGGCGAACCACCAAGGGCGCGCGCCGCCGTGACGTAGTCGTTCGGCTTGACCTGCAGCACCGAGGACCGCATCAGCCGCGCCACGCTCGGCCAGCCGAAGATCGCGATGACCAGGACGACCTTGCCCACCTGCAGCCAGAACGGGGTGTCCAGGCCGTTGGGGAAGACGTAGAGGAAGAGGATGCCGCCGAGCAGCAGCGGGATGGCGAAGAAGATCTCGCCGACCCGGGAGAGCACGGCGTCCAGCCAGCCGCCGGTGAAGCCCGAGATGAGCCCGACGACGATGCCGATGACCGCGGTCAGGATCGAGGAGCAGAGCCCCACCAGGACCGAGGCCCGCGCCCCGTAGATGGTGCGGGAGTAGACGTCGTAGCCGAGCGCCGTCGTGCCGAAGACGTGCTGGTCCGACGGCCGCTGCCGCGCCTGGGCCAGCGACGCGTACGTCGGGTCGACGCTGGTGAAGAGGCCCGGCGCGACCGCCATGACGAGCAGCACCAGGATCAGCACGCTCGAGATCCAGAACAGCGGGCTGCGCCGCAGGTCGTACCAGGCGTCGGTCCACAGCGACGCGGGCTTCTCCGCGGTCGTGCCCGCGTCGGTCGGCTGGACGAGCGAGCCGGAGCCGTCGGCGCCGGGCTCGGACGCGGCGATCGTCGTCCGCGTCTGGTCGGTCCTCGTGGTGTCAGTCATTGCTGATCCGTGGGTCCAGGACGCCGTAGAGGACGTCGACGATGAGGTTCACGAGCAGGTAGACGAGGACCAGGCAGGTGATGGTGCCCACCACGATCGAGCCGTCCTTGAGCGTGATCCCCCGGAAGAGGAAGCCGCCGATCCCGTTGACGTTGAAGATGCGCTCGGTGACGATCGCCCCGCCCATGAGGGCGCCGACGTCGTAGCCGATGAAGGTGACGACGGGGATGAGCGAGTTGCGCAGCGTGTGGACACCGACGACGCGTCTGGGTGGCAGACCCTTGGCCTTGGCGGTGCGGACGTAGTCGCTGCGCAGGTTCTCCATCAGCGTGGCGCGCATCAGGCGGGCGATGTACGCCAGCGAGAGGGCCCCCAGCACGAGGCCGGGCAGCACCAGCTGCCCCCAGGTGCCTTGTGTCGAGGTGACCGGGAAGATGCCGAGCCGCAGGCCGAAGATGAGCTGGGCCAGGCCGCCGATCACGAAGACCGGGATCGAGATCACGAGGAGGCTCGACAGCGTCACGAGGTAGTCGAGGAACTTGCCCTTGCGCAGCGCGGCGAGGATGCCGGCGGCGATGCCGACGACGCTCTCGAAGACGACGGCGATCAGGGCGAGCTTGAGCGTGGTGGGCCAGCGCTGGATCAGCTCGGCACCCACCGAGTTGCCGGCGAAGGTGGTGCCCAGGTCGCCGTGGAGCAGCCGCCCGAGGTAGAGGGCGTACTGCACCGGGATCGGCTGGTCCAGGTGGTTGTCGGCCCGGAACTTGGCCACGTACGCCGGTGGGCAGGCACGCTCCCCGCAGCGCCCGGCGACCGGGTCGCCCAGGGCGAAGACCATCACGAAGATCAGGAACGTCGACCCGATGATCACGGGGATCATCTGCAGCAGACGGCGAACCACGTACGCAGCCATGCGCACCTCCTCCTCCGGCCACCATCATGGCCAGACATGACGCGACCGGCCACGGCGGGGTCTTCCCCCAGCCGCGGCCGGTCGCATCAGCTCACTTGACGGTGATCGAGCTCAGGTCGGGGGTGCCGAACGGCGTGATCTTGACGTTCGAGACCCGGTCGGACCAGCCGAAGTTGGCCTTCTTGTAGTCCAGCGGGGCGGTCGGGAAGTCCGTGCCCAGCTGAGCCTCGGCCTGCTGGTAGAGGGCGTTGGCCTCGTCCGGGGTGGACGCGGCGGCGGCCTTGTTCAGCAGGTCGGCGAAGGTCGGGCTGTCGTACTTCGACCAGTTGCTGTCCGCGCCCTTGCTGTAGATCGGGGCGAGGAAGTTCTCGATCGAGGGGTAGTCCATCTGCCACGCGGACCGCATCATGCCCTTGTACTCGCCGGCGTCGATGCCCTTCTGGAACGTCGCGAAGTCGTTCACGCCGTTGAGGACGCAGTCGACACCGAGGGTGTTCTTGATCGAGTTGCAGATCGCGGTGCCCATGTCCGCGTTGCCGGCGCCGTCCACGTTGGCCGTGTAGGTCAGCGTGCCCTTGTAGCCGCCGGCCGCGTCGTAGGCCGCCTTGGCCTTGGCCGCGTCGAAGGTGCACGCGTCACCGCAGGCACCGGCCTTGTAGCCGTCCACGGCCGGGGGGACCCAGCCGGTGGCCGCGCTGCGCGTGCCGTTGAAGACGGTGTTGAGGATGCTCGTGCGGTCGATCGCCATCGACAGCGCCTTGCGCAGCGGCACGTTGTTCTTGAGCTGCGGGTCCTCCGGGGAGAAGGTCACCCAGTCGTTGCCACCGATGTCGCGCTGGCCGAAGCGGTCGGCGAGGTCGGACTGCCACTGGTCACCGATGAGCTGGTCCGGCGGGATCTGGTCGAGCACGTCGAGGTTGTTGGCGACGACGTCGTTGTACGCGGCGCTCGGGTCCTGGTAGACGCGGAACGTCACCTGGTCGACCTGCGCGGGCGCGACGCCCTTGTAGTCGGCCCACTTGCTGAGGACGGTCTCGGTCGAGCCCGTGCTGTCGACCTTGAACGGGCCGGCGCCGACGGGCTTCTGCCCGAAGGTCTCGGGGTTGTCGAAGAAGGCCTGCGGCTGCGGCGCGAAGGCGGAGTAGCCCAGGCGCGTCAGGAGGTTCGAGACCTTGTCCGTGGTCTTGATGGTGAAGGTGGTGTCGTCGACGACCTTCAGGCCCGACATGGTCTCGGCCTTCGGCTTCTGCTTGCAGTCGGCGTCGCCGCACTGCACGTCGGCGAAGCCGTCGAACGGCGTCATGAAGTACGAGCCGGCCTGGCCGTTGGGGCCGTAGGCGGTGTAGTTCCACGCGTCGACGAAGCTCTTCGAGGTCAGCGGGCTGCCGTCCTGGAAGGTGAGGCCCGACTTCAGCTTGACCGTGAAGTTCTGGTTGTCGCTGGTGTCGATCGACTCGGCGAGGTCCATCTCGGGAGCCGCCGTGTCGGAGTTGTAGTGCACGAGCTTGGCCGTGAACGCGTCGACGATGTTGCCGCCGCAGGTCTCGGAGGTGTTCCCGGCGATGAGCGGCGCCTTCGGGGTGCAGCCGTTGACCGTGATCTGGCCCCCGCCTCCGCCCGTGGTGCCCGCGCTGTTCCCGGCGTCCGGGCTGCTGGAGCCGCCGCCGCACGCGGTGGCCAGGAGCGCCAGCGAGGTCACCGCGGCGCCGGCCAGCAAGCGAGTTCTTGCTCGCATGTACTTCCTCCTCAGGAAATTCTGCGTCGAAGGACGCGGTCAGCGCGAAGGCGAGTGGGGTGCTCGACGCGCACGAACGGGGTCATTTCTAGGCGAACGGACAAGTCGTGCACAAGCCAGGGGCATGAACGGCGTGGATCAGCAACATGATTGTGACCTGACGTGGATGCTTCGACCGACTATGCACGCGCGCCCCAACGGCGACCGGAACACGGCTCTGACCAGGCCATTCGCCGGTCGCCTGGCACCGGTCTCACGGCCAGCGCGCGAGCGAGGCGACGGCGCGGCGGATCTTGTCGGTCCCGTCGACCACCGCTCGACGCACCTGGGCGGCGAGGTCGGTCCTCAGCGCCGCGTCCGCAGCCTGCAGCGCCTCCGGCGTCGCGGCGGTGCGCGGGAAGGCCTGCGTCGCCACCTGGCCGAGCGCCCAGCCCTCCCGGAACCGTGCCGTGCCGCCGATCTCGGCGAAGTAGCGCGCCACGTACGGCGTGGTGAGCTCCTCCTGCCCCGCGGTCCAGAACCCGTCGCCGGTGGCGTAGAGCTCGTACGCTCCGGCCGGTGACGGCTCCACGAGCAGCCGCCACGCCGCGGCCTTGGCCTCGGCGTCCGGGCGTGCGGCCCGGGCGCGCGCGGCGTGGACCTGGCCGGAGGCGGAGGGGTCGCGGGCCAGCGCCTGGTCGAGCAGGCCGGTCCCGGTGCCGAGGGCGCACCAGCGCTCCACCACCGACCAGACCAGCTCGGGGTCCAGGCCCAGCCCGGGCGGCAGGTCGGTCCCGTCGAACCACGCGGCCAAGCGGTCCGGGTCGGTCTCGAGCCGGACGGCCTGCCGGAAGGAGACGAGCTGACGGTCCGAGCGCGGCGCGGCCCCGTCGACCAGGCGCCAGGCGACCTCGCGCACCCGGGCGGCAAGCCCCGCCCGCTCCCCCACCGGCGCGTACACCCCGGCCAGCTGGGTCCGGGCGAAGGCGAGCACGGAGTCCCACACGACCTCGGAGCGCTGCTGCGGCAGCGAGGTCGCGACGAGGTCCAGGGCCGCGCGCGGGTCGAGGTCGGCGTCGCGGACCGCGTCGCGCACCGCGTTCCAGATCGCGACCGAGGCGGTCTCGTCCTGCAGCGTCGGCAGGGCGGCGGCCACGCGCTCCCACCCGTCGGGGCCGAAGCGGACCTTGGCCCAGGCCACGTCGGTGGCGTCGGGGGTGACGAGCACGGCAGGACCGGCCACGGGGACGACCGGTGACGGCTCGCTGCCGACCGTGACCGGGTCGAGCACGGTGAGCGCACCGGCCTCGTCGACCACCCCGACCTGCACCGTGTGCGGCCGGACCGGGGACCCCTCCGACGGGGTCGCGACCAGGCGCACGCCGGCGTCGGCGTGCTCGACGTCGAGGGTGTCCATGCCGGAGGTGCGGAGCCAGGCCTGCGCCCAGGCCGGCAGGTCCTGCGCCCCGGCCCGCGTCCACGAGCCGACGAGGTCGGCGAAGGTGGCGTTGCCGTACGCGTGGCTGCTGATGTGGTCGCGCAGCCCGTCGAGGAAGACGTCGTCGCCCACGTAGGTCGCGAGCTGGCGCAGCACGGCCGCGCCCTTGGCGTAGGAGATGCCGTCGAAGTTCTGCAGCGCCGCGGCCGCGTCGGGCGCCTCGTTGCCGGCGACCGGGTGGGTCGAGGGCGACTGGTCGGCGACCGAGCCCCAGTCCTTGCGGGCGATGCCGAACTCGGTCCACAGCGCGTACGGGGTCGCCTCGGTGCAGCAGCGCTGCGCCAGGTACTCCGCGAACGACTCGTTGAGCCACAGGTCGTCCCACCAGCGCATGGTCACGAGGTCCCCGAACCACTGGTGGGCCATCTCGTGGGCGATGGTGCCGGCGCGGGTGCCCTGCTCGGCGTGGGTGATGCGGCCGCGCGGCACGTAGCTGTCGCGGAAGGTGACGCAGCCCGGGTTCTCCATCGCGCCGGCGTTGAAGTCGGGCACGAAGGCCTGGTGGTACTCACCGAAGGGGTAGCGGATGCCGAAGAGGCGGTGGTAGTAGTCGAACGACGCGGCCGTGACGGCGAGCATGTCCGGCGCCTGAGCCTCGAGCTCCGCGCGCAGCGACGCGCGCACGTGCAGCCCGAGCGGGATGCCGTCGTGCTCGCCGTGGACCGAGGCGTACGGGCCCGCGACCAGCGTCGTGAAGTACGTGGACAGCGGGTGCGCCGAGACGATGCGCCACCGGCCCGGCTCCAGGACCTCCGCGGGACCGTTGCCCAGGACGGTCCAGCCGACGGGCGCGGTGACGTCGAAGGTGCACCGGGTCTTGAGGTCGGGCTGGTCGAAGCAGGCGTACCAGCGCGGCGCCGCGTCGAGGAACGACATCGCGTAGAGATAGGTGCGCCCGTCGGCGGGGTCGACGTGGCGGTGCAGGCCCTCGCCGTCGCTGGAGTAGCCCATCCGGCCCTCGACCTCGAGCACGTTGTCGGCCTGCAGCCCGGTGAGCGGGATGCGCGCGCGGGACCAGGCCGCGAGGTCGAGCGGACGGCCGTTGAGCACCGCCGCGGTGAGCTCCTCGCCGGCGAAGTCCACGAAGGTCTCGGAGGTGGTGCTGGAGAAGCGGATGACGCTGCGCGAGCCGAAGGTCGGCCCAGACTCGTCGGTGAGGTCGAGGGCCACCTCGACGCTGTGCACCGAGACGGCGGCGGCCCGGACCTCGGCCTCGGCCCGGGTGAGGCTGGTGCGCCCGTCGGCGCCCGCGCTCACGCCTGCACCGCGGCGACCGGCGCCGGCCCGCGGAGCCCCTCGCCGACGGCTCGCTCGTGGGAGGTGCTCGTCCGGGGGGCAGGGGTCGTCATGCCCGGCAGTCTGCCCCGCACCACCGCCCCGGGCGTGGGCGGTCAGGTGTGCTGCTCGGCGCCGAGCGGTGACAGCAGCAGGCTGACCGACGCGCTGGCCGCCTCGCCACGGCCCTCCGGACCGAGCCCGTCGGCCGAGCGCGCCTTCACCGAGACGCGGTCGAGGTCCACGCCGAGGGCGTCGGCGAGGTTGGTCCGCATGGCGTCCAGGTGGGGCCGCAGCCGCACCGTGCCGAGCACCACGAAGCTGTCGAGCGAGGAGACCACCCAGCCCCGCGCGCGGACCCGCGCGGCGAACGCGACGACGAAGTCCAGGCTGCGGGCCTCGTCGGCGTCGGGGTCGTCCTCGGGGAAGTGGGTGCCGAGGTCCCCGTCGGCGCTCGCCCCGGCCAGGGCGTCGACGACGGCGTGGCTGAGGACGTCGCCGTCGGAGTGGGTGTCGAAGCCCGCCGGCGCCGGCACCTCGACCCCGCCGAGCACCAGGCGCCGGCCCGGGACGAGCCGGTGGATGTCCCAGCCGATGCCGGTGCGCAGGTCGCTCACCCGCGCCAGACTAGGCAGCGACCGCCCCGGGCCGCCGCAGGGCAGGATGGGGCGATGACCACGACGGTGCGGCGGCTCGGACCCGAGGCCTCGGCCGCGTCGCAGCGGCTGGGCCACGAGGCGTTCGGCGTGCCGGCGTCCACCACGGGCCCGCCCGCGGAGCCGCGCTCGCTCGACCTGCCGGGCTGGCACTGGTGGGGCGTCACCGAGGGCGACCGGCTGCTGGCGCAGGCGGCCGACCGCGAGTTCGACGGGTGGTTCGGCGGCCGGGTGCTGCCCGTGGCCGGCATCGCCGGGGTCACCGTCGCCGCCGAGGGCCGGGGCCGGGGCGTGCTCGGTCCGGTGCTGCTCGCCCTGCTCGAGGGGGCGCGCGAGCGGGGCGCCGTGGTGTCCACCATGTTCCCCAGCGCGCCCGGCATCTACCGCCGCACCGGCTACGAGTCCATCGCCGGCGTCCGCGTCGTCGACGTCCCCAGCGCCTCGCTCGCCGGCCTGCGACCCGTGGGCGAGGTGACCCTGCGCCGGGCCGAGCCGACCGACGCCGAGCGCGTCCGGGGGCTCTACGACGCCTGGGCCGCCGGCGTCGACGGCGCGCTGACGCGGCGCGGCGTCTCCTTCACCACGACCGACGAGGAGCTCGTGGGCGGGCCGACCGGGGTCACCCTGGCCGAGGCCCCCGACGGCCGGCTGCTCGGCTACGCCTCCTGGGTGCGCGGCCTGGGCGACGGCAGCAGCCCCGAGCTCGTCGTGGACGACCTGCTCGCGACGGAGGTCGACGCGTACGCCGCCCTGCTCGGCATGCTCGGCAGCTTCGCCAGCGTGGCGTCGACCGTGCGGCTGCGCACGACCGCCGACGACCTCGTCCGCGTGCTCCTCGGATCCCTGGCCTGGACGACGGTGCAGGACGAGCTCTACATGCTCAAGGTGCTCGACGTGGAGGCCGCCCTCACCGGCGCAGCCTGCTCGCCGGCCCTGACCACCGCGCTCGGCTTCCACCTGAGCGGCGACGTGCTCCCCGGCCTCGACGGCGCGTACGCGGTCACGGCGTCGGGCGGCCTGGTGCACTGCGAGCGGGCCGTCGTGACCGGCGACCGGACGCTCTCGCCGCGCGGGCTCGCCCTGCTCGTCACCGGCGCGCGGCCCTGCCGTGACCTGCGCGCCCTCGGCCTCCTCGTCGGTGGTGACAGGGCCGAGGACGCGACCTGGGACGCGCTCGTCGCCGGCCGCGTGCACGGGGTGCTGGACCACTTCTGACGGGCGGGACCGGCCGGGGACGAGGGATGACGTGAGCGGGCCCGCGGTGGAGGACGGGGCGGGCGGCAGCGGCGCCGTGCTCGGGCTCGGCCTGGCCGCGGTCGGCCGCCCCGCGTACATCACCCCGGGCCGCGAGCGGGACCTCGGCCGCTCGCGCTCGGTCGAGGAGCTGGAGGCCGACGCCCGCTCCGTGCTCGACGCCGCGTACGCCGCCGGGGTCCGCCACGTCGACGCCACCCGCTCCTACGGGCTCGCCGAGCGGTTCCTCGGGGGCTGGCTCTCGACCCGGCCGGGGTCGGCCGACGTCACCGTCGCCTCGAAGTGGGGCTACGCCTACGTCGGCGGGTGGCGCCTCGACGCCGAGGTGCACGAGGTCAAGGACCACTCGCTCGACGCCTTCGAGCGCCAGGTGGAGGAGACTCGGGCGGCGCTGGGCCGGATGCCGGACGTCTACCAGGTCCACTCCCTCACCCCGGACAGCCCGGCGCTGACCGACGCCGCCCTGCACCGCCGGCTGGCCGGCCTGCGCGACAGCGGGACGGCGGTCGGCTTCTCGACCTCCGGGCCGAAGCAGGCCGACGTGGTGCGCCGGGCGCTCGCCCTCGAGGTCGACGGCACCCGCCTCTTCGACGTCGTGCAGTCCACCTGGAACGTCCTCGAGCCCTCCGCCGGCCCGGCGCTGGCCGAGGCCCGGGCCGCCGGCCTGCGGGTGGTGGTCAAGGAGGCGGTGGCCAACGGCCGCCTCGTCGGGGTGGAGGCCGACCCCGCGCCGGGCGTCGCCGCCGTGCTGCGCCTCGCCGAGCAGCTGGGCGTCACCCCCGACCAGGTCGCCGTGGCCGCCGCCCTCGCCCAGCCCTGGGCCTCGGTCGTCCTGTCCGGCGCCGTCACGCCCGACCAGCTGCGGAGCAACCTCGGCGCCGCCCGGGTCGACCTGCCCCCGGGCTGGCTCGACGAGGTCAAGGTCGCCCGCGAGCAGCCCGAGGCCTACTGGCGGCAGCGCTCCGCGCGCGCCTGGACCTGAACCGCAACCGTCGGCGCGGGTCGCGGGGTAGAAGCAGCGACGACGAGAGGAGGCCGCTGGTGGCCGACAAGAAGGGCAAGGGCAGCGACACCGCCAAGAAGGCGAACGCCAAGGCGGCGAAGGAGGGCAAGAAGAACCCGCGGAAGTCCTCCGCCGCCCAGGCCGAGCTGGGCAAGAAGGGCGGCAAGGCCAAGAAGGCCGAGAAGGCCAAGAAGAAGTAGGACCGCCTCACGCCTCCCGGCGCAGGATCAGACGGGGCAGCCGCAGTGCTGCCCGTGCGCGGTCGGGAACCGGCAGCCGAGCGGCACCCCGGGCCGCCACTTCGGCGAACGGGCCTCCGGGTGGCGGTAGCTGCCGTCGGCCGCGATCTTCAGCTCCTTGACGATGCAGACCGGGCACCAGGCCGTCTCGGCGCTGAAGGGCCACTCCTTGCCGGACGTCTCGGTCGAGGTGTCCTCGTCGACGGCCCGGACCCACGCCGCGTCGACCTCCTCGTCGGACAGCGGGACCAGCGCGGGGTTGCCCTCGCCGTACTTCTTGAGCGTGCGGCAGGTGGTGAGATGCAGCTCGCGCTCGGCGCCGACCACGGGCTGGGTGTTCGCGACGACCGATTCGGTGGTGACCCGGTAGACGCGACCGCGGAACAGTGCTTCGGCTTCGATGGACATCGGTGGAGAACCTCCGTTTGGGTCGGGCAGGAGCGTGAGGACGCCACTGTCGATCATGAGTGAACCAGGTGCGGACGCATCGCCCGTCCGGATCAGGGGTCGGGGCGCACCCGGGGCCAGAGCTCGGCCACCAGCGCCGCGTACCGCTCGGGCCGTCCGGCGGTGTCGGCGTCGAACCAGCGTACGAACTCCGCGTGCACCAGGGCGAGCAGGTCGGCCTCGGACCGGATCCGCGGGAGCCGCACCACGATGGACTCCGCCTCGCCGCGGTACTCGTCGACGTTGTCCGCGTCCGCGATGCCGATCGGGTCGTGCCGGAAGAGCAGCGCCTCCACCTCGGCCGCGAGCTCCTCGCGCCCGGCCAGCGCGCGACGCCGGGCGAGGCGCACGGCGTCCGCGCGGGACGCGGCGTCGCGCCCCTCGCAGACCCGGACGTCCTCGTCCTCCCCCGGAGCGGCCA
>Ga0325401_1006043_pt1 | contig 11674 bp, 8 predicted proteins | sample PopdelMetagenome_FD_205666 | JGI IMG/M metagenome (GOLD analysis project Ga0325401, IMG submission 205666) | Populus deltoides microbial communities from Bellville, Georgia, United States - Xylem-PdKOR-R2 | ecosystem: Host-associated > Plants > Phyllosphere > Stem > Wood/Secondary xylem | place...
TTATGAAAACGCTAAGATATAAATATTGAGATTTTTTCGAGCTATAGAGGTAGAACATCATGGGATTTACAGGAGTTGGACTAGGTTTGCCAAAAGATTGGATTCATATCTATCTAATTAAAAAGAAAATCAGAAGATGGTCGACAGGAATTTTCTTGTTAAAGGAGTCTATTTCTTTCTCAGGCTCTCATTTCCCAAACGTCTCGAGCAGTTTAAAAAGAAGAAGAAAAAAGGCTGGGAGGTCCAAAATACATGGGCCTCACATTGTACTCAAAGAACATCTAAAATGAAACAGCATGGATCATAGTTTCAGTGTCATTGTGGGCTCCGAGTGGAATTTAACCTCAAATTTTACAAACAATCGCTACTCTCTTCAAGCATGTTCTTTGTTCGTAAGCCAACAGTTTATTCCAACATGGTCATTTATGTTCTCATTTTGTTCTTCATTCCTAAGCCAATAACATGTTATTTTCCCACCGATTTGCTTCGATGGCCGTCAGTCGATGGTGATGATGGGCATCGTCACCATAGCGAGTTGCCAGACACCAACCATGCGAACAACTATCACATCAGCCGAGGCCAAAACCACCTCTACTGTCATCATTTACCACTGTCTGGGGACTTCATGATCGTGATTTGTTTGAAGTTTCGGATTTTCTTTTTTATCCGAGAAAGATGAGGATGTATCAATTTTTTAATTGGGTTATTGAAGGTTTAAAAGAATGGGTTTTTAAGTTATGTTTGGTTAATATCACAAAATAAAATAATGGAGATAAAATTATATTTAGTTGAAGATATAAATACGAAGAAATATAATAAATTTGTTTTTGATGTATATTTTTAAATGATTTTATATCATTTTAAAATAGAAAAAAAAATAAAAATATTTTTTATACCCCAAATATTTCTATGTTTTTTTTATTCAGATAATAATTAAATGCTACATAAAAATTAAACACAACTATGTATACAATGTATATAATTATTCAACAAGTTATGTTTTTTTCTTAATAGATTTAAATTAATTGTTCCACAAACAAGGAACAATGGGTATAGGCCTAGGAAATATTTTTTCTAGTTTTTTCTTTATATTCACATTGGATCTTAAGAATCATTTTGATTTCTTTTGAATTTTTATTTATGAATCATGTGACCTTCACTTGTGTTTTCACTTAGTTTTTGAAGACTATTGACCAGTAAAAAAGATAACGTTATTATAATTAAAAAAAAAAGGTTTAATTAAGATCCAAATTAGAATAAAAATAAGTTACAGATAGATTTCCTATTAATTTAATTTTTAAATTAAATATGGGGGTGTTTGGGAACAAAATTTAATTTTTTTTTGTTGTTAATATATATATATATATATATTCAAATTGTTTTGATGTATTGATTTTAAAAATAATTTTTAAAAAATAAAAAAAAATATTATTTTAAAATATTTTTATGTAAAAATCATTTTAAACTATAATTGCTATCACAATTTAAAACAAGAGTCGGAGGCATGAGTGAGATAAATGAGATGCTAAATTTCTTGACAGAGCAATGAAGAAAACAGGAAAGAAACAAAACATACAGTGGTCTTGGGAAGAAGGCATTGTTTTGGTGCCATGTACCACAATGATGTCCTTTTGTTCTTTTTCTAATTTTTTCTTTCTTTCTTCTTAAGTGAATAAACTGTTTCACTTAAGTTTTGTTTGTTTGCTGAAAAGTAATTTTTTTTGAAAAGTCAATTTTAAGGAAAGTGAATTCCGATAAAATATTTTCCGATGTTTGGTAGTATACTGGAAAATAAGTTAGAAAATATTTTCTAGTGTTTGGTTATGTCATGGAAAAAGAGCTGGAAAATAACTTATTAATGTTTTATATTTTTCAAGTTTATTAAAATAATAAAGAACAAATCTTACAAATTAAAAAGTTGAATGAGAATGAAATTGAAAAAAAATATAATTTCATAAATTATCTCAAATAAAATAAATAATAATCAAAATAATATAGATTAAATCTAAAAAATTAAAAAAAAATGAAAGATGAAGAAATTAAAATAATAATAATAATTAACATTTCATAAATTAGTTCAAATAAAATAAGTAACAATCAAAAAAATGAGGACTAAATTTGATAGATAAAAAATTTCAATAAAAAAATGATAAGAAAAAAGCAAATAGCAATTATAAAAATAAGAACCAAAGTTAATATAAAAATTAAATTTTAAGAGATGAAATTGAAAAATAAATATTCAAAACAAATTATATATAGCAATCAAAAGTTTGAGAATCAAATTTGATATAATCAGTAAATAATGATATTTTAAAATTTTTCACAACTTCCGGAAAGTGTTTTCCGCTCAAATTTTTCAGAAAAATACTTTCCTGAAAACCAAGCCAAATTTTTCTTTGACTGCAAGTGTTTTCCGTTGACTAACTTTTTTAATGGCAAACAAACACAGGAAAGTTTGGAAAGCGGTTTTCCGGAAATCACTTTCTGAAAAACAAACACAGCCAAAAGGGAAAATACTTTTCTAGAAACCATACCAAATTTTTCTTTAACTAGAAAGTATTTTCCGTTGACCGGAAAATGTTTTCCATTGATCGACTTTTCTAATGGTAAACAAATACAGGAAAGTTTGGAAAATAATTTCTCGAAAATTACTTTTCGGAAAACAAACATGATTTTAAAGTAAAAGGTGTCATTTTCACTTAAAGTGAAAAGTGTCGTAATATTTTTTAAAAAAATTGTTAAATGATGTCATTTATAATTAAGGGAGAGTTTTGTTATTTTAGAATGGTCCTCCAAGTTTTGCTTCTTTTCACATTAAGTCCTTGGATCTTTAATTATTTTATTTTTGGCCAATCTCAACCTTTTTCTCCTATTTCTATCAATTTCATCGTCATTACAAGCATCGTTTTTACAATTGCCCTCCATGTTTTTAAAAATTATATTTTATATCCTAAACTTTAATATAAATTACATTTTATATCCTAAATTTTAATATGCATATAACAATTTACATCTTAAATTATCCTATAATTTAGTTTATTTTACACTCACTAATTACATAAACTGTAATTTTTGAAAATGCAGAAAATAAGTGTAAAAATAGCTAAACTATAAGATAACGAAAATAATTTTACCTATTATTTTTCTATAAAATTATTGTAGCAAATCAAAGTTCTCCCCTCTAATTTGCTTTGGCATATTTTATTCAGATACAATAATTAATTTAATCATGTGAATTGTTCCAACCATGCTACAATTAAAACGGAAATATGTCATCATCCTCTAGAGGTTATACACACGGTTCGAAACCCAGGTCTTGAAAGGGACGACAATGTTTACACCATACGCAAACTATCATCCTCAACCTCACAGTCACTTCCATGGAATAAAGTTCAGACCTGCAGCAGTAAATGTGATTCTTATTCCACTATCATTGAACTATAGTTATCAGATCCGCCGACATAGCTCACAACCTAATCAAACTTGACAACGATTTTTTTCTTGGGATAATATTTTTCTAAAAAATCCAAAAACTAAATCAATAAACCTATGAACATTGGCAACCAAAAATTGAAATCAATTAATAGGGAAGATGATCAATGAATAGTTACCATGATGATTGACTTTTTATATATATATTAACGAAAAGTTACATTTTAAATTACTAAATCTATTATTATCGGGAGGACAAATCTCAAAAGGTCAATAAGTTAATCATGTCAAGGATAACGAATATTACTAGTCAATCACACATATAACCACCAGACCTGCCATTTGCCATCTTATCAATGAGATCAGAAGCATCATGAGGAAAAAAATAAAAAAAATCAGAAACATCCAATCTATCTCAATCCACTGTCCGAAAAAAACCAGAACAAAATAAAAAGAAAAGGTCGGCTTTTTGTCGGCAAACGACCTTTTCTCTTTCACTTACTTTCTGGCGTCTTAAAAAGCAGAAAAAAACATCAACATCTCCGGTCCAAAACAAACAAAAATAGAAAAAAAAGAAGCTTTGATTACAACGAACACCAAAGCCAACTACCATCAAAAGCAACCCCTAATAAACAAACACAAAGAAGTAGTGTGAGCAAACGCTTTTACAGCCCGAAAACAAGAAGCGCGCACAAGGGAAAGGAAACTTCTCCCTTCTTCTGTTATCATTCATACACACTACTCCTTTTACATTCTTTTTTTTTTCTCACCGTGTACTGATCAAAAACCACAGAATGTCGTTTTTTGTTGGATTGATTATCGGTCTTGCTGTCGGTCTAGCATTGATTGTCGGTTTTGTCAAGTCGGAGAATGCAAGATCCAAGCTTCGGTCTGAGCTTGTAAGTAGCTTTGTTGGTTTGCTTTGATGTTAATTAAGTTGTTTTGATTATAAAGTTTGCATCTTTTTGTGTTTTTTGTTTCTGGGTTTTTGCTAAGTTGTTGTGAAGTTTGCATCTTTATGTGTTTTTGATTTCTTTGTATTGATTTGGTTTCTGGGTTCTTGTTTAATCATAATTTCAGGCAACAACTATAGCTGCTTTTGCAAGAATGACAGTGGAGGATTCAAGAAAGATCTTGCCAGCTGAGTACTACCCTTCTTGGGTTGTCTTCTCTCAGCGCCAGAAGTTAAGCTCTCGTTTCCTCTTACTCTTCTTCTTTTGGTCTATGTATATGTTATCTATGTGTCATTGAGGTTCTGATTTGATTTTTATTTTTATTTCTGCAGTTGGATTGGCTTAATCATCATCTTACAAAGATCTGGCCTTATGTTGACCAGGTATTTTGCTTTTATGGGGTTTCACTTTTTATCTAGTTTATAGCATATGACATAGTTACGGGTTGTTCTCAATTGGTTCTGAGAAAATGAATTTATCTATAATTTTGGTGTGTGTAGGCAGCGTCTGGGCTGATAAAGGATTCAGTGGAACCTGTCCTTGAGCAATATAGACCGATTATATTGTCATCTCTCAAATTTTCGAAGTTTACTCTTGGTACTGTTGCGCCCCAATTTACAGGTTGGTTTGGTAAATTTCTCTTTTTGCAATTGGGATGCAATTATTTAGGTATTTGCTATTGTGCTTCGATTATGTTCATTTGCAATTAGAGATTACTTGATAGGTTAGTTGCTGTAGGCGTGCAGCCTTTCATCTGGCTTTTGCTCTGCTCTACTGGTCCATTGTGAGCTGATTGCCAGCTTCTGTTGGAGACTTGTTTCAGAGATTTCTTTGTTTGCATCATGTTCATATGGCCAAAATGGTGGTGCATGTGTAGGTTCCCTAGTTCTTGCTAGGATATGATCAAATGTAGAATTCGGTTTTCTGTGTTTTGTAATATTTTGTCACATTATTTTCTGTAGATGATACAAAATGACAATCCTAAATCAATGTTATTTTTAGGAGTTTCTATCATTGAAGATGGAGGCAGTGGCATCACCATGGAGTTGGAAATGAACTGGGATGGGAATCCAAGTATAATACTTGATATTAAGACTAGACTTGGCGTTTCTTTGCCTGTACAGGTAAAAAAAAATCAGAATATCACTATATCAACCTTTTAAAGGAAATCTAGTAGAGAATGTAGAATCTTTATCCTTAATTTTGACTTGTTGTCCGTACTTGTGCTGCTGAAACTCTGCTCTACTAGTTGAACCATAATGCATAGGCCACCTATTGTGTTTTCACATCCGTTACAACTTTGAATGTTGTGATTAGAATGGGACTGAACTCAAAAACTTGATACGGTCCTAATAAGCATTGCATTAGAAGACCTTAGTTAATAAATATTAGATTTGTATCATCTAAATAAACATTCTGTAAACTAGAAGGTGAAAAATAAATATGAACCTTTAACTGTTCTTTTGCTCCCAACAATTTTAGTTTCTTGCGTGAATCTTTAAAAATGCTACAAAATTATCACCCGACTCTGCATCTTTCAACACATGATTTCTTGAGTAATCACCTGAAACTTAAGACGTTTCCTGCCCGACAACATATTTTATTTTGCTTCTAAAACTCTTCAGCTGGTCAAATGTAGAATGCTGGGACCTTCCTCCCGGCATTTACATGTTTCAGCCAGACATCTTATTGTGATAATGTGCTGTCTTTCTCTTTGTTCAAGATTTTTTTGTTGTATCCCATAACTTGACATTTAATGCATCTTATCATCATCTCATGCTTTGCCCTTTTCTCTGTCTGTCTGCATTTTCTTTTTCTTTCTTTTTTCCTTTTCTTCTCTCTTCTACTCAGGTAAAAGATATCGGATTTACTGGGGTTTTCAGGTTGATCTTTAAGCCACTAGTTGCTGAGTTTCCTTGCTTTGGAGCTGTTTGTTGTTCTTTGAGACAAAAGGTGCAGTATCTGTTTTCAAGTGTTAGAATTTTTTATTTTTATTTTATTGTATTTTGGGGGGATGGGGTAGAATATTTTACCCGACTGTTATTTGAATATAAAATGTCTAGTCTACTAATTACTGCCATACATTAGTATGCTACTTTGTATCTATTGATATATTTGGACTGTAGCACCAACCAACATGGTAGCACACATAGACATGATCAATTCTATATTGCTCCCTTTAGATCAACCAATATCCATTTTTCAATCATATGCCTATGAAATCCTCTTTCTTTTATTTCTTCTTTCCTTTGATTAATATAGAAATTTAAGACGTTTTTTGATGGGACTGGGAGTTTGAACTGTCATTTGAATGGGAATTGTAGCAGCATCAGCATGCAGCCCAAATTCTAGGTGCGGATTGATCCAAAGCTTCAACATAATCTACTTGACAATAAAGAAGTAAACCGTGATAATGTGTTCTTTAGGCCTCTATCTCTCTCTCACGTGCACTCACATGCTTGTGCATGAACACACTGAGCAAGTACAAGTTTCAGCGTGGATGTTTCCTGTCTTGCAGAAAAAAATGGATTTTAAACTTAAAGTTGTTGGTGGTGACATATCAGCAATTCCAGGACTTGATGATGCTATTCAGGTTTGTACTATCCATTGTTAGCCTCCTTCCTTTCATCATGTGATAACAGAACCCATTATCATCTTCCCTGATTTCATTATGTGATAATGTATTATTGTCTGGCTCTATCAATTAACATTACTTCCTTTTGAATTCTATGGATTAGAAATAGCTTTCCTTTCCCATTGATAATTTTTAGTTTTGATTTCACATACTTTTCCTTAAATTTTAACTGGCTAACATAGAGACTAGTCTTGTTGTTCAAAGTCAAGTACGCTAAATTCTCTTATTAGATTATAGTTGATGCATTTAATTCAAGATGGGATTAAATTTTCCAGTTTCGTTGTCATTTAAATCTGTCTTAACTGGTGGAATTCAGGTACTTCATCTCTCTGTTGGTACTGAGGTAGATTCCTTCAAAGAGATTAAAGTGTATGAGTTATTACTTCTTAGATTAGGTCTGTGAAAAGATATGTTCTTCATGGCTTTGCGAATGATTTGAGACCAAAGATTTGGAAGGCCCGGTTGAATAACTATTTGGAATCTTGTCACAGGGACAAAGTGTTGTGACAATGTCGCAAGTTCTTGAATTGAAGTTGCTTGAAAAGCATCTATTGCTGCAATTTGGGATTGATCCTCGTGATTATATATTCAAATATTATGTTGGTCTTTGAAGGCTTTGGACATGGGCTGTATTGTGATAGAAACTAGATTATTTTGAGTAGGTAAATTGTAAATACAGAACCATGTTGCTTTTGTTTAATTACAATGTGTGTGTGTGTGTGTGTGTGTGTGTGTGTGTGTTCAGGCATAAGCAAATGCTCTATTGCATATTTATGGTGCTTGTGGAGGATGATGGGATAATTTTATTTTTTATTTTTCACTATAAAACACAGAGCTTTACTTTCCAGATTTATGTGACAACATGATCCAAGCATAATAAAACTGCATGTTCACCCATACAGGAGACAATACAGAATGCTGTTGAAGATTCTATTACCTGGCCTGTTCGGAAAGTTGTTCCAATTTTGCCTGGGGATTACAGGTATGTCAGTGCTCGGCAAGAGATGGAAGCAATTTGATTGCATTTTTCACTTTTCTTTCCTAATAAAAATTACTGTGTTTTTTATTGCTGGTCTCTCATTATTCATTCTGTAATTGTAGAAAAGCATTTGAGTAATTTTGAATGATTAATTATAACACCATGGACCTATCACCCTAGAAATACTTAATGGAGTAGCTTTTGGGGTAATGGAAGTAATTTTTATACTAGAAATCTACCTCACACGAACTCAATTTAGGATTTGGTTGTCAGATATGCCATTCTTTAGACCTGGTATTCTTGTGAGGGCCACACTCTGTATGTATACCATTTTCACGCACTCTTCAGACTGGCTGCATATATGTCAGTTTGACTTGACAACTGTTCCCAAGCAAACATGGAGTTGCATGAGGTGGCTGTGGCCCAATTTTTTATACCTTTCAGGCATATTACCAAAAAAATGCTCGTAAGAGTTGCTTTTGAGATCATCAATTAATGCAACTCTTAATCTCCTTACACGCTCACCAAGTGTTGGACTTGGCACCTTGTGTTAAGTTCTCATGCTTGAGTATACAATCTCTTTAAATACTTGGTTGAGCTGTCCAGAAGTGGTCATGGTTCATTTTTTCCTTTCAATTAGCTATAGAAGGTGGAACCATAGGACTGCTAAGAAGGGGTATTTGTGGTGGTTCATTTTCTCCTTTCAACCTGCTAGAGAGGGTGGGACCATGGGAGAGGAGGCAGGGTGTGGTAGTGGTTATTGGCTGCATTTGTTTTTGTTTTGTCAATTCATTGAAGTATTTAATAATGTTATTGTGCAGTGACCTGGAGTTAAAGCCTGTGGGAATATTGGAGGTGAAGCTTGTGCAGGCAAAGGATTTGACGAATAAAGATCTCATTGGGAAATCTGATCCCTTCGCCAAGTTATACATACGCCCTTTACCTGATAAAACGAAAACCACCAAAATAATTGTGAGATATTTTTATGCATTTTGGTAGTGTAATTTAAAACAACATTTTCTCCTGAGGGGTTTTGTTTTACATAACTTGATTTGAAATGAATTCGTTTTTTCTCCTGTAGAACAATGATCTGAATCCAATATGGAACGAACACTTTGAATTTGTTGTTGAAGATGCAACTACTCAACACTTGGTAGTAAAAATTTATGATGATGAGGGGATACAGGCAGCTGAGCTCCTCGGGTGCGCCCAAGTAAAACTAAATGAGCTTGAGCCTGGTAAAGTGAAGGATTTGTGGTTGAAGCTGGTTAAGGATTTGGAGGTCCAACGAGATAATAAAAACAGGGGGCAGGTGAGAACACTTGTCACTTCCCTACGGAAATACATTATCATGAAGACTCTGAGAGACCTTTTACATCCCAGGGTAATACCATGAAGACTGTTCAATTGTATTGTTGTCTCAACTATTGTTTGATTTTAGGTGCACCTGGAACTTTTGTACCGTCCTTTTGGTATGGAGAATGGCCTTGGCAACTCTTTTGCCTCCAGCTTCTCAATGACTTCTTTAGAGAAGGTACTTAAAAACGGCGCAAACAGTATGGAAATTACTGGAAATGTAAATGAAGTCACAAAGAAGAGAAGAGAGGTTATCGTTAGAGGAGTTCTCTCTGTCACTGTCATTTCTGCAGAAGATCTGCCAGTGGTGGATTTGATGGGTAAGGCTGATCCCTTTGTTACACTAACAATGAAGAAATCGGAGATGAGAAACAAAACCAGGGTAAAGGCTTCATTCCAAACCATGAACAACTTCTTCTTTTCTTCTTCTTTTTGAACTGCTGTCTTTCTTGTGATTTCTTCATTAACCTTGCCTTTCCACCTCTAGTTTTTTCTGTTCCTTAAGCATTTTTTATGGTGAAGGAGACCCTCGAAGAAGGGGGGGTTTTATTTATCTTTGCACTTCTACCTCATGCTCCTAGCTTCTTAATATCTTCAGTGGTTACTATTGCTCTCTCTGGCTTCAGAGTATAATCTACTTCATTGTTAATTTCCTTTTCCAGGTTGTGAACAACAACTTGAATCCTGTTTGGAATCAAACTTTTGACTTTGTTGTTGAGGATGGACTACATGATATGCTTATTGTCGAAGTTTGGGATCATGACACATTTGGGAAGGTACAAAGAAAAAAGAACTATCTGCTGTTATTTTTCAAGTTCTTTATCATTTACTTGCGTAATGGTACAGTTGTGATCATTATAGGCCCATAGTCCTGTGGTTCATTTGCATTCTCGCAATTATCCCCTAGGTCGGCACTACAATGACCTGAGTTGATCATAGGTTTGTTTTTTAAAAGAAAATTTTTAATAACAATCTTTGTGGGTTGTTAGAGATTAATCAAAGCTGCTCTTATTGTCTGTGGTTTTGAAATTAGAAAGTTTTAATAAAATCCATAAAATCTACTATTCTTGATATTTTATCTTTTGAAGCAATCGTCAAAATGCTTGCTGCTTGCACATTATACTCCAAAATTAACGTGTTGGTAATTATATGGTGGAGCTGGCTTCTGAACTGGATGCTTATACGGTTCCTTGTCCATCTTCTCTATTAATTTTCTGATGTTAAACATATTGGCCAAATGAGTGGCTTTAATACCAAGTAAATATTGGTCCCTAAACCACTACTACGTGCAAATCTCACTATGGGAGTGCAGTTGTGGTGCCTGAGCGCACTTTTTCCATCAGGATATCTGGTGCTTGGCGTTCTCAAACTTTTAACTGAAAGCTATCCTGATATATAACACAAATCTAGTTGCTTCGATGGATTTAGAGACTGCTGCATTGTGCTGCATGCCTTTGCTGACCTTGTGTTGCTGTATTGAGTGCTGACACCATTTTTGGGCTTGATTTTATTTACTTCAGGATTATATGGGGAGATGCATCCTGACTTTGACCAGGGTTATATTGGAAGGCGAATACAAAGATTGCTTCCAACTTGACGAGGCTAAATCCGGAAGATTAAATTTGCACCTCAAGTGGTCGCCACAGCATATTTATCGCGATTCTTGAGGGAACCTGTCGAGTAGCAGACCCCAGACGGCGAACCTTGTGAAAGAGGCTGTTCTTCTACCCACCCCATAGATGCATACAGAGAACATTACTGTCATTCTTGCGTACAAGTTAATAAATCTCGTGCCATGTATATGCGAGGAAACACCTTTAGTGTAAATAACTTTTTGCTGTGGTCTAAAGGAAAAGGGAATGAAGAAGTATACCAAACAGGTAGATTGGTCGATAGGACAGTAGGAAGTGCTGTACCATGAGATTGTATGATTGTCACAGGACAAGCCACGAGTTGACTGTTCCTTGGGAATGATGCTAATTCCCATGATTGAAGTTATTCCACTGTTTTTTTTTTAAAACTAGCAACATTCCATTATTCCTGACTGTTTCTGGTACGTAGCAAACCAATTCATATTAGAAGGCAACTAATACTGAGTAAGTTCTTACAGATACTACTATGCCAACCAGTTCCCCTCCTCATGCATCCAGGACTGAAACTAACAAAAACCTTGTCAGAATCCAATCACTCGAAACCTTTACCAACCATTGAACGAGGATGCCTCATGTGGGCTCTCTATATATATGCAATAACACTAATAATGTTAACTCATGTAAATAACCCAAGTATGTAAAGAATATATGTAAAGAATATACAGTT
>Ga0325401_1006046_pt1 | contig 11672 bp, 8 predicted proteins | sample PopdelMetagenome_FD_205666 | JGI IMG/M metagenome (GOLD analysis project Ga0325401, IMG submission 205666) | Populus deltoides microbial communities from Bellville, Georgia, United States - Xylem-PdKOR-R2 | ecosystem: Host-associated > Plants > Phyllosphere > Stem > Wood/Secondary xylem | place...
CTGTGTCCCTTGAATAAAAAATATTTAATATTGTGGTCAAAATACAGTTTTTTTAAAATTTAAATTTTCTTTGCTTATATATTATTTTAATATGTTTTTAAATAAAATAATAAGAATAATTTAAAAACAACCATGATCATCGGTTAAAGCAATGAATTTTTTTTAAAAAAGTAAATTATTATTTCTACACGCATGGGTTAAAATTTAATAACCTTTTGACATCTCATCTTTTTTTTATTCACTACCCACCACAAGTAATACGAAACATCCCTAAACTAATTCATTTTGTTTTGTTAACGGTCCTCCGGCTATCAATTTCGTATTTCATGTTTTATTTTTTTATTTTTAGTGAATGCCGCTAGTTAATGCATGATTTCGTCAATAATTCAATGGAAACGGCAAATCCAACAAGCAGGCACTCAGCACAGGTCCCAATCTAGTATCAGTATATCATGTTCTATTTATTTTTATCAGCCAAGGAATAATTTCCTCCGCCCTTATTTCTGCCAAGTCTTCCACCCTTCAATGCCTAATTTCCTGCTTCTAACGTATATTCCCACGACAGACTGCCAAGTCCCCAAGGACATTTGTGGAGAAGCAGCAGCACACCCAGGAAACTCAGTCTTCATGCACTTCCTCTTACTTCCTGGAGGAGAGCTAGCTTGAAGGGAGAGGACCGTTGAGATTTTAGAGATGATCAAGTGTTTACCACCGAAGAACACTTACTGGATGGTTTCATGGCAGCATGAGATGCAAACTCAGTACAATTATTAGCACTAAAAAGCAAGAGGAGGCCCAATACGGAGTAGGTTTTGCACACACTATCTCGAAGACCTTCCAGCGGAGGCTTCCCCTTTTCTCACATGGTCATATCAGTGCTTCAATGCTACGAGCTCCTCAAACTGCCCCACGAGAACATTCATGGCACAGTAGCATGATATGCCCCTCAAGGCATCACAACAGAATTATAGAGCTGTCCTGGCAAATGCTGAAACCCAGCACACTCATGCTTCCCAAAGTCAAAACATCTTAATCTAGTAAAATTGTATGAAGAGGCTCTTCAAGGACCAAAGATACTGCCTCAGTAGCTGAAAATGATCATGGGCGTGCCAAATCTCCCAGCTGCACCAATCCCAGGCACATACAAGCATATGCAGGGAAAACCCATGCAAGCAATTACTCCAGTAGTGTAAATGACAAATTGAAATAACTGAGAATACACCAATATGCCATTCCCCATCCTGTATTCCACGGCTTTGACTAAAAGCCGCAATTTCAAATCATATGATTACCAAAATAAGCTGATCATGTTGCTGGCTCGGTTCTTTGAGCAATTTCAACCAGCCCAACCTACATAATGATTCTTAGATCTGATGCTCCTTGGCTTTATCATGGCAAAGGCTTATTTCTACTTTCACAAGAAAATGACCAATTTCACAATTTGTCAGTTGCATTAAAGATGCAACCTGACTGCATAAACATGCTGAAGCAACTACCAACTTGCAGAAACGTAGATCCACCAAATATACCAGAAGGAAAATGTCTAACACCTTCCCTGGTCAGCAGTCAGGCAACCTCTTCCAACCCAAGTAATGATAAACATCAAGGAACATCTGTTTTATGGTCTTCAATTGCCATCCCTGCATGATAATTCTTTGTTATATTCATTCCTTTGGATGCTGTAGGAGAGAAAAAAATACTCCAGCAAATTACTAAGTACGAACTAATAATAGAGAGACGATTAGAACTGTTTACAGCATGCATATCGATTTGCTGTAGGTTCATATAACTTTGTGCACATCAACTTAATAGAACTGAATAAACTTATGATTTTCAGCGAACCTGGGCAATCAAGGAAATTATATTTTTAGAACACAGGAAGGTAAAAATCAAGACAAGGACAGATGAGTCACATCTCAAATGCAGGCAGAAGAAAAAGACACAAGACAGAAAAAAAGAAGGCCAAAATAAGGCTGCAATTAAGAAGTGTTACAAAAAGGAACAGCAAGGGCCATACCAATGCTTATCTCATTTCTCTTCATCAGCACCTTCAGGAAAGGACCATAAGTTAAAAGGGCGAGAGCACGTTCAAGTAATAGAAATCAAACAAAAACACATTGTATAACAGATCGTTTGAAAACAACACTACTTCAAATCGTTCTGTTGACTTGATCACATTTTTAAATGCATAGAAACATGCATCTCAATGTATAAATCCATCTGTCTTCTACAAACTAGTTTATCTAAAAATCTTCAGAAGCAGTAACTTTTTCCCATGTTTGTGAAATTTCTGACATATAAAACAAGTGGATTATCAATCCTGTTCAGCTTACACACTTACACTTGCATGAAAAACATCTATTACATTTACCAATAACCTCATGTCAAAAAGCATGTCAAAATGACTCCGATAATTCTCCTGTGTCGGAAAGAATCATGGGGAATTTGTGTAACATGGTAACAATATTCATTAGAAATAGGGCATTTCCAGTGATTGAGGTGCAAAATGCTCCTGGAACTGTTAAGGCTCCAGTGGTACCATAGTAAGAGTACATCAGGAACTTGGAACAATAAATCAAGTAAAACAAGGAAAATTGTCATCAATAATCCACATGGAAAAAGAGATTTTTTATATCCCCTGGTGGCAAAAACATGTGATGAGGGGGGCAAAAGCTTCACATTTAAATTCATTACATATATCCATAAATACAGTATTCTATTGTCATTCATGACATCTATGTACAGGACAGAAACCAGGCTTTGGATAGTCGATATTTTGTAACAACCAAGTGTTCGTAGTCACCTTAAGAAAAAACAATGTGAGCTGGTTTTCTTAGAGGAACAAAGTACACTGGAGCCCATAAATATGCAATGGAACTTCTTCACCGGACAGAGGTGAAACAATGACTCCAAATCACCAAAGATTTTGCTGCCTCCAATAGATATATCACAAGAATCCTCTTAACCAGATCCATTGCTAAAACATAATGAATGGTATTGCATCAACCATACTGTTAATGGAACAGTATAATTGCATTCCCAGAGGCATGTACCCAAACTTTGTGCACGACTGATGTATGGACAAGAAAAGTTACCATCTTGCTCACTTTGCAGAATGAATGCGTTGCAATGATGATATCCAGCTACTGGAAGGACCAATTTTATGGTTGTGTCCATGAGCAGGGTTAGCACTTTCATTTGGCAGAACAGGCTTTGAGGCATGTCGTTTTGATGTCCCACCAACTTGAAATGAAGTGGATGGTATGTGTTGACTGACAATCTACAAAAGAAATCAATTTTAGAATTCATAATATTTTAAAATCAATCCATGAAAGGCAATTTTGGGGTGATTAATTCACAGTATTCTTTGGCAAATCAATAACACAACACAGGAACAATGGGATTCAATAATATACACATTATAAGTAGCCAGAAGACTTACATTCCTGTTAGTGTGATAAAAACATCTTATTTGCTTATTTGGTTGGATGTATAACTTACGTTCTTGTCAGCATGAATATCAGAAATCAGATTCTTTCCCAACCCTGATTTGGATTGCATGCGTATGCCAGGACCAGTTGATCGCATGATCTCAGATGAATAACAGGCATTATGACTTCCTGCAAGTTAGAACAAGCCTTAGTATATCTAAAAAAGAACCAAGTCATCAACAAAGATAAATGTCTATATAAACATGCAATACATAGATTAATATTTACCTAAAGATACATGCACCTCTACCTAATTATTGTTCCATTTGGAAGCCAATCTCATCAACTGAGTAATTCTGTAAATAAGTTTTACAGATCATCTTTTATGCATCGTAAAAACACTTGATTTAACCACATGTCATTTGCTAACAAAGGGTGCTTGTTGAAAAAAGGGGGTTAAAACCATATAACTCTTTCCACAAATCAATTCCCAAATCTATGAGAACAAGATTCTGACAGCCTTTGATTAAGTACATCTTATGTTTTAAGAGACATGTTGCATCTTTTGTCTCAAGGAGGGAGCATTTTTAATTTATTGCAACAAATGTTTCTTCGATCTACTTCATTCCAATTATAAGGAGATAAAGTTAACAAAAGGCACCACGACAAGGAGGAGATTAAATAGACCACGATAATGCGGTCAAGCCTATGCCGAAAAGAATTTGGCTATCATAGGGAGATCTAGCTATTAAAATGGTGCGTAATACACAGAGGGACTTGTATGGCCATGAAGAAGATAGGAACTTCTATGTGGCATTCTCAAAATATGAATAACCATCATTGGTTATAGCAACAGCAACCCATCAATGGTTATAGCAACAGTAAAATGGTGCGTAATACACAAAGTGCATCAGCAGGATCTAACCTTGATGATTCTCCATGTCTGTCTGCACTGCATGACTGCTACATGCCCCAGGATTTGGCTGTAATATGTAAGGTTTGAATCTTGTTATGAGTATGACTATCCAAATTTCAAACTACTAAAAAATGAGATTGTATATGATTGCAGCTCATGTAACTAAAAAATTGATCCTGAATATAAACCCTGTGATTACTAATGCAAACATTTTAAGCAAAGATGGTTGAAGAAATAAAGAAAAATACAAGAGGCAAGGATACTAACTGATGATCGAGGTTGAGATCTATTCTTTTGTGCCTGCTGATACTTTATGATTGTCCAATCAAACACATAATCAAATTCATATCCTGTCATGAAAGGACAGGAAAATGGAGACACCAATTCAGATACATCAGATGAAGCATTTAAATGTAATTTCCATCCCTCAAGTTCAGAAGACCATAGAGAGAGTATAGCAACACCACTAACACCACCCCAACTTTTTTGCTTCTCTTATAGTTGTGGTATAAAGACTAGATTGATTTGTGATTTGATTTTTAGTTTTTTCTTTTTTTTGCAAAGATTGTTTTCCAATGCACAGGACCTCACTAATAACTATGAAAATACCTGATTAGATCTCTAAGCTCATGACTTGTTACTCCTGTTGGTTAAACATTAAGTAAAAACAAAATGGACAACAAAGAACAGGCCCAAGAAAGTATAATAGTTCACAAGAACCAATTTAGACCACTTTGTGGTTTCATGATAAAAGCCTGTGCTTGCAGCCACAAGGAAAGATATCCGGGCAAGAATCCTTTTTTGTGTTACTAATATATTGCAATACCAACATTTTCTTCATCAATACCTTCATGGGAAAATAGATCACGAAACAAGCGCTTCAAGAATCCATAATCAGGCCGTTGATCAAATGTCAGTGAATGGCAGTAATGCATATATGAAGCAAACTCCACAGGATGGGATTTGCACAGAACCTGAGAATTAAGAAACATATGTTAAAATTATATTGATGCAGGCTAAAGTCTTCAGAATAATTAAAATGGAGTTGATTACTTTTATTCACATATGAGTTGATAACTTCAATAGTAGACACACACCTCAATAGGAGTTGATAACTTCTTTTCACATATTTTGTCATATTTCTGCTTCTTTGTGGCAGCTTTTAAACCCTGCCATGGAAGACTAAAACCACAGGCACAACTGAGTCATTTTATTTTTTCAAAAATCCAAGACTCCATAACATAATAAGCTACTGGAAATGTGATAACTTGATAATCCCAATACCTCAACACAAAACAAAGCCAAAACTTCAGGCCTAGGAGTACATAACTTTAACTGCAAGAGAAAAAAAAGTCCGCCAAAAAGAGAAGCTAAAGAAATTACCTTCCTCTCAGAAAATATAACAGCACGTAGCCAAGTGACTCTAAATCATCCCGCCGACTTTGTTCTGCCACAAACACACAGAATGAGGTGGGATCAGGACTGATGCTAATGAAAAGGTAAAAACACTAAACGTGTTATCCATATACACAGGTTTATATACATGATAATATCTCCTTGCTTACCAATTCCAAGATGAGTATTGCAACTGGCATATCGTGCAGTTCCTGTTAAGTTTTTGTTCTCCCTGCACAGCAAAACAATTAGGAGGTCAAGAATGATGAGGAAATAATCGCTTCTGAATCAAAATTTGCTTCCTGATACATTTATTTTCCTTTCTCCATCAAATTCTCACTAAAGATAGTTTACCTGTAAGGAATATGACGATTGGTTGTTGCATCTCGATATCTTTTTGCGAGCCCAAAATCAATTATGTAAACCTGATGTAAACAAAGGAGCATGAGAGTGTCTACACATGGTAACCAAGTCTATCAACCAAAAAGGAAGAAAGAAAATACAGGCAAAATCATCACCTGATTTGCCTTTCGACCAAGACCCATGAGAAAGTTATCAGGTTTTATATCTCTGTGCAGAAATCCTTTAGAGTGCACATATTCTATCCTGGTAATCTGCAAATAAAAAAAAATAACAAACCAAGATAAGACTAAAAATGGTATAAATTTGAGTACCTATAAGCTGCCTACCATTTGATCAGCCAACATTAACACAGTCTTGAGTGAGAACTTCCTCCCGCAATACACAAACAGGTCCTCCAGACTCGGTCCTAACAAATCCAGCACAAGTGCATTGTCCTCCCCGTCTACTCCTGACCATTTGATACTAGGAATACCGCCTTAATCAAAACAAATGAAAACTCAATTATAAACATCATCAACCTCACTCATACTACTGATTACATCATTCATGTTATACATACTTCCTCCTTGAAGAATATTATATAACTTCGCCTCGTAAAGCAACTGTGGATGCTTTGTTTTACTGTTCTCCTGCATATCATCAGATTAAATTAAATAGCTAGACAAAACAAAAGACAAAAAACCAAGTCATGCTCAAAAATTAAGAAAACATACTATCTTAATAGCAACGATCTCAAACGTATCGATATGAGTAGCTGCAACAACACAGACACGCAATAAAAACAATAAAAAAATTATCAAAAAAATAAAATTAACTTAATATGCATGCAAAATAATAATACTAGTAGCAATTTACCTAGATATATTTCACCAAAGGATCCACTGCCGATCTTGCGGCCAAGCTTGTACTTTCCACCGATGATCCGTTCCATATCAGAGCGCAAAACAAAGGATAAATTATATGTAATTTTTTTATGGATCTAAAACTCAAAATTGAAGAGTTGTGGTAAACGGTAAGCAGAGGAGAAAAGAAAAGCAGAGAGAGAGAGAGAGAGAGAGATGGTGGATGTGGTGGGAGGTGGCTTTGCCTAAAGCTTTCGTGGCTTTTTCAGATTTGCCGAGGTGGATACAAAAATAAATAAAAGAGAGTGAATATCGAGGGTAGTTTTGGGATTTGCATCTGTTGACTACCGACTTCAAATTTTTCGTCAAAAGCCATTTTGGCAACCGTAATTTGATTTGAGGCAGGCGGCAGGTTTCATTTATTTTTCAATTAATTCCCGCAAATTTTATTCCTAATTTGTGAGTTTAAAAACTGGCAGCGGGGCTAGGGTTCTATCAGCTGATTTGTTCCTACCTTAATATATTGCTACGTTGAAGAGGGAAGTAGATTCGTGTCGTGCGTGGAAGTTTAAGGATGAGGCGGAGGGACGTGATTGGCTGGCAGAGAGCGTGCGTGAAAGTTTAAGGATGAGGCGGAGGGACGTGATTGGCTGGCAGAGAGCGTGTGTGAGAATGATGTACTTGTGCTAGTTGCGCTGGCAGGACCACGGTTGTCTTGGACTGATAGGAGAGTGTGTGAGAATGATATGGGCGCGGGTGCTATCATCGTGCCAATGAGTTTTTGCTCGGCCGTGTGGCCCATGATTCATGGTGATGAACAGCAGAACGTGTTTTCATGCCGGTGTCCTACCAAAGAACAAAACAAACAAGCACAATTAACTTTTGTGTGATGATGGGTTAAATGCTGAAATATAATTAATAAATAAATAAATATATAAATAATTTCCCTTGAAAATAGATACAGTTCACTATTCACTACTAAAGTAACGTGTATGACCTTTTTAAAAAAAAAAGTGTTTGTCTTAAAATCATGAATATTTTTATCTTTTCACTATTAGTTATTATAGATATTTTTGTATTTTTAATATTCTAATGAACAATAAATTAACTATAATGCCCCCCCGAAATAAATAAAAGACCAACATTGTAGGGTAGGGGTTTTTAAGACCTTTTATTTTTTTTATACACTATTAAATTACAAATATATTTTTGGTACCAAACAATAGTCATGGAATCAGGGGGTAGTGGGGTCTTCTTGTCTTGATTGTATTGTTATTTATTTACACGTGCTGTCGTGTGGGAGTTGCCACACATTTTGGGTATTAGATGTGGTGACTCCTGGTGTTGAAAAATATACTTTTACTACCTCATATTATTCCTACGGTGACCAGTTTAATCTTGTTTATTTTTTTTCCTATTATTTCTTTCTCTTACCCTGATTTCCTATTATCTCTTTCTCTTACCCTGATAAATGCACTCTGATTCTCATTGTTATTGGTGTTTTACATTCAATTTTTTATAATTTTGGTTTTTATTATTTTTTTCGTTAAAATTTTATTTGTTTTCAATTTAAATTATAATTCTAATTTTCATATATTAAAAAAATATATATTTTAAAAGACATGGGGAAAATATTATTTTCCACGCCATTGTTCAATAAGAGAGAAATCACAGTGGTTGCCATAATGATTTTCTTTTTTTCATTTGGTCCCTTTTTTTTTCTAATTACATTTTTATATGCTCAAATTGGTGGCTAATTAAAGCATATTTATTAAGAAAGTGCAAGATTCAAAGATAAAAGACTAGACTAAAAAACACATAAAAATGAGATGGTTTTTCTAAACTCGGGGCTAAACATATATTTAGGTCCTCTAACTTTTTAAATCATAAATTTTTAGTCTCTAATAATTTATGAAATTCAATTTTGGTCCCAAACTTTTTTCCCTTATTTCCTGGTCCTTGGTTTGAGAGAGGAAAAAGAAAGTGGCTGAATTCTGGTATTAGAGAGAGAATGTCTAGGTTAAGATCGATTTCGACCATGAAAACAGGTGATTTCAGTGTCAACGAGTTTCTTTTAATGATAGAGTTTATCCAAGGCGTTTTTCCCCTTAAACTTGCTTGAAATGATAGATTTAAACCTGAAAAAAAAATTAATTTCAGGTTGATTGCAGGGGTTTTGAAGCAAATTTTTTGGTTGTTAAAGGCTATAAGTTTTACAAGGTGTTTATAATGTTTTTTTTTTTTTTGAAATATGGTTGCAAATGGGTTTTTATTTGTCTGCAATAGACCTACATGGTTTTCCACTAACCTTTTTAGGCAGGGCAGGAGACATGTTGTCTGCCTTAGCGAAGCAGACGACATGTTACTTGCTATTTTTTTCAATAAATTAAGGGGCAAACGACTTGTCGTTCACCCCTTAAAATAAATAAATAAATAAAGTAAGTTCCAGGCACGGGCATTGCTCTAGGCCCAAGCGCCTTGTCCCTCCTAGCCCAAGAGACTAGGCTTTTTTTTTCTTTTTTATACATTACAGTTGAATTTTTAAATTTTTTCATGCTTATTTTTTTTTTAATTTTATCACTTAATATATTATTGATTATTAATTGGGCAATGTAATTTGTTTCAGTTTGATTTTTATTTTCAATTACCTCGATATTTGGTTTGTTCTTAATTTTATATGTATCTATTTTAGATTTAAAAAAAATTATTGAACCCAATTGAATTCATCACCCAGATCACGAGTTTGGTTGGTTAGTTTCGACTAGGTAGGAACCGGGCTTTATTATATTTTTTGTTGCATAAATAGTTCTCGATTTATTTAATTAGATGTATGCATAAACTTCTTGAATTCAACCTAGGATTTTTTTATGTACAAAAACATGTCGTAAAAGTCTGCATATATACTTTTTTGAAGAAAAAAGAATATCCAACCAGAGAAAAAGCACGGGTTAAATAGCTAATAACAACTATAAGGGAAAGTGATTTCCCTGTAGCAATAAACTCAACATATTGTTCACTATAATAGTAAAGTGGCGTTTATAGCCTTCCAAAAACATTATTTGGATTAAAATCAAGGGTCTTTTTATCTTTTCGCATGGTACATTAGTCATTACAGATTTGTTTAGGATATTTTTATCTTTTCAATATTCTAATAAACAGTAAATTGACCATAATGCCCCCAAGGAATAAAAAACATTGTAAGGTAAGGGTGTTTAAGACCTTTTATTTTTTTATACACTGTTAAATTACAAATATGCTCTTGTTGCCAAAAAAACAGTCATGGAATTAGGGGTATTGGGGTATTTTTGTCTTGATTTTACTATTAATTGTTGATTTTATCTTATCAAGGGTAATAATGTAAATTAGCATTTAGATTATGTTTTTTAATTTGAAAATATATTGGCGCTTGATGACGTATGGGAGCCTCCGTTAACTTTGGGTGGCGCATGTGACTGCTCTTAGTGGTTGAAAATATACTTTTTCCATCTCATTTTATTCTTTTTCGTCTCCTCTTACTTTATGAGTGACGCGTGTGATCCTATGGTGGTCGGTTTATCACTGGTTATCCCTTTTCCCTTTTTATTTTGTCTCTCTTTCCTTGAGAAATGCACTCCGGTCCTCATTATTATTGGTGCTTTATATTTAGTCCTTTTGGTTTTGGCTTTTGATTTTTGTTATTTTCATTTTTGTTAAATTTTTATTTATTTTCAGTTTAATCTTTTTAATTCTAATTTGTAGATATTAAGAAATACTTTAAAAGGCGTGGGGAAAATACTGTTCCCTACGCCATTATTCAACCACAAACAAATCATTGTGGATTGCTACAATCATTTGTTTTTTTTGTTTGATTCCTTTTTTTCCTAATTACATCCTTTATAAGCCCAATGACTAATTAAAACACATTTATTAAGGAAGAGCAAGATTCAAAGACAGGGAACAAGATTGAAAAGACATAAAAAAGAGATGGTTTTTTTAGACTTGGGGCTAAACATACAGTTGATCCTTTAACTTTTTAAATTATAAACTTTTAGTCTCTAACAATTTATGAAATTCAATTTTGATCCCAAACTTTATTTTCCTTATTTTCTAATCCCAAACCTCAAAAACTATTTATTTTATTTTCTGACATGCTAAATTATGCAATATATTTTTTTTATTAAAAATGCAAACATGATTTTGTTTTTAGAAACTTTACCATAGCAGATGGTAATATGCATAAATACAATCCCTTGAAAAGCATGAATCTACTGCCAAAGGAGTGAACATGATCCAACAAAAAAGAAGAAGGAATGAACATAATCCAAAAAAAGAAGAAGGAATGAACATAAGGCATCCAAGCATATGAGAAAGAAAGAAACCCATCATTGGCTAACCACACATTAAGGGTGTGTTTGGAAGCGCGGTACAAATCACGTTCTTTTAAATTTTGATTTTTTTTACGTTTTTAGATCGTTTTGATGTGCTGATGTCAAAAATAATTTTAAAAAAATAAAAAAACTTTATTTTGATATATTTTTAAGTAAAAAATACTTTAAATCGCCATCGCTATCACAATCCCAAACACATTCTAAACAACGATTACCACCTGCTGTCCAGGAAACCAAGCCAAAATGAACTTGCAAATGACTAACTCTTAACAGAAACAAGAACCTGGCTTGGCTCATTGTCATGAAGATAAGTTATTGAAACTTGCTTGCTCAGAACACATATGGTGTCTAGGAAAGT
>Ga0325401_1006047_pt1 | contig 11672 bp, 9 predicted proteins | sample PopdelMetagenome_FD_205666 | JGI IMG/M metagenome (GOLD analysis project Ga0325401, IMG submission 205666) | Populus deltoides microbial communities from Bellville, Georgia, United States - Xylem-PdKOR-R2 | ecosystem: Host-associated > Plants > Phyllosphere > Stem > Wood/Secondary xylem | place...
TAACTACAAGGCATAAATGATGAATGTGCACAAATAATTTGAAAAGATGATGTAAAGACACAGAAACTAGATGGTTCAATGCAAATTGAGAACCTAATTGCAGAAATGAGCCAGAGCATAAAATGTAAGGCAGCATTAAACTCAAATCTGACAACTAACATACCATCCATATATGTCTGTAAGAATTATGATCTTCAAGATTGGATTTGACAAAATTTAGTACATGATTTACATATAGAACTCAGTATAAGGAGAAGCTCTGAAATTGGGACTGTTAAGGCTTGTAGCGGGCACATGAATGGATTATTGCAATGTATAAGAGTACACATCTTAGCATGTGAATGAAAACAATGTTCAAAAGGAAGGTTTATTCAGAGAACAAGCCTAAGTGACTGGAAACTATCTAATACTAGCTGGCAGAGACAGATTAGGATAAACATACCTCCTCTATTAATTCCAGCAACCTGACTACTATAACTCAGGTCTCAAAAGGCGATAATGAAAGCAAGGGAGTTTAATTTACTCCACAACAGTGAGGCACAGTGTGAACCTCATAGCACAGATGCAAGTCATCACAAATTCTTTGAAAAACAAGAAAAAATAAAAGTAGCAAATTAGCTAACATGTTAAATGAAAAGAAATAATATATGCATAAAAATGAATGCCATAGCACACAATTAATTTCATGCAGCCATTAGAATCCATAACGTCACGCATGATAAAAAATGATGCAGAACACTAACAGAGGCACAAAAGTTACAGAAGATAGCATAGAACCCATATTCACACAGAGATCACCAGACTCAAGCAATTTCTTCTTCACCGTTGAACTTTGTTTTCATAAATGACAATACATAGCTCTACCCACTCAGAACCCAAAGATGCTTGAGAGAACAAATAAAACATAGCAAGAAATCGATTAATTTATTTAAATAAAAAAATGCAGCCAGCAGCAACAAATTGCACAATGGCCTCATCACAGTGGAAACCAAATGAACTATCAGCTACACCTGCTGATATGATTCCTAAGATATTCTCTTGATAATTATTTACAAATAAACTTAGGAAAAACATGAATACATAGGAGCACAGAAGAAATGCCACAAAATAATACTTCTAAATACACATTACTATCTGTTTCTAGATCACTTTTACATTTTGTCCTCGACACAAGATCATTCCAGTGTATACCAGCATCAAAGACAGTTATTTTTCAATCTAAACCACTTGAATTCTGGCAGAGCACATTTCCAGCTTCCACATTCTTAATCCTGACAAAACAGGTATGGGATATCATCCTCCGTGATCAAATAAGACGCATTAAAGGAAAAAAAAACAACAGAAGACTCCAATCAAGAAGCCAAAATGTTGAAGTCACCCAATCATATCAATCAAGTGGTTCGAAATTAACCAATGCAGTCATGTTTCAGAGGCAGAAACAGTAAAAAGTAGAGTTTAACTATACTAACCAGTACGCATGCTCGCAACCTTTAACAAGAGCAGTTTCCTGAAGCACAATCTTATCCAAGCATATAGCACAAATCCCACCATGATTCCCACATGCCTTTTCGCTACTCTCCACTTTACCCTCCATTTCACCCTGAAACCAAAAAATCCCACAAAAATAATTAAAAAATAACTTAAAAATACCATTCATTTCCCTCAAAAAGCAAGAACTTCCAATAAATCATCATGCACCAAGAACAAGCTAACAAGCCCCAGTCAGACAAATATACCGAAAGGGTTTCTGATTATAATAAAGAATATCAGTTTTCCAAGCTGTAAATAAGCACTTTCATTAATTTATTAATCAGTCACCAAGAATTGCCAACCTTCTGTTTTCAATTTACTAGGAATTCAACTACCAAACAAAAACAATATCATTGGATTCATCGTTTCCTTCAATTTCTTTATAATTCTCTGCGAAGATCCAAGACCTAAAAAAAGTAGATCTAAGAGGTCAGGAAAGAAAGTACCTGATGTTGAAGGGCAGGAGTAAGCGGTTGGTGACCGTCGATGTTGATGACTGAAGTCATGGTCTTGATCAATTTAATTAAATTAAGTTTACAACAACAAGAAATTAAATTGTGTTTTTGTTTTTTTTTTTTTTGTTATACTAAACTAAATCTCTAAAAAAAATATATAATCTAAAGAATATATACAGAAAGAGATTTATAGAGAAAGAGAGAGAAAAAGATGCTAGCAGTCTAAAGAATGATTCTATCCAGATTCCTATATATGTATAGAGAGGAAGAAGAGTTGGAGAGGGAGGACCCTCTTTCGCATCGAAAGGGTCAAGGAAGAGACGAGAGTGTTTGATGTGGATGAAAATATTATATGGCGGTGGGTATTTTCCTTTTTTCTTTTTTCTTTTCTTGTTTCCAAATTTCTAGGGTTGTGACTTGTGCCACCGGACCACTCGGTGTCATGCGAGGCATATTCCAAGCACACGTGTCTTCTTCGTCTTCAAATTTGTTCTTGGTCAAAGTATTTATAAAATTATCAAGTAAATGAGAAGAAAGTATTTTATAAAATTATAAATTAAAGACGGACGCATCAAATTCTTTTCTTCTTCTTTTTCTCCATCGCAATCTAAACGAGCGTCAAACTCTGATATCCTTTCTATTCCTATGACAGCTACCGAAGTGAGATTTAGGCTGTCTTTGTATTTTGAAAAGTGGTTTTTTTAATTTTTTTATATTTATTTTTTATTAGAAAAGTTGGTTAATGAAAAATATTTTTCAGTTAAAGAAAAATTTGACTTGATCTTTAGAAAAGTGTTTTTCTGAAAAATTTAAGCGAAAAACACTTTTTGAAAGTTGTGAAAAATTTAAAAATATTATATTATTTGCTGATTATATCAAGTTTGGTCCTCAAATTTTTTATTCTTATATATATTTTGTTTTGAATATTTATTTTTCAATTTCATCTCTTAAAATTTAATTTTTATATTAACTTTGTTCATCATTTTTATAATTGTTATTTGCTTTTTTCTCGTTATTTTTTTATTCAAATTTTTTATCTATCAAATTTGGTTCTTATTTTTTTGATTGTTACTTATTTTATTTGAAATAATTTATAAAATTTTAATTATTATTATTTTAATTTCTTCATCTTTTATTTTTTTTAATTTTTTAGATTTGATCTCTATTATTTTGATTATTATTTATTTTATTTGAGATAATTTATAAAAATTATATTTTTTTTCAATTTCATTCCCATTTAACTTTTTAACTTGTAAGATTTATTCTTCATTATTTTAATAAACTTGAGAAAAATAAAATATTAATAAGTTATTTTCCAGCTCATTTTTCATTACATAACCAAACACTGAAAAGTGTTTTCCAACTTATTTTCCATTACACTACCAAACATTAGAAAATAATTCACTTTTCTGGAATTCACTTTCCTAATAAAAACTACTTTCCAGCAAATAAACGGGGCTTTACACGAATTTTTGAAGTTTTATTTTGAATAAATTGTTTTTGTATTACATTATATAAAAGAATTTAACTTTCATGAAATAATAAGAAAAATGCCAACTGAGTTATTAGCTAGAAACGTTTTTAAAAAAATTTAAAATTTTTTTTATTTAAAATTAATATTTTTTTGTATTTTTATATCATCTTGATGCGCTGATTTTAAAAATAATTTTAAAAAATAAAAAATATTATTTTGATATATTTTTAAATAAAAATATTTTAAAAAATAATCACAATCATACTCTCAAACAGATCAAATCATACAGTCTATCTTAATTAAACTAAAAATCTGTACGAAAATATGTATAATTTAATTTGATATTCGAATTCTGCTTGCTGATCAATAATTAAATTGAAATAGTGAATCCTAATAAAATAAAATAAAAAAAGCATGGTTTTTTTCCTTAAATGTCATAAATGAATTGAAAAAAAGAAAAACACAGTAAGTATATTACACACACACACACACACACACGTGGAGCCAATCAAGCACTGGGCCTGCCTGCCTGGCTTTTCTTCATGGGCGTTATTCAGTGCCCTATGGAAAATAGAACTCGTAGCCCAGATGCCAACCTGGCCTTTCTTTGAATTAAATCACCAATTTTTCCTGTGCTCAACCCTCAAGGAAGAAGAGTGAAACCTTAAACCCCGTGCTCCATCCCTCCCTCCCTCTCAAAACTCTAGAAACTGATAATGGGGACCGCGACAAACCAAGCAGAGCGGCAAACCCAACTCGAAACAACGCCGGAGATTGTTGATGCTTTACTTGAGGTATCTCTCAGAATACCCAATTTTTCATTTTTTGCGAAACTCAGTTTTTTTTTCACATTGCTCTCTTTTTCTTTCTTTCTTTTGTTTTTCTTCTTAAAGGCTGCTAGATATGATGATATTGAGGATATCACAAGTTTAACATCTTCTGGGGTTTCTCTTGACTCCAAAGATTCACAGGGCAGAACAGGTTATTATCAATTTTATCTGTCTTCTATTCTGACTTTCCATCCTGCTTCTGTTATTTTGTTCTTGTTAATGAGCTCTTAGATAACAATTAATGATCTAGTGACTTGCTTGTTTAGAAGCTTAGTTACTCAATTCTTTCATCCCATGTAGGCATGTACTCTCATTAGCCTTCCGAAACTCTGATTTAGTCAATCCTTATTCACCTCTAAAAACATTTTGTTTCTTGATGCCATTCGGCATCCAATTAATGGGTTACTAGTTGTAGAAATGTTGGAAAATAACTTGCAATAGGAGATCAATATTTGTAGCTTTTTCGGACATAGGTGATGTGTTACAATATTGTTTCCTTTTTTTTTTAGACCGTGAAAAATGTATTTCAAACAATTCATTATTTTTTTTTTCATAAGATAACGAGAGAGACTATATTAAAGAAAATGCAAGAATAGTGTTGAGTTTAAACCATTGTGTTAAAGTTGCAAAGAAACAGAAATTTTGAGGGTGAAGCTAAAGGCATGTTAGAAATATTGTTCCATCTCTAAGCAGCCATGTCTTGATTTCGTGCCAAGGCCTAACCTTTGCCAATGAATCTGCAGTGAAGTTGCTCTCTAGAATAGATTGAATAACACAGCTTCCTTTGGGACAAGACTGCTTCATTTATGTTTTTTGAACATTTTTCTAGGTGTTTTTTTATCCCATTTCCCTCTTGTTATAGATTTCCAGAGATATAGTGTGAAGAATTTCACTTCTGTTAATTGTTCCTTCAAACATGCAGTGGGTTTTTTTAATCTAAAATTACGATCCGGAGGGGCATAAAGTTTTTTGATGAATTGAGACTTTGAAAATTGTTTATTATTGATTATTGATTATCCTCTTTTTTATTGTAGCATGAATTTGCTTCTTTTTTTTTATGAATTTTGCATGTTTAATGGATGTTTGACTTTGCTTTACTGATTTGTAACGGCAGCACTCCAAGTCCAAACAGGGCATAGAGTTTTTTGACGAATTGAAATTTTGAAAATTGTTTATTATTGATTATTGATTTTCCTATTATTTATTGTAGCTTGAATTTGCTTCTTCTTTTTTATGAATTTTGCTTGGTTTAATGGATGTTTGACTTTGCTTTACTGATTTGTAACTGCAGCCCTCCATATGGCTGCAGCTAATGGGCATCTTGACATTGTGGAGTATCTTATCAATCAAGGAGTGGTAAGAGTCCATGCTTGTTTTCCTTTTCAAGTTTTGGGGGACTTGGGGTTTTGGGTGGAGGAGTGTTGGTGGCTGCTATGGAAAGGTGACACAGCCGGAATTAAGGAGAATAGAAGTCAAAGAACAAGGAAGATACAATTTTAGAAAGGGGTCTCAACAACAAGAGCCTTAACCATAGTTTTATTACTGTATAAATTCTCTCCATAATTCTTTGCCTTTTCAAAAAGGATTACAACCCTTTAAATGTATTTGAAGCCAACACTTGCAAGAAAGTAAAATCAGAATCTTTAAACAAATAGAAGAAATAAAAAAAATCCAAAATTTAACATAAAAATAATAAAACCAGCAGAAACTTCATCTTCTGAGCTTCATTTGAAAGCCTTCCCGACATCTTTTGATTACAATCAGTCGACTTGTTATAAAACTGGGCTTGTAGAATTTTCTGAAAAAATTTGAGTCCAACTCAACGGTCGAATAAGAAGTTATGCTTGTTTTTGTATGACATGTTAGGGGTGGTCAGGTCTCTTCTTGGGCTTAGACCTTTCTATTTGATTCAAAGATGTATATGTTAGGCTTTTCACATGGTCTAAATACATTAGATCCTTATTTGATTGATTAAAACCTCCAACATCACAAGGGCAAGGAAAAATTGCAATTCCTGGAAGCATTTGTAGCTGAATATTTTTATGTTTATTCCAAAGTTACTTCTCTTTTTATGGCTTCAGCGTGTAAACTGGCTGCAAAGTTTTCTTAATCTTAAATTTACTTAGTCATATTGCTCTATTCTAGCTTCGACCAGCAGATACCTTTAGTATTCAACTTTCTTTGTTGCTTATAGTATTTTGCTTCCATTTTCATAAGATTGTAAAGGATTGGAGGATGTTTGTATTGTTTTCTTTGTCCCTGGATTGAACCCCCTATTTAAATGCATTGTTAAGACCTATTAAATGTTTGAAGTATCCATTGAGCAGGACCTCAATGCTTCTAATGAGGAGAAGAATACGCCTCTTCACTGGGCCTGTCTCAATGGTCATATAGAGGTAATTATCGTGGTCACTTCCCATGTCGGTTTTGTTATGCATCATATTAGGTTGTTTTAACAAATACTGGGATCTGTAGGTTGTTAAGAAATTGATTCTGGCAGGAGCGAGTTTAGGCATTCTTAATAGGTGTGTAATTCAAACCTGCAGCCTGGAGTTTGTTCTATGTTTCTCTCATGTATGCAAACATTCTCTAATCTATAACTGGATGGTTTTCAGCCATGAACGGACTCCAATGGATGAAGCTGTTACGAGGGGAAAATTGGATGTTATTGATGCAATTAATGCAGCTGTGGCACAACAGGAACTTGCAGGTGTTACAGTTTCCTAGTCTAGGACTTCTGTGATAAATGTAATCCGATTAATATTTTACAGGTACATGTTTCTCATGGATTGCAATCTTTAAATTTGGTTCGTATGCCGTAGCTGGTGCACAGATTACCTTTGATTCCTGCAAAATCAAGTGACAATTTATTTGATTTGATCCTGATTTTGTGTGGTTTTCTTTAGGATGACAAAGATGTAAAAGGTGGCTGGAAGCATCTTAGATTCTGCCAGGCACTTACTGATGATGCTACTGGAGGAATGAATGAATATGATTCACTTCTTGACCTCTTGAGATTCATCGAGACTTCTTTACATAATTTATTGCTTGGTAATGTACAGAAAAGTCGCAATGCATACTCTTTGATAGAGATATGGAGAATCTATAATACGGTCCAAAAATTAATCAGAAATTTTGTAGTAGAGTATAGATTCCATTTCCTCGCACGTATGATAGCAGTTGATTGGTTAACATTCGCGAATTATTTTCGATGAACCATAGTTTCATTTCAGTTTTGAGTATGATTAGCCAAACCATCAAGTGCTGAAAGTTTTCAATTTGTTTGGTTACTAAGAATTCGAATTTGAGCGTTTCAACCTATGGGACGCCATGTACTAGAGCCTTGATTGGAAAAATGCACTAAATATACTTGAATATTGTTGGAAAAAAAAATACGAATTTCGAACATTGACATGTAGCTTTTACGTGCTTGGAAGAGGATCTTGGGGGAAAACTGTAAGAACAGCATCAGTTGAAAAAAAAAAAAAAACCCAAGGATCTCGAGGTCTGCTATTAGGGTGTGGTTAATGTTGGGGGGCTGCATGAGGCCTAAATACTTTTATTTTTGTTCGTAGGACCGCTATTTAGCTTGTTAATACGGGGCCTCGTGATTTTACAAGGTTAACAAAGATATAGAAAATAGCAGGTCCCAAAACATGCATGTTGTAGTTTTTCACAGGGAAGATGTGCTCCCAGGCCTGAGCTATGGATGAATTAATTACACCTTATTAAAATCTCTCAACAATAAGTGAAGCATAGATTAATTTGCAGGCATCAATTATTCTTAGGGTTTGATTGATTATAGTAGGGATTCTTTTCAGGACTGAAAATTTAGGGATAAGTTGTTGGAGTTTAGAACAAGGCATTCCTGCTTTAACAGAATTTGGAAACCCAAATGGGATTCTCGAATTCGTCCCACCATTGATTTGTGGTGGGACCTGACGGAACCCACGATCACAATGCTTTAAGACATTCGATAAATAATAAATTTTGCTAATGTTTTAGAGTATAAGCATCGATTAATTTAACTGGTGAGTTAATCAGCACTGGTGCAAGAACTTCTTATAAACAGAAATCATGACTAAAGATGGCTATCTGCTAAACGTTGCTGGCCCAAAGATCCTTTTCCAACTATCTTTTTTTTCAAGGGGAAAAAAAAAGTGTCTCCAAGCTTACATGTATTCATGTAATTGAACACTCTTCGCCTTTAGAGTTGCTGAAAGTGTTCCTCATCATTTTTGTCCAGAATAAACAAATAGTTCATGCATTCCCTGATCACTATTGTATGGCACGAAAGCTCAGTTCCTGTTTCAAGAAAAAAACCATGGCAATTTCTGGCCCACATCCCTGATTTTTCATTTATTTTAGTACTAGCTAGGGATTAGGAAATAGGGACATAATAAGAGATTCCACGGCACATTTACATAAAATATAGTATATACATTAAGTGCAATTGAGCACAGAAGTCAGGTAATTATAATAATACTGCTGAGTGATTTATAGAACATTTTTATATACCAGTGCATATGAGCACCAAAAGTATCAATTATACCACCATCATAAAGGAACTTTTACAATATTCTATGCTAACCCTTAATATATTGATAAATGGAATTTTAATAAGATTACAAATGTTCTTCTTCTTGTGTTCACCAGTAGTTTTCTGCGATTCCAATCATTACTGCCACTTTCTTTCTCAAAAATGTTCGGCTGGCTAGTGCTTGTTCTGATTGTTTCGACTCGTTTCATTAGTTTGCAAGACCAACACTACAAAGTTGTGAGCAAGTTCTGTGCAAAACCCAGAAGTGGAAGCTGCTCTCACACAAGGTAACAGTCACAGGGTTTGTTCCAAAATATGCAGGCCATTCCTGGGCTGGAGCTTTGCTGGTTTTCTGCACGTATCGTTCCATTTTTTTCAAACATAAAATGAAAGTAAATAGCTACCCGCTATAAAAAAAAACAGGTCCCAAATAATAGCAAATGACAATATGGTAATTGACAACGTGAACACCGTACCATGGCAGTGAGGGTATCCTACAAGTAGGTATACAAGAGGGCCTCTATATATGCAAGGAAACATTAACTTGACTTCCATTTATTCTATAAAAATGAATTGGCTTTTAATTAGGGGTTCTACTTGAAGGGCAGCTGCCCTGGGAAATAGCATGGAGAGAATCTAACGGGATGGTGTTTGAAAGAGACAGCATACCTGCAATCTCTCATATTTTGGTATTTGAATGGCGCACTGGATTCCTAAGCACAGTTCACAAAGAATATAATTAGAAAGCTTCCTTTTTTATTGAAGTGATGACCAGTATACTTGAAATATGGATATATCAATGACTTTGTTGATGGAAATGCTGTCATGTGGTGCTGCCAGAAATGAGAGAACTTTCAGTAAGCTGGATAGATATATGATATAATCCTAATTGACATGGTGTTATAAACCAATCAAGAACTATTTTTAGGAATTTTCACCTTGGAAATCTGGGACCATAAACAATCAAAACTATTAGTGAGCGAATGCCATTTCAGGAGACTGCCACTTTGGAAATGAGCGTCTTTGGATCACATTTATAGTGCCTGGAACTGAAATCTGCCACTGCCACAATTCCACTTGACAATCCATCAAAGGCCATTGGAAATACAAAAAATAAATTCCAACAACCTTTTGCTCCAGGGGCATGTAAGTAGAAAATTCCAAACAAAGTTACAGTTTTTTTCATCTCTGGAAAAAAGTAACGAAAATAGCTGAACAAAAAATGACATTGCTAGGTTTTTCTTGGATAACCACACAGAAATCACGTATGACAAGTGAAGAATCAATATTTTTATGTTTTGGGAGAAAATTTAAAATTAAAAAAGTTTAATAACAGTGAGATAACTCACATGTTGAGTTTAGTGAGTTGCTAAACATAATATATTTAGATTCGGCTACATGCTAAACCCAATTAAACGTAAATCTAGTGAATTGCCTGATCCAAAATACATGAATTTAACCACGCGCTAAGCCCATATAAGTGTAGGTCTAGCGACTTGACAGACCCAACATATTTAGAGTTGGTCACATGTTAAGCCCAAGTAACCATGATTCTGGCGACCTGCCACACCCAATCTATTTGGGTTCAACCATGTGCTGAGCCCGGGTAAGTGTATCTCCAGCGAGCTGTAAGACCTAACATATTTGGGTTTAACCACGTGCTTAACTCGACTAAATTCAGGTCCGACGAGCTGGAAGATTCACCTTTCTTTTATCCTTATAATTTAAAGTTTTTTTTATTACAATCTCTTATTTAAAGTAACTAACTTTACAATTAGAAGATTTATAAACCCCATAAAAAATGATTGTTTTCCTACGCTAGGATTTCTACCACCAATCATATATTTTCTAAGTTCTGGAGAATAAAATATTGATCTAAATATGTGATTAACCACTATTAAAACATCAAATAACCTTATTTTTTTAATATATTGTATTTTGAAACATCATTAACAACTTTTATTATTTAGTAGTTGAATGACAATTTAAAAAATAATATTCATAGAAAAAAGAAAACCCTATACTTTACAACTTGTAACTCAATTCCCTTTATTTCTCTGCATTAGGAGAAGAAATTTCAAATAAGTTGATTCCTTTATTTCCTAGTATTTCTTGTTTCTTGGTTTTATCCGATGATTAATAACTTGATTATTTTTAGATAATAATAGATAAAAAAAATACTCATAAAGAGTTCTATTGAAACTAAAAAATATAGGTCTACCTGTCATCTACACAAGAATAAATAGAGTTTTCCAAAAAAAACATACTAGCAGAGAAAGACCTCCTAAGGATAAGAGATATAGGGCTAAAGATAGAGCCAAAAAGGGATATTTCATGTATAATCATGTATAATCTCAAATTTTATAAATTCCGGGTGCCTAATACAATGCATGCAAAAATTCTTAGATCTATGAAAATATAAAAGAGCATATAAGTTTTCATGCTTTGCATATTTACCATTTGAGTCTCTGACATATTGTTAGGTTAATTCCTTACCACTGTTTGTTTGTTAATGTACAAATATTTTGACTAAGTATCTATTTAATATTGTAGTAAGTGTTTAAAAAATATTACTTAGAAATATATTAAAATATTTTTTTTTATTCTTTTTAATATAAGCAATTCAAAATCATAAAAAATACTATAAAATGTATTTTTAAACAAACACACTACACTACCGAACAAGTGCTAGTCAAACGATAAACTTTCAGCTTCTATCTAATTTATTTATTTTTTTGTTGTTTTTGGTCTCAAATATACAAAACATGGACCGACCATTCAACAAAAAAGAAAGCCCCACTAAACTTGGAAATCCTTGTTTTTCATTCTTTACATATTAATGG
>Ga0325401_1006048_pt1 | contig 11670 bp, 6 predicted proteins | sample PopdelMetagenome_FD_205666 | JGI IMG/M metagenome (GOLD analysis project Ga0325401, IMG submission 205666) | Populus deltoides microbial communities from Bellville, Georgia, United States - Xylem-PdKOR-R2 | ecosystem: Host-associated > Plants > Phyllosphere > Stem > Wood/Secondary xylem | place...
TGTACGAAGATGTTGTGCTTAGCATAACGTGGAGTAGTGGAAAACATTGCCCAAACAAAGATAGTTTGATTTAAAAAACATGATATTTATAAAATATCATAATTATATATTATATTTTTAAAACGTGAAATTAACTAAATGTTATTTTTATAAAACACAATAACTTAGGATATCGAATTTTACAAGTATGGTGTTAATTAAAATTTAAATAGATAAAATATACAATGTTGTTTCTCTTACAAAAAAAAAAATCATTGTCATTCTCATTTCTTTCCTGAAAAACTTGTGAAACACTTAGATTTTATTCTTAAATCAACCAAAAAATGAACTTATTCTAGTTTTTAAGTATAATTTGATGTTTTTGTGTTAGAAATCTATCATTCCCTTTGCTTTCACCACCGTTGCGGCATCTATCCCAGCCATTTTTGTAGTTTTATAAGCAAAGTAAAGATACTAAATTGCTATTAATTTATATTTGGTTTGGTTGAAATCAAATATTGTTTAAGTTGAATTTTGAGTTTATGGTGAATTTAAAGTTTGTTGAATTAATGATAAATTAGTTAAAAATATATTTAATTAAAGTTTATTTGATATAGTTAAACATGAAAATAAGTTGAATTATTAATGAATTAATTATGTGTTGCATTTAATCTGGGTTAAGTTGCTAAAATAAGGATTTTATATATATTGTTGGAATCGGCTAATAATATAGTTAAATATGCATATACATTCATGCAATAAAGCATATATGTGGTTGAATTATGACGAATTACATGTCTTGTTAAATTATTGATAAGTTGATGAAATTAATATTTTTTTAAAATTAAATTAATTTTCTATAAATTTGCGTTTGATTTAATGCAATTGAGCATGAAAAATATCGATTGATAATGTATCATGAATTATGTTTAATTAATTTTCTATAAATTTGCGTGCGCTCGTTTGTGTGTATACATATATATATTTTTAAAATAAAAAATATTCTAACTATTTTATAATTTATTTATTTTTATATTTATCCTTCATATATTTAAAAATTTTAATTTACTTCCTAAAATTTTATACGCGCATAATAATTTATATAATTTAGTTTATTTTACCCTCATCATCAAATATATAAATTGTAATTTTTCAAAACATAAATAATAAAAACAAAAACAAAAACAACTAAATTAATGAACTATCCACGAGTACCGGATTTATTTATTTATTTTTCTAGATAAAGAGAATCCACTGAGCAGTAGTAATACTAATAAACAATGTGATTCCAGCTCTGTGGTTTCTTTTTTCTTGACTCAAGGCCGTGAGTGGATTCGATCTGGCATGGCTTGCCTGGTCAGGATTTTACAGATTGACTTCCTCGTGGCACTCGAATAGCAATGGATATGAACTAGAGGAAAAGTACTCGAGAGTTCCCTTTCCTAGCACTGGTCGAGGATAAACGTTCGGACACGAGTATTATAGAAAAAAGGGGACATAATTAAATTCTTAAAATGGAAAAAAGAAAATTATAGAGAAACCATCATCATATCAGACATGTAAAAACAAAAAAAAAAAAGTGCAAATCAACGAATTAGGACAAGTAATTAAAAAGGGATGTCTGAAGTTTCCATTTTGAGACACGTAGCATAGCTGATTAAATACCAGGAATAAAATGGCATAACTAATTCAAAAAATATCCAGTGATAATTAATAATATATTTTTTTTTAATAATTAAAAAAACATAAAAGAGAGAAAATATTATGTTACTAACCAATTCATGTTAAGGTTGATGATACGAACCATCCACGCATATCTCTATCACGGTTAATGTTACAGTAAATACTAATTAATTGATGTTTATGCTTTTTTTTTTCAATTTTTTTTATGTAAAATACCTATAAATCACCGTAAGAACCATGATAAATCTATTCATGGTTTTAAAAAAAACAAAAAAATCACTATAGAAATTGAAATCACCCCAAATTCATAAATCAATACGAGCCCGTATATGTTTTTTTTTTCACAAACTTTAAATATAAAAAAAATATCTAATATAAACTTTCCTCATCAAATAGAACTATTTGACACAAATATAGTTTGTTTTGGTGGTTTAAATCAGTGTCAACAACACTTTTCTTTCTCTACCACTGAAATCTAGCGACCTCTCTCTCGCCTCTCTACAAGGACAAAAAAATAAAATAAATAAATTATTTTACCAAAATTGAACTGGAAAAATATTGAGGTACTAAAATTATATAATTTGTGTGATTTTTAAAGTTTAAGGACCAAAATGCATATTTTACAAAATTTATAGTATGCCACTTATGTTTGATGTCTTTTTTATTTTGGTCCCTTTTTTATCCTATATTTTTATAAAAAATAAAAATTAATTGGTTACTAAATTGCCGGAAAAAAAAGTTTGAAAGTGTGATAATTTTAATTGTTAACTTATTAATGTTAACTAAGTGTACGAGGTTATAATACTTTTTATTTTTTTGTTGCATTTTAAAAATATATTTAATTTGAAAAAATATCAAAATAATAATTTTTTAGTGTTTTTTTATAGTCTTGATGTGTGATATAAAAAATAAACTATTTTAATATATTTTCAAGTAAGAAATTGTTTAAAAAAACATCATGCATTAAATTATTTTAATATATTTTAAAATAAAAAGTTTTTTAAAAAACATCTTGTATTGAAATTACAAACTCATGAGAGGACATACTCCAAAGCATACCTAACAAAAAAAAAAAATTCAAAGCAATAATAAAAAAAATTAAAAAAGGAAGAGGTAGAAAGAAGAGAAAGTTAGGCACGTTTTCTGCACCAAAAGAAAAGGCGGAGGCTGACAGCCCAAACCGAACCGAAACAACCACCCAACCCAACCCAAACCAAACCGGACGTGTTAGGTTAGACGGCAGACCATCAAGAGAAGGTCTCGCTTCCCTTTTTTTTTTTAAAAAAAAAAAAATCAAAGTTGTCATAATTTCTAAAATAATAATAATTAAATAAATAACTCCAGGTAACCAATAAAACCTTATTTTTACATGCTTAAAAGTTCTATCCGTTCTTCGTCTCCTCCTCCTCCCACTCCTCCTTCCTTGCATTTTCTCTCTCAGACATAAACCCAAACACATCGCCGGATTTTCTCCAAAATTTTTCCTTTTTCTTTTGATAATCTCAAATCAAGTTTTCTCGATCTGCATCGTCCAATTTTGTTTTCAGTATATTTTGGATTTTCCATGTCAGGTCAATGTAGCTTGGTTTGATCTTCCTTAAAAAAATAAAAATCAGGGTTTAAAATTTTCTTTTAATTAGTTGATTCTTTTTTGTTAACACAATCTAAGGATGTGATATATTTTTTTTACCTGTTTTATGATTTCTTGATTCTTCTTCTCGATTTTTTTTAATTTTGAGTTTTCGTGTCAATCTGGTAAATCTGTGGGTGTTGGGTTTTGCGCATAGGAGAAAGGGAGAGCACAAATCCATCTAGGTAAATTTAGAAAGCCCAGAGCTTTCGAGGGCTTGAGGGAAGAATGGAAAAATCGAAGATTGACCATATGGTTGGTGGCAAGTTTAAGCTTGGGAGGAAGATTGGCAGTGGATCTTTTGGAGAACTCTTTCTGGGTATAGCGTTTTTTTAGCTGCTTTTTTTACCTTTTATGTTTTTTTTTGGGTCTGGAAGTTTGTGTTTTTTGTGGTGATTTGATTTGTTTTTTTTTTTGGTTAGGTGTAAATGTGCAAACTGGAGAGGAAGTTGCTGTTAAACTGGTATTTTCTAAAAGGATTATTCATTTATGTTTTGATGTTTGAATTTTGAAGGAGAGGAGTGGTTTTTTTAGCTGCGTATTTATTTTTCATCTAATTTTTTGGCCAAAAATTAGGGTTTTTTCTGCATGATTGTGTTATGATTTCTTGCAATGTATAACATGATGGATGGTGTTTGTAGGTTAGGTTTTTCTGCTTGGTTTACTTTGCTGTAATCACGTTTATCAACCTGTATGATACCCCCCTTTTATTGCGCAGGAGTATTTGAGATGTCAAATTTTATTACTGAAGCAGCCATTGATTTAGATTTAGATTAGGGCTGTTTACTTCTACATGATTTAGAACTGTTTAGATAGTGATGGAGTGCCACATGCATTTGGATAAAGAGAGTTGTCTATTTTGTTGATAAGACAGATTCGTCGATCACAGTAAGTGCACAAAGCTAGACCCCTATCGTGTTTGTTGCAATAAGTGCACAGAGCTAGACCCCTCTCGTGTTCGTTGCTTTTCGCTGATGAAGCCTGCACTTATCTTAGTGAAGGAAAGTAGGAACACGGATCTGTATCTTTATTGAGCTTTGTATGATTAATTATCTGATCCTTACTCAAATGCCCTGTTGCGCAAACAAATTACGTTATTGTTAACTGCATGATTGATGTGAAAACAAGTCTTGTATTCCTTTATTTTCCCTGTAAGAGATTGTTTTGCATGAGAATATTTATTCGAGTACTTCTTCTTCTCTCCAATATTCCTTGCGATTCTTGACCCTTAATTATTCCAAATTTCAGGAATCTGTAAAGACCAAGCATCCACAGCTTCATTATGAGTCAAAGTTGTATATGCTTCTTCAAGGAGGGAGTACGTCTCTCTCTCTCTCTCTCTCTCTCACACACACACACACACACACACACACACACAACAACAACAACAACAAAATGCCCAGACATAAACAAGCAAATACAAATTTGTAATATCTGCTGCTGGGTGTTTTTTTTTTTCTACTTGTGGATTATGTTATTCTTCTTAAGATGCACCTTCTAGTTTTATGAATGCAACTTCATGTCAAGGCTGTGCCCCCAGTATTTGCTAGAAGTCTACTCCAGAGTACATGGAGGGGACGTATTATAAGCATTGAGTTTCTTATAATAATTTAATTGTTTTTCCTTTAATGAAGCTGGAATTCCCCATCTCAAGTGGTTCGGAGTTGAGGTTGATTACAACGTCATGGTCATTGACCTTCTTGGGCCAAGTTTGGAAGATTTATTCAACTACTGCAACAGGAAATTCACATTGAAAACAGTGCTGATGCTTGCAGATCAACTAGTAAGTACATTTGATTGTTTTTTTGTTCATGAATATATCTTACACTGTAGATAAAATTTTCCTCTCATTTCCTGTCTCCAGATTAACAGAGTTGAATACATGCATTCAAGAGGTTTCCTTCACCGTGATATAAAGCCTGACAACTTTTTGATGGGCCTAGGCCGCAAAGCAAATCAGGTACTTATTCCTACATGGTTCTTGTTAGCCACCTTAGTAAACTAGAGCATATGTTAGCTTGTTTTTTGCATTTTGTATTTATTGGTTATTATGTATATTATGTGAAGGAGATGACATCATCCAATTGTTGTTATAGGTTCCAGCTTTTTTCTGTTTTTACATTTGCAATTTTTTGGGATCATGTAATACAGGTTTATGTCATTGATTTTGGTCTTGCAAAGAAGTATAGAGATCTTCAGACCCACAAGCACATTCCATACAGGTAAATTTTTCTTTTTTATGTTTGCCTCATGGTGCATGAAGTTCAGATTTATGGTAAATATTGAGATCTGTTGTGTTTTTCATTGGCTCGCGAGTCATCCATTTAGACATGACAGTTAACTTCTCATTACCTATGAATAGTGGCGACTTGAAGAGGTTGGAGACTATATTTAGCCATAAGATTCTGTTTCATATGAAAGTGGCAAACTCCACCAGGCATGATTATCACATCAATATGTGCCCATTTTAGGAATAGAATGATGAACTCAGTAAATTTACTTCCTTTTCTATGCATTAAAATTCAAGCTTTATTTAGATTTATGCAAAGATAATGTCATGCTCATGGCAGTGAACCAGACTGAAAGTTAAGATTTAATGATTGGAAGAGGTTGGAGACTAGGTTTACCTGTGAGATTTTCTGTTTCATAAGAAAGCAGCAAACTCCACCAGACATGATTATCACTGCAATATTTGCTCATATTAGGAGTAGAATGATGAACTCAGCAAGCTTACCTCCTTTTCTATGCATTAAAACTCGAGCTTTATTTAGATTTATGCATAGGTAATGTCATGCTCATGGCAGTGAACCAGACTGAAAGTTAAGATTTGAGGAACTTAATATTGAAGCGTGGTTTTATGGCACATACAACTTTGATCCAACTCCTTAAGAATCCCAAAGACAGTCACCTATCTAATAATGAGAGTGTTATCTATTGGAAATAAAACAACCCTATTTAAGTTATTTTTGGTCATGGCATGGACCTTGTGGCAGCTTTTGGATTTGATGATGAGTTAAGTGAGTTGTTTTGTGTGTCTAATGTTCTTCCTTTTCCATTAACTATGGTTTTTAGTCATGGATAATCACATTTGTGTACTTGAAGATAAATTGTATTATATAAAATCTCGTACAGCTCGATCTCAAGTTTATTTTCACTAAAAACATCATTGATTCTTTTGCCACTAGATCTTTTCTGCTGCTTGCAAATTTGTTGCTCCAGTTTTTATGCAATCTCTTCCTGTTTAGAAATAGATAAATGCAATAATTTACAGAAAAAACAAAGTGACATGTAAAGAGCCTGCATACCTCTCTCATGTGTGTGATGATTATTCTACTTCTTGTGGTCACATCTCTCGTATTTGTTCATGCTTCTCTCTATCTATTTTTCCTAATTTGTATTGTTTACAGCAAGTGTAGGAAAATGCTATCAGTATGAAACTTACAAGGTTTTTCCATTGTAGGGAGAACAAGAACCTTACAGGCACAGCTCGCTATGCAAGTGTTAACACTCACCTTGGAGTTGGTAAGTCATTTTTTTTCTCATAATGATTTTCCAACTATCAACAGGTACTCACTATCTGATACTTAGATTTATTTATGCATTAGTGATGGAATTATTATTTCTCTACTTGCAGAACAAAGCAGACGGGATGATTTGGAATCCCTTGGTTATGTGCTTATGTATTTCTTAAGGGGCAGGTTGATTATATAGTAGCCAAGCACTTGAATTCATACTCTCTTTTTTTATCATTTCTGTGTGGGAGAGTGGGTGGTATGTCCTACTTGATGTTGAATAGTAATTTTTGCCTATTAATTTTATTCAATCTCTTTGCTTCAGTCTTCCATGGCAAGGATTAAAGGCTGGCACAAAGAAGCAAAAATATGATAAGATCAGCGAAAAGAAAGTTTCAACCCCTATTGAGGTAATTTGCCATGTATTCCTTATTATAATGGAGAACATCATTAATGCAATTATTTTGCAAGGGACCTCATGAAGGATTTGGTTATGGCCTTGTTTGGGACCGTGTTCCCTCAAATTTTGAAATTTGGTTTTTGCTAATTTTTTTTTATGTTTTCAGATATTTTTGATGTACTGATATCAAAAATGATTTAAAAAAAATAAAAAAATTATTATTTTGATGCATTTCTAAGCAAAAAGTACTTTGAACCGCAACCGTTACCACAATCCCAAACAGGCCAATGCTACTTCCAAAGTTTTATATGGACACAGTTAGTTGGCAAAACCAAGCATGAACTATTAGCATTACTGCCTGTGTTGGATCCAGACTAGGCTGGATGCTTCTTGTTAAGCATCAACTAGCACAGCCCAATATTCTTCATATGAATAATAGTTTAGTGTTTGCACCAAATGTGAATGTGTCATGTGTACTGTTTGTAAAGTTAGAGAGTATGTAATCACGGTGTGTGCACATTTTCTCACTGAATATGGTCTTGGGCACTAGATCATAGCCCAATTTTGAAAACTGCAGGGTAATTTTGGTCTCTGATATACATTTTATTCATGTTTCAACTTGGTGATGTAAATCCATATTGTGTAACAGATGCTTTGTAAGTCACACCCCTCTGAATTTGTATCATACTTCCACTACTGCCGGTCACTGCGATTTGAAGACAAACCAGACTATTCATATTTGAAGAGGCTGTTTCGTGACTTATTTATTCGAGAAGGTAAAATACTAGCAGTTGCTCTTGTCAAGTTATTTTGCTGGTATCTCTCTAATCTTTGAATTTTTGATGTTGCTGCTGCTGCAGGTTATCAGTTTGACTATGTTTTTGACTGGACTGTTTTGAAGTACCCTCAGATTGGTGCCAGCTCTAGAGGACGGGTGAGTGTTTTAACTTGTGGACATGAGTTTCAGAGGGGGAAAGGAGAGAATGTTATGCCTTAAAATTTTTGCCTCTTTTTTCAGTATTCTAGTGGGAAACCTGGTCATGCTGGACCATCCGCAGAAAGACCAGCAGAAAGGGTCTCGGGTATGCTTTCTATACACACAAAAATGGATTGGTTTTGGTGCCAGGTTTATTGAAACCCTAAGTTATGATTATTCTTAGAATTTTACTGTCACACACATTTGGGATTGTGAATGCTAATCACTAGCTTGGATATGGGTTAGAACATGCCTTTACTTCAATTTAGATGGACTTGTACTTTATATAGATGCCTACAATGATTTTGACTTTTGTAACTTCATACTCCCCCCTGCTGGATAATTTCTTTTTAGGTTTGTTTTTCACAATTCCTTTGGTGGTTAATTCTTGTTTTGCAATACTTACATTCAGTTGGAAAAGAGATTCGGGAAAGATTCTCAGGTGCAGTTGAAGCATTTTCAACAAAAAGGGTCACTGGTTCTAGTCTACATGATACTTCCAGAAACAAGACCTTGGATAATGTAAGTCCCTACCTAAATACTTATAATTGCATTTTTCTGTTGGAACTTAAATGTTGTCACTTGCTCTTGTTGGATAAGGTAGCTTTATTCCCTTGGTGCCCAGGACTTTTCAGCATTTACTTTTATAGTTTTTTGCAAGCTACCTTTTTTCCTAGTTTGTATTGATTCAGGCTGGAGATCCTTTCTTCTCTGAGTTCATTAATTACAAACCCAAATATAGCAGAGTGTTGTCCATCAAGACAAGTTGTTTTTGTTTCTCTTCTTGTAGATTGCTTCGTGCTTCCAAATGTCTTTCATATTTTGAAGCATTTAGGGTATGATTCTAAAAGTATTAAATTTTAGTATTGCAGTTGAGGCCCTTAATTAACACTTCTGAACAAGAATATTTTTTCCAATCAATTGTCTCCGCAGACTTAATATTCATTTAGCTGTGCAGTAAGTTCCTTCTCTTGTATTTAAAATCCTTATCTAGACTGTCAATTCATTTTCAGCCACCTGAGCCAGAAAAAGGGCGCAGTTCTTCTCGATATGGAAGCACCTCAAGAAAAGCCATTATCTCAAATAGCAGGCCAAGTTCCTCTGGAGAACCTTCTGAAGGTCGCTCGGGCCGATTACTCTCTAGTGGTGGCCGTCTGACTTCGACTCAAAGAGTGCAACCAGGGTATGAGATCAAATCATCCCAGACCCGTGCTGCAGCTGCTAGAGGCACTCGTGAGGACACTTTCCGGAGCTTTGAGTTCCTCTCGCTCAGGAAGTGACAAGGAGTCGATTAAGAAAATAATTTGCTCACATATCTAATAGATACATGATTTTTCATGTGAAGAAATCCTGGAATTTATAGTCTCGCCTGGGGTATGGGAAATTATCAGAGATAATTACTGCAATGACAGACCAGTTCAGATCCTGATAAAACATTTCCAGTCTCGTTCCCCCTTTGTCCCTTAAAAAGTTTCTGACGGTTGCAACATGTTTTAGACGCATCCAAAAAGAAACAGATGCATCGGGACTGCCATCTTACATGTGGAACTTGAGGTGTACTAATATTCTGTTTCATGACTCGTTTACTGCTCTTTGTTTGTATCTTCGAAGGTCTCGCTCTCCATTTTCTGTCATCGAATGTGTTGGACACTACTTGTTTTACCTTGTAATGTCATGTTCAAATGTCTGCAAAGAAAACGGACGGATCTCTTCCTTTCTTCTCTTTTCTTTGCCTCGTCCTTGTATCATAAGGTCAGTTTGCACCCTCTTTGGCATGCTATATCTCTCATTCCTTGCTAGTTTATTCATGTCATCCTAATGCAAACACAACTGTCATGCTATTTCTCCATCGGGGAAATACGAAACTCTTCGTTAGTTTAACTTCCGATGCTTCATTCAGGTGACAGTAGCAGATGATATTTCGATAGCCCCACTGTGCCAACACAAGTTTAAATGATTTAAAATAGAACACTCTTTGCCCATGAAAAAATTAAAATGGCCTTGCCTGTTTTGATTGCTTTAATGGCCTTACCATCCCTCCCTCTCTGTCGTCCTCCATACCCTTTCTTCTCCAAAGCTGCGCATTCCAAAGCCATGGTCTTTTCTGCATAAGACCTCCTTGGTTCGTCAATTCTCCTGATTCAAACCACAATCCTCTATTTTATGTGGAATTCAGCAACTACAACTGATTGGGTTTTTGTTTTGATGGCAAGCGTGTGGTTGCTATGAATTGGCTGTATGTTCTCGCACAAGGATGGCATTTCAATTCGGAGTGGAGATGTTATAATTTTTTCATTTTTTATAACATTGTGCACAAGACATTAATCCAGATCAACAAGGTGTCTCAAATTATCGGAACCTGCAAGCAAATGAGTAACATTGAGGGAAAACATGGGTTTGGAAAAGAAAAAAAGAAGAAGAAATGCCTACAGAATACAGCCCCAGGAAGAAATCAAATTATGGAATGTTAATATAACATCGTGCACAAGACATTAATCCAGTTCAACAAGGTGTCTCAAATTATCAGAGCCTGCAAGCAAATGAGTAACATTGAGGCGAAACATGGGTTTGGAAAAGAAAAAAAAAATGCCTGCAGAATACAGCCCCACGAAGAATCAAATTACGAGGGAAGCCTTCAAAATGCAGTAGGATGGTCATCTCAAGGGTTTCTCATGGCTGCCAAACGTTTCTCTAGCTCGTCAATGCCAGAACTGCAAAAAGGAAACAAATGATGAATAAACATAGAAAAAAAAGGAATTTTCCTTTTCCACTTTATTCAGTTATTTGGAAACTGTTTGATTCCATTAGTAATAAGAGAAAAGCTAAAGCCCGTCATTCCCCAGGATCAGCGGTCTGAATCATGCCCTTGTTCCAATAAGTGCATCTTGGTTTAAAAGCCATTGGTAGATTGGTTTTATGTGAATTTTTTCATTGTTTGATAAGGAAAATTCAGTGCAGAAAAATACCTGCTGGCATCCTCTCTATTCTTCCCTGTGATTTTACCCTTTGGTGCCGCTGACAACTGCCAAATATAGTTCAGGTTAGCATTATGAATAGGAAAATAATCACTGCAAACGATGTTTGTATAAAGAATTACAATTAACACCAACCTGTGAGGCAACATCAACACCAATTTCATCCAGCACCTGAAAGAAAAATCAAAAAGGAAAAAAGGTCATCAGTTCCTTGTTTTGAAGCCCGATAGATACTGAATGAATTCATAAGAATGATTTCCTATTGGTGGGGAGGGGGGCGTGGAGGGTTGTAAATTATTGGGCACCATATAGGATCTTCTGCTCCTTAGCTTTCCAGTTATATAACCAGAAAAACAGACAATCAACACTTAATGACTTCCAATAATCCAGTCAACACAACAGTAAAGCAACTGCATGCAACCACAAGCATAACGAACTTCTAGACTCCCAGCTTATTTTAGAAGATCTTCATATTACATCAATGATTACAATACCTGATTCGTCAGCTCTTCAGT
>Ga0325401_1006049_pt1 | contig 11668 bp, 5 predicted proteins | sample PopdelMetagenome_FD_205666 | JGI IMG/M metagenome (GOLD analysis project Ga0325401, IMG submission 205666) | Populus deltoides microbial communities from Bellville, Georgia, United States - Xylem-PdKOR-R2 | ecosystem: Host-associated > Plants > Phyllosphere > Stem > Wood/Secondary xylem | place...
GGCGGTCCAGCGCGTCCGAGGCGTCGTCCGTGCCCGTGCCGACGATCGTCTCGCTCGATCCGGCCCCCTCGGCCCGGAGGCGGGACCGCAGGAGGGGCCGCTCGCGGATCAGCCGCCGCCGCAGCGTCTCCGCGCGGGCGAGGGAGAGGCGCTCGTTGGCGCTCGCCGAGCCGCTGAGGCTGCTGTGGCCGCGCAGCACGAGGCAGGTGTCGCGGGCCGCCGCGCGGGCGGCGATCTGGCGCAGCCATCCCCCGTAGGGGCCGCTCACCGCCGGGTCCGGCAGGAAGGCCGTCGAGCCGGGGGCGAAGACGAAGCGCACGTCGATCCGCCCGCGGGCGAGGCCGAGGTCGACGAGGCGCCCGAAGGCCGCCTCGGCCGGCGCCGCCCGCCCGAGGGCCTGGTTGACGAGGTAGACGCCGTTGAGGACGCGGGGCTGGTCCCCGGTGGGGAGCCGTTCCGCCTCGGTGAAGCGGGCGAGGGCGTCGCCGTGGCGGCCGGCCTCGTAGGCGCGGGCCCCCTCGGCCAGCAGGGCGGTGACCGGCAGGCCGCGCAGGTACTCCGGGTCGATCGGCGCGCCCTTGGCGGCGAGGCTGGTCCGCAGGTAGGCCTCGGTGGCGTCGTCGGTCATGCGGGCGGGGCTGTCGCGGAAGAAGGCCGCGGGGCGGAGGCTGACGTCCTCCCGCCGCACCCAGGCCTGCTCGCGGGAGATGACCCGGCCGGTGTCGAGGTCGCCGATCACGCCCCAGACGCGGTAGGCGCCGGCCCGGTCCTCCGGGACCGGCTCGACCGCGCCCGGGCCGGCGACGGCGTTGATCGCCCCGACGACGATGAGGGGGCGCCGGCGCAGGCTCTCCGTCCCGAAGGGCAGGATCTCGACGAGCGGGAAGCGGTCGCGGACGACCTCCCCGATCCGGGCCTCCATGGCCCGCGTCGTCACGGACTGGTTCCCGGAGGCGCGGTCGATCCAGGGATCGACGACGGTGGGATAGGTCCCGGAGGCGGCGGGCAGCCCGAGGCTGGCGTTGGCGATCAGGGCCCCCGTGAGCGACGCCACGGCCTCGTCGAGCGAGAGGGTCTCGGCCGGTGGGGCGGAGGCCTCGATCATCGACGCGCCGGTGCGGACGAGCGAGCAGGCCCCGAGCGCGAGAAGGGAGCCGCACAACGCCAAGGCGGTCGTCCAACGGGCCATCGCGATGATCCTCCCCCGGCGCGGACCTGTCCGAAGACGCCTCCCGCTCCCGCCGTCCCGCGCGGCAGGGCCTCCAGCGCCGGTCACGGCGTCTCGATGGGTACGACACGTTCCGCCACGTGAGCCAGCATCGCTGATAAGATGCCGCGTCATCGCTCGAATTCGTGATGATACGTCAGTAATGAGACCGGTCGGGTCGCCGCGGCGGCGGGTGGACCGCGCCCCCTGGGGACGCGGTCCCACCCCTCAGCGCGACGGGCGCACCAGAACGAGGTTGAACTCCCCCGCCCGGTTCTCCAGCAGCCGGACCCGCAGGAAGGCGGGGCGCGGCTCCGCCGGCACGTCGAGGCGGGAGGCGAGGCCGTCCGCGTCGTCGTTCTCGGCGATCGAGTTGCCGGAGGCGTCGAGCAGCTCGAGCACCGTGTCGATGCCCGCGCCCAGCCCGAAGGTCATGGCCACCGCGGGGCGTCCGTCGAAGGGCAGGGCGATCACGCCCTCGCGCCCGGCTTCCAGGCGGACGCGCACGGCCTCGCCGAGGATGAGGGCCGGGCGGGTGGCCGCCTCCTCCTGGTTCGCGGCCACGGCGGGGCCGTCGCCGCCCTCGGCGGTGGTGCTCGCGGTGCCGGCCGCGACGGCGATGTCGAAGCCGCCCCGCGTGCCGCCGAGCAGGGTCGCGCGGACGAAGGCGGCCGGGCGCGCGGCGTCGGCGGTCGCGACGCGGGAGGCGAGGCCGTCCCCGCCGTCGTCGTCCTCCAGGATCACCGCGCCCTCCGCGTCGAGCAGGGCGAGGACGGTGTCGGCCTCGGGCGAGAGGTTGCGGGTGGTGATCGTCAGGGGCTGGCCCTCGGGCAGGGCGAAGATCGCCTGCGCGCGGCGTCCGAGCTCGACCCGGATCGTCTGGCCGGCCGCCACGGGGCCGCGGGTGCGGGCCGCCTCCAGGGTGGTGGGGTAGTCGGGCGGGGGCGTGGGGGCCTCGCGCTCGAGGATCACCTCGAAGGTCCCGATGCCGTTGCCGACGAGGCCGGCCCGCAGCACGAGCGGCCCCTGCGCCTCCTGCGCGACCGAGAGCAGGGAGGCGAGGCCGCGGCCGCCGTCGTCGTCCTCGACGAGCACGTTGCCCGCGCCGTCGAGCAGGGCGAGGATCGTGTCCGTGCCGCGCCCGAGGCCGCGCGTGAGGGCAATCACGTCGCGCCGGTCCTCCGGCAGGGCGAAGAAGGCCTGCTGGTTGCGCCGCAGCCGGACCGGCACCGGCTGGCCGAGGGCCAGCGCCGGGCGGGAGGCCGCCTCCTCCCGCGTCGTGGCGAAGCTCGGCGGCGGCAGGACGGGGCGGGGGGCGGCGACGACCTCGAAGCGGCCGGCCTCGCCGCCGAGCGTGTTGGCGCGGACGAGGCGGGCGCCGTCGCCGGGCTGGACCTCGATCCGGGAGGCGAGGCTCTCCGAGCCGCCGTCGTCGTCCTCGATCACGATCTCGCCGCGCTCGTCGAGGGCGGCGAGGACGGTGTCGGTGTCGCGGCCCAGGCGGCGGGTCACCACCTCCCATGCCTCGCCGAGGGCGGGGTCCACGCGGAAGAAGGCGGACTGGTTCTGGCGCAGCACGACCTGCACGGGGCGGTTGGGCTGGAGCGGCGGCGTGCGGGCGGCGGCCTCCGCGCTGAGGGCGACGTTCGCGGCGCCCTGACCCTGGGACTGACCCTGGGACTGACCCTGGGACTGGCCCTGGGACTGGCCCTGGCCCGGGCGGGCCGGGGCGGTGGCCGCGGGGGGCGGACCCTTGGGCGCCCCGCCCTGGGCCAGGGCCGGCGCTGTCAGGGCCGGCACCGTCACGGCCGGTGTCGCCAGAGTCAGCGCCGCGGCGAGCACCGATGCGCGCCGGCGGTTCCGTCCGATCAGTCCTCGCGTCGCCATCCGGCGTCCTCCTCCGTGCTTCCCCCGTGCTAGACCCGCCCCGGCCCGGCGGCAAACGACAGCCTCGTGCGCCGTCGCTGGCGCGCCGCCCGGCGGGATGCTAGAAGCGGCGGGCACGAACGTATCGGGAACGAAGGGGCCGGCCATGCCCGACGACCTCAAGGCGCCTCCCGCCTCCGGCGGCGGCCGGATCAACGAGACCCCGCTCGCGGGCGCGCTGTCCGAGCGCTACCTGGCCTACGCCATGTCCACGATCATGGCGCGCTCCCTGCCGGACGTGCGGGACGGGCTGAAGCCGGTGCACCGCCGGCTGCTCTGGGCGATGCAGCAGCTGAAGCTCGATCCGGCGGGCGGGTTCAAGAAGTGCGCGCGCGTCGTCGGCGACGTCATCGGCAAGTACCACCCGCACGGCGACTCCTCGGTCTACGAGGCGCTGGTGCGGCTGGCCCAGGACTTCGCCGCCCGCTACCCGCTGGTGGAAGGCCAGGGGAACTTCGGCAACATCGACGGCGATAACGCCGCGGCCATGCGCTACACCGAGGCCAAGCTCACCGAGGTCGCCAAGGCGCTGCTCGACGGCATCGACGAGGACGCCGTCGACTTCCGCCCGACCTACGACGGGGAGGAGCAGGAGCCGGTGGTGCTGCCGGCGGCCTTTCCGAACCTGCTGGCGAACGGGGCCAACGGCATCGCGGTGGGGATGGCGACGTCGATCCCGCCGCACAACGCCGGCGAGTGCTGCGCGGCCGCGCTGGAGCTGATCCGCAACCCGGAGGCGACCACGGCGGAGCTGCTGGCCCACATGCCCGGCCCCGACTTCCCGACCGGCGGGGTGATGGTGGAGCCGGCCGACAGCATCCTGAACGCCTACGAGACCGGCCGCGGCGGCTTCCGCCTGCGCGCGCGCTGGGAGACGGAGCGGCTGAAGAACGGCACCTGGCAGGTCGTCGTCACCGAGATCCCGTACCAGGTGCAGAAGTCCCGCCTGATCGAGGGCATGGCGGAGCTGCTGGAGGCGAAGAAGCTGCCGCTGCTCGCCGACGTGCGGGACGAGAGCACGGACAAGGTGCGCCTCGTGCTGGAGCCGAGGAACCGCGCGGTCGAGCCCGCGGTGCTGATGGAGAGCCTGTTCCGCAACACCGCCCTCGAGTCCCGCATCCCCCTCAACATGAACGTGCTGGACGCCGAGCGCACGCCGCGCGTGATGGGGCTGCGGGAGGTGCTGCGGTCCTGGCTGGACCACCGGCAGGTGGTGCTGGTGCGCCGCGCCTCGCACCGGCTGGCGGCGATCGAGCGGCGGCTGGAGATCCTCGACGGCTACCTCATCGTCTACCTCAACCTCGACGAGGTGATCCGGATCGTCCGCGAGGAGGACCGGCCGAAGGAGGCGCTGATCGCCGCCTTCGGGCTGAACGACGTCCAGGCCGAGGCGATCCTCAACATGCGGCTGCGCGCGCTGCGCAAGCTGGAGGAGATGGAGATCCGGCGCGAGCACGCGCGGCTGACGAAGGAGCTGAAGGGCCTCCAGCGCCTGCTGTCGAGCACGAAGGCGCAGTGGGAGCGGATCGGCGAGGAGATCGAGGCGGCAAGGGTGCGGTTCGGCACCGGCGCGCTCGGCGACCGCCGCACGGAGCAGAAGGAGGCGGTCGCGGTCGTCTTCGACGAGAACCAGTTCGTCGAGCGCGAGCCGATCACCGTCATCCTGTCCGAGAAGGGCTGGCTGCGCGCCCAGAAGGGGCACCTCGAGGACGCGTCGGGGCTGCGCTTCAAGGAGGGAGACTCCCTCACCCTGATGCTGCACGCCGAGACGACCGACCGGATCGGCCTGCTGGCCTCGAACGGCCGGGCCTACACGGTGAAGGCGGAATCCATCCCGCGCGGGCGCGGCGACGGGCAGCCGGTGCGGCTGGTGGTGGAGCTGGGGAACGAGGACTCCATCGTCTCCGCCTTCGTGTGGAGGGAGGGGCTGCGCTTCCTGCTGGCGTCGGCGGCCGGGCGGGGATTCGTGGCGAAGAGCGACGACCTGATCGCCGAGAAGCGCACGGGCAAGCAGGTGCTGGTGGTGGACGCGCCCGACACGCTCGCCGCCTGCGCCCCGGTGGAGGGCGACACGGTCGCCATCGTGGGGGAGAACCGCAAGCTCCTCGTCTTCCCGCTGGAGCAGGTGCCGGAGATGGCGCGCGGCCGCGGCGTCTCGCTGCAGGGGTATCGGGACGGCGGGCTGTCGGACCTGAAGGTGTTCGACGCGCGCAGGGGCGGCCTGACCTGGCGTATCGGCGACCGCACCCGGACCGAGACGGCGCTGGCGCCTTGGCGGGGGAACCGGGGCGGCGCCGGCAAGCAGCCGCCGCACGGCTTCCCGCGAAGCAACCGCTTCGAGGAGTAGGCCCTCAGGTCACCCGGATGTTGCGGTTGCGGATGAGCGGCCCCCACTTGGCGACCTCCTCCGCCTTGTTCCGCTCGAAGGCCGCGGCGTCGCCCGCCACGGGGAGGAAGCCGGCCGCGGTCAGGCGCGCCCGCTCGGCGGGGGAGGCGACGTGGCGCATGGTGGCGGCGCGCAGCCGCTCCAGCACCGGCGCCGGCACGCCGGCGGGGGCGACGAGGCCCCAGTAGGTCGCGGTCTCGAAGCCGGGGATGCCCGCTTCCGCCACGGTGGGCACGTCGGGGAAGAGCGGGTGCCGCTCCCGGCTCGTCACCGCGAGGGCGCGGATCGCGCCGCCGGGGAGGAGGCCCGAGAGGAAGGCGGCTTCCATGAAGTTCATCTGCACCTCCCCCGCGACGATCGCCTGGGAGGCGGCCGACGCGCCCCGGTAGGGGACGTGAAGCATGGAGACGCCCGCGCGCTCCATCAGCAGCTCCGTCGCCAGGTGGCTCGTGAAGCCGACGCCGGCGGTGGCGAAGCTCAGCCCGTCCGGCCTGCCCTTCGCCAGGGCGATCAGCTCCGCGAGCGTCGTGGCGGGGACGGCGCGGTGCACCACGACGAAGCTCGGCGCCTGCGCCACGAGGATGACGGGGGTCCAGGCGCGGTCGTTGTCGTAGGGCATGGGGAAGAGGAAGGGCGCGAAGGCGTACTGGCTGTTGCTGGCGATCGCGAGGGTATGCCCGTCCGGTCGCGCGCGCATGGCGTGGTCCATCGCGATGGTGCCGCCGGCGCCCGGGCGGTAGTCCATCACCACCGGCTGGCCGAGCTCCGCCTGCAGGGCGTTGCCCATGGGCCGGAAGATGACGTCGGCCGGCCCGCCGGCCGTGAGCGGCACGGCGAGGCTGATGGGGCGGTTCGGGAAGGCGTCCTGCGCGAGGGCCGGCGCCGCGGCGAGGAGCGGTGCGGTCAGGAGGCTGCGGCGGGGAAGCATGGGGCGGGGCTCCGTCGCGCGGGGCCGCGCGCGGCCCGATGCCGCGTCGGGCGGTCCCGCGCTCCCCGCGATCAGCAAGGATCGGGCCGGGCCCGGCGGGAGGCTACCCCACGCTCTCCGGCACAAGCGCGGCCATCGGCGGCGCGGCGTCGCGCAGCGGCACCCAGGCACCGTTGGAGAGGATCTCGCTCGGGCGGAAGGCGGCCTTGTAGGCCATCTTGGCGCTCTGCGGCACCCAGTAGCCGAGGTAGACGTAGGGCAGGCCGAGCTGCCGGGCGCGCTCCACCAAGTGGAGGATGGACAGGGTGCCCAGCGACCGCGACGCGTGCTCGGGCTCGAAGAAGGAGTAGACGGCGGAGAGCCCGTCCTTCAGCCAGTCCGTCAGGCAGGCGCCGACGAGGCGGTCCGGGGCTTCGCGGAACTCGATCAGCATCGTGCTGATCGGCGTGTCCTCCACCATGGCGCGGTAGTCGTAGAAGCCCATGGCGGCCATGTCGCCGTCCCGGTGCCGGGCGCGCTGGTAGCGCTGGAACAGGGCGAACTGCTCCGCCGTCGCGCGGGCGGGCACGTCCTGCGCCGTGACGCCCGCGTTGGCGCGCAGGACGCGGCGGTGGGTGCGGCCGGGCCTGAAGTCGGCCACCACGATGCGGATCGGGATGCAGGACTGGCAGCCGGGGCAGACCGGGGCGTAGGCGATGTTGTGGCTGCGCCGGAAGCCGGCGCGCGACAGGCGGTCGTGCAGCGCCTCGCCCTCCGGTCCGGAGAGCTCGGTGACCACCTTCCGCTCCGTCCGCCCGGCCAGATAGGGGCAGGGCAGGGGGGCGGTGGTGTAGAAGAACTGCGGGCGGCGTCCGGCGCGTGGCAGCATGTCTGTCCCAGTCTCGTCGGAACGGGCGCCGGCGTCCATGGCCCGCGCGTCCCGGCGGCGCGTCATGTCGTGCCGTTTCGTTCCCCGCGCCAGACCTGCATCGCCATTCCCCGCCGCCGGCCGGGCGAATCAGGGATCGAGGCGGAGCCGCGCGACGGCCGGGGCCCGGGCGGGGAGCGGCTCCGGCCGGCCCGCGGCCCAGCCCGCGCTCAGGTCGTCCCAGTGGCGGGAGAAGGGGTTGGCGGACTGGCCCGTCGCGATCGCGGCGAGCACGCCGTCGGGGGAGGCGAGGTCCATGACGATACGCAGCCCCGGCCCGTGGACGTGGGAGAAGTCGGCGGACAGGCCGCCGCGGTTGACCGTCTGCCCGTCGCCCGGCGTCGCGTGCTCGATCCGGATCAGGCGGGACAGGCCCGGCACGAAGCGCAGCAGGGGGTGCTCCATGCGGACGCGGTGGGCGTCGCCCCAGCGCCAGGCGGCGGGGTCGGCCCCGAAGCGCGGGCGGAGCGCGGCGACGGCCGCCTCCAGCGCGCGGGCGGACATGGCACGGCAGCCCTCCGGCCCGCACCAGGCCGCGCCGTCCGGCGAGAGGAGGAGGCGGAGGAACTCGGGCCCCGGCGTCCAGGCCCCGGCCGGCACGCCGCCGGCCTCCATCGCCAGCCGGCCGAGCTCGCGCGTCCAGGCGTTGAAGATGAGCGGCTGCGGCAGGGCGGGCAGCATGGCGCCGTCCCAGCCGACGAGCAGGTCGCGCGCCGCGCCGGCCTCGCCCTCCGGCCGGGGCGCCGAGAGGATCAGCGGCAGCATCTCCCGCGCGAGGAGGGAGACGGCGTCGGCCTGCATGGCCGCGAAGTCGCCCGGCGCGTGGCGATCCCGCTGGCGCAGCAGGTCGCCGATCCGGCGGAAGCGCCAGTCGCCGTACCAGTCGCGGCCGAGATAGACCTCCGCGCCGGGGGGTTGCACCCGGTTGTTGGCGTTGGCGACCGTGCCGCTCGCGGGGCGCTCGACGTGCGGCATGGCGTCGAAGGGCACCCAGCCGCGCCAGTCGTGCGCGCCGTCCCAGCCCGGCGCCGGCAGCGCGCCGTCGCCCGAGGCGCGCACGGGCGTGCGGCCGACGAGGTACATCGCGATCCCGCCCGCGGCGTCCGCCACCGTCAGGTTCTGCGCCGGAGAGGCGATGAGGGCGGCGGCGGCGCGGGCCTCCTCCAGCGAGCGGGCGCGGTTGAGGGCGAGCAGCCCCTGCGCCTGGGTGTCGGCGGCGGCGAGGTTCGCCATGGAGACGGCCAGCACCCGGTCGCCGGGCGGCTGGTCGTCCAGGTCGGAGATGACGGGGCCGTGCCGGGTCTCGCGCACGCGCAGCATCTCGTCGGCGCGACCGCGCACGGCGATTCGCTCCTCCCGCGTGACGAAGGGGCGGGGGCCGTCGGGGGTCTCGTAGGCGTCGGGGCCGGCGAGGCGCTCGACGAAGACGTCCTGCGTGTCGGAATGGGTGGTGGTGAAGCCCCAGGCGAGGGACTCGTTCCGCCCGATCACCACGAGCGGCACGCCGGGCGCGGTGGCGCCGGCGAGGAAGCGGCCGCCCGGCAGCTCGATCCGGGCGAGGTACCACAGGATCGGCGCCTGGAAGGCGAGGTGGGGGTCAGACGCCAGCAGCGCCCCGCCGGTGGTCGAGCGCGACGGCGCGACGGCCCAGGCGTTGGAGGCGGAGTCCGGCAGCGGCGCGTCCTGCCCCCAGCGCGGGGTGGCGCGCAGCAGGGCGGCGAAGCGCTCGGGCAGGGCCAGGGGGGCGGGGAGGGCCACGAGGTCGGGGCGGCCCGGGGTGTCGTCCGCGGGCCAGAGCTGGGCGAGGCGGTCCGCCGGCAGGATCGCGGCGAGGCGGGCGCGCTCCGTCTCCGTCCGCCAGTTGCCCGACAGCCAGAGGCCCATGACCTTGCCCCAGAGAAGGCTGTCGGCCGGGCGCCACGGCTCCGGCGCGCCGAGGAGGAGGAACTCCGGCGCGGCGAGGCGGCCGCGGGCGGCGGCCCAGGCGTTCACCCCGTCGGCGTAGGCCTGGAGCATGTCGCGCGCCTCGGCGGGCAGCGCCGCGAGGTCGGCCTCGGCGCGCTGGCGCAGGCCGAGGGTGCGGACGAAGCGGTCCAGCCGGAGCGTGGAGGGGCCGGCGATCTCGCTCAGCCGCCCGGCGCCGCCGCGGCGGGTCATCTCCATCTGGAAAAGCCGGTCGCGGGCGTGCAGCACGCCGAGCGCCACCGCCGCGTCGCGCTCGCTCCCCGCGCGGATCCGGGGGATGCCGCGGTCGTCGATGCCGATCTCGACCGGGGCCGAGAGGCCGGCGACGCGCAGCGCCGCCTCCTCCCCCGGCAGGGTCAACCACACCGCGCCCGCCGCGAGGGCGACGAGGAGGAGCGGGAGGGCGACGAGAAGGACCGCCAGGCGCCGCAGCCAACGTCCGAGGGAGCGTCGGGTCGCCTGGGCGCGGCGGGGTGCGTGGGCCATGGCGCGCCATATGCCCCGGACCCCCGCCGCCGTCCAAGGCCGGATCGGCGACGCCCGACCGGGGGCGCCGGATCAGGGAGGGGTGATCGCCGCGAGCGCGTCGCGCAGCGCGCCGAGGGTGTAGGGCTTGCGCAGCAGCGGCAGCCCCGCGGCCGCGACACGCGCCGGGGCCCCGCCGTAGCCGCTCGTCAGCAGGACGGGCAGGGCCGGCCAGCCCTCGCGCAGGGCGCGGGCGAGGTCGAGCCCGTCCATGCCGCCCGGCATGAGCACGTCGGTGAAGACGAGGTCCACCGAGAGGCCGGATTCGAGCTTTGCCAGCGCGTCGGCCGGGCCCGTCGCGCGGACCGCCGCGTGGTCCAGGTGGCGCATCATGTCGAGCACGACGCCGGCGACCGCCTCGTCGTCCTCCACAACGAGGACCCGCAGGGGCCGGGCCGCGGCCGGCGGGCCGCCGGGCGTGCCGGGGCGGGCGGCGCAGCGGGCGCGGGGCAGCAGCAGGGTCACGCGGGTGCCCTTGTCCGGCCAGCTCGCCACCCGCGCCGCGCCGCCGCTCTGCCGGGCGAAGCCGTAGACCTGGGCCAGACCGAGCCCCGTGCCGCTGCCGGGCTTGGTGGTGAAGAAGGGCTCGAAGGCGCGGGCCAGCGCCTCGGGCGACATGCCCGTGCCGGTGTCGGAAACCTCCAGCCGGATGAAGTCGCCGCGCAGACCGTCCGGATCCTCGGTGCCGTCGAGGGTCGCGTTGCGGGCGGCGATCCGCAGCACGCCGCCGCGCGGCATGGCGTCCCGCCCGTTCAGGGCGAGGTTGGTCACGGCGAGCTCCATCTCGGAGACGTCGGCCATGATCGTCCAGACGTCCTCCGGCGCGTCGATCCGCACCGCCACGTCGGCCTGGAGGGAGCGGGAGAGCAGCGCCTGCATCTCGCCGAGCCAGGGGAGGAGGGCGATCGGCTCGGGGCGCAGGGCCTGGCGCCGGGCGAAGGTGAGGAGGCGGCGGGTGAGGTCGGCGCCGCGCTGGGCGGCCTCCGCGATGCTGGCCGTCAGCCGGGCGCGCCGCGTCGGGTCCTCCGTGCGCCCGAGAAGGGAGGCGCCGGCCGTGACGACGGCGAGGAGGTTGTTGAAGTCGTGCGCGACGCCGCCCGTGAGCTGGCCGAGCGCTTCCAGCTTCAGGGTCTGGTTCAGCCGCGCCTGGGCGACCTCCCGCGCGCTCGCCTCGCGCTCGACCTCGCGGCGGAGCGTCTCGTTGGCGTCGCGCAGCGCGATCTCCGCGCGCTTCCTGGCGGTGACGTCGATGCACAGGCCCGCGAGCCAGCGCGGGCGGCCGGCGGCGTCGCGGTGGAGGCGGCCGCGGCCCGAGAGCCAGAGCGTGCCGCGCGCGGGGTGGCGGACGCGGTACTCCGCGTCGAACTCCGGCTCCGCACCGTCGAGGCAGCGGTCGACGGCCCGTTCGGCCGCCGCGCGGTCCTCGGGCAGGATGCTCTCGATCCAGGCCGCGTAGGAGGCGGCGCTCTCGGCGGTGAGGCCGAGGAGGTCGCGGTACTCCTCGGACCAGCTCATGGCCCCCCGGCGCTCGGCCCCCCCGGTGACCTCGAGCTGCCAGGCGCCGGCGCCGGCGTAGCGATGGGCGAGGCGGACGCGGTCCTCGGTCTCGCGCAGGGCCTCGTCGATCCGGGAGAGCTCGGCCCGGCGCTCGGCGACCTCCTTCCCGAGGGCGGTGTTGGCGTCCACCAGCTCGGCGGCGAGCGACCAGAGGTCGTCCATGGCCGCGCCGAGCAGCGGCTCGTCCTCCTCCGCCGCGGCGCGGCGGGCGGAGGACATGGCGCGGGCGGCGGCGACCTCCCGCTCGGCGACCTGGAGCCGCTCGCC
>Ga0325401_1006050_pt1 | contig 11667 bp, 12 predicted proteins | sample PopdelMetagenome_FD_205666 | JGI IMG/M metagenome (GOLD analysis project Ga0325401, IMG submission 205666) | Populus deltoides microbial communities from Bellville, Georgia, United States - Xylem-PdKOR-R2 | ecosystem: Host-associated > Plants > Phyllosphere > Stem > Wood/Secondary xylem | place...
GCCTGCAGCTGGAGCGGGAGCGGCTGCGCTCCCACCTGGAACAGCTGAGCGCGACGCTGGCGGCGCTCGATGTCGTGATCGACAACAACCGCCGCTGGCGTCGCGCTCAGGAGGAGGCCGCGGCCGTCCCCGGGTGACCCGGCCGGTCCCGCCGCCTCACTTGACGCAGAGGACCGGGACCTCGCTCTCGAGGACGACACGCTGCGAGACGCTGCCCAGCAGCAGCTTGCCGACGGGGCTGCGATGGCGCACCCCCACCACGACCAGGGTGGCGCCGACCTCCCCGGAGCGGGTGAGGACGGCGTCGGCCACGTCGGCGTTGCGCACCTGCTCGGCGCTCGCCTGGCTCGGGTCGAGCTCGTCGACCAGCGCCGCGATGCCGTCGGGCGACAGGGCGCTCTCGACCAGCGGCGCCGACTCGGTGAGCACGTTGAGCACGAGCGCCTGCTCGCCGAGGCTGCGGGCGTAGCGCAGCCCGGTCTCGAGCACCTCGCGCGAGGTCTCGTCGGGGGCGTAGGCGATGAGGACGGTCATGACTGCTCCTGGGTTCGAGGTGGGTGGTGGGGTGGCGTACGCCGCGGCTCAGTCGTCCTCGACGAAGACGAGGTCGCGCTTCTTGCGCATCGCCGGGAGCACCGAGACGAGCAGCGCGGCGGCGGCGACCGCGAGCAGCGATGCCGACAGCGGACGGGTCAGGAAGGTGCTCGGGTCGCCCTGGGAGATCAGCATCGCCCGGCGGAAGTTGTCCTCCAGCAGCGGTCCGAGGACGAAGCCGAGCAGCAGCGGCGCCGGCTCGCAGCCGCACTGGATGAGCACGAAGCCGAGCAGGCCGAAGACCGCGATCATCAGCACGTGGTAGGCGTTGAGCCCCACCGCGTAGGTGCCGATCGAGGCCAGGACGACGATCGTCGGGAACAGGATCCAGTACGGCGTCTTCAGCATCCGCACCCAGATCCCGATCAGCGGCAGGTTGAGCGCGACGAGCAGCGCGTTGCCGATGAACATCGAGACGATCAGACCCCACACCAGCTCGGGCTGCTCGTCGATGACGGTCGGGCCCGGGGTGATGCCCTGGATGATGAAGGCACCGATCATCAGCGCCATCACTGGGTTGGACGGGATGCCCAGGGTCAGCAGCGGGATGAACGACGTCTGCGCGGCGGCGTTGTTGGCCGACTCCGGGCCGGCCACGCCCTCGATCGCGCCGTGGCCGAACTCGCCGGGGTTCTTCGAGAGCCGCTTCTCGGCGGCGTAGGAGGCGAACGACGCGAGGATGTGCCCGCCGCCCGGCAGGATGCCGAGCAGGGAGCCGATGACCGTGCCGCGCCCGACGGGGCCGCCGATGCGCCGGAAGTCCGAGCGCGTGGGCCACAGGCTGCTGACGCCGCTGATCGTGCCGCCGCGGCTCTGCGGGTCGCGCAGGTTGCGCAGGATCTCGGCGATGCCGAAGACGCCGACCGCGAGCGCGACGAAGCTGATGCCCGAGAACAGCTCGGGGATCCCGAAGGCGAAGCGGGGCTGGCCCGTGTAGGTGTCCTGGCCGACCGCGCCGAACAGAATGCCGAGCATGATCATGGCCAGCGCCTTCAGCACCGAGCCGCGGGCCAGCGCGATCGAGACGACCAGGCCGAGCACCACCAGCGCGAAGTACTCCGCGGCACCGAAGGACAGCGCCACCTGCGCCAGCGGTGGCGCCGCCACCGCGAGGACGACGGTGGCCACGGTGCCGGCCGCGAACGAGCCCAGGGCGGCCGTCGCCAGCGCCACCCCCGCCCGACCGCGCCGGGCCATCTCGTGGCCGTCGATCGCGGTCACCGCCGACGACGACTCACCGGGCAGGTTGATCAGGATCGCGGTGGTCGAGCCGCCGTACTGCGCGCCGTAGTAGATGCCGGCGAGCATGATCAGCGCCGTCGTCGGGTCGTCGAAGTTGAAGGTGATCGGCAGCAGCATCGCGATCGTCGCGGTGGGGCCGATGCCGGGCAGCACGCCCACGGCCGTGCCGAGCGCGACGCCGATGAAGCAGAACAGGACGTTCTGCCACTGGAACGCCGTCTCGAGGCCGAGGCCGAGGTTGGAGAACAGGTCCACGACCGCTCCTCAGAACCAGTAGAGCGGCAGCCGCAGCTGCAGCGCGAGGACGAAGATGACGTAGCAGGCGAGCGTGATGCCGGCCGTCGCGAGCAGGGCGCGCACCAGCGTCGTGGCCGGTGAGGCCAGCGCGCTGAGGAACACCGTGACGACGGTCGTCGGGATCAGACCGGCCACCGGGATGAGGTAGGCGAAGGCCACGATCGCGCCGCCGACGCACAGCACGGCGCGCCACGGGATGCGCGACAGACCGGCGGTCACCTCGCCGCCGCGGACCCCCCCAAGGGCCACGGAGACGCCGAGACCGGCCAGGATCAGCCCGACGACGAACGGGAACATCCCCGCACCCATCTCGTCCCACGACCCCAGGCCGTAGCCGAAGCTGGTGAAGGCGAAGGCACCGCCGAGGACGACGAAGACACCTCCGGCCACGAGCTCGCCGTGACGCTCGCGGAGGGCACCGCCGGACGGCGGCTCCTGGGTGGTGGGGACGGGGTGCTCGGACGACGACATGACGCTCTCCGGTGGTCGGCGGGGACGGGTGCGGGCGCGCGGCGGTGCCGGCCGGGCCGCGCCTGCGCGCGACCCGACCGACGACCGGGCGGACTCAGCTGAGGACGTCGCCCCAGAGGTCGATCTGCTCGTTGAGCGTGGTGGTGACCGCCTCGGGCTGGACGTCCTCGGCGGGCACCGGGGCGGTGCCGAGGCTCGCCATCTGGTCGATGACGGCCTGGTCCTCGAGCGCGGTCGCCAGGGAGCCGCGCAGCTTCTCGACGACCTCGTCCGAGGTGCCGGCCGGGGCGTAGAGCGCGTGCCACACCGCGACCTCGACCTCGGGGAAGCCCGCCTCGGCGGTGGTCGGCAGGTCGGGCAGCGACTCGACGCGCTCCGGCGTCGTCACGGCGTAGGCCTGCACGTCGCCGCCCTCGATCTGGCCGGTCGTGTTGGTGGTCTGGTCGCACATCACGTCGACCTGACCGCCGACGAGGTCGGCGATGGCCGGCGCGGCACCGTCGTAGGGCACCTCCTGCAGCTCGATGCCCAGCTCCTGCTGGATCAGGCGGCCGCACAGGTGGGAGGCGGAGCCGACGCCGGCGTTGGCCAGCGTCACGTCGCCGGCGTTCTCCTCGAGGTAGGCGAACAGCTCCTCGAGGCTCTTCGGCTCCAGGTCGCCGCGGGCGATGATCGTCATCGGCACCTCGGTGACCAGGCCGATCGGCTCGAAGTCCTCGACCGGGTCGTAGGCGAGGTCCTCGTAGAGCGCCGGCGCGGTGGACATGCCGATGTGGTGCATCAGCAGCGTGTAGCCGTCGTTCTTCGCGTTGGCGACCTCGCCGGCGCCGACCGTGCCGCCGGCACCCTCGACGTTCTGCACGATCAGCTGCACACCGAGCTCCTGCGACATCGGGTCGCCGACGAGGCGGGTCACGGTGTCGGTGGGGCCACCGGCGGCGAACGGGACGACGACCTCGATGTTGCGGTCGGGGTAGGAGTCCGACGCCGCGGCGTCGTCACCGCCGCCGCCGGGGGCGCAGGCGGTCGAGGCGAGGGCGAAGGCCGCGATGCCGACGGTGGCGGCGATGCGGCGGGCCGAGGTGCTCCGGGCAGAAGTGGTCCGGGCAGAGGTGGTCCGGGCAGGGTGGGACGCGGTCATGAGAGCTCCGTACGACGGGCAGCCGGGACGGCTGCAGCGGTGGTCGGTCGGTGCCGGGGAGTCCGGCGCCGGGCTGTGTCAGGACCGTAGGTGTGACTGCGGTCACGCGTCATCAGTCCGGGCCCGTTCCTAACGTCGCCTTAGGGAAACCCGTCTGTTCGCGGGTCCCCCTCCTACGATGCGCGCATGAAGATCCTGGTCGTCGAGGACGACGACTCGGTCGCGGCCGCACTGCGGGCCGTGCTGGAGCGTCACGGGCACAGTGTGACCCGGGCGTCGCGCGGTGACGACGCCCTGCGCCGCCACCGCGACTGCGACGCGGTGCTGCTCGACCTCGGCCTCGCCGACGGCGACGGGTTCGACGTCCTGCAGGCGCTGCGCCAGATCTCCACCGTGCCCGTGCTCATCGTCTCGGCGCGCGGCGACGAGCGCTCGGTCGTGCGGGGCCTGCACCTCGGCGCCGACGACTTCCTGGTCAAGCCGATCCGGATGAGCGAGCTGCTGGCGCGCCTCGAGGTCGTGAGCCGTCGCCGCCGCCCCACCGGGCCGGCCGAGGGCGCGCGGTTCGGCGACGTCGAGGTCGACCTCAGCACCCGGCGCGTGGAGGTCGCCGGTGAGCCGGTCGCGCTGACCACCAAGGAGTTCGACGTGCTGGCGGTGCTCGCGCGCCGCCCGGGCGAGGCCGTGAGCAAGCAGCTGCTGCTCGACGAGGTCTGGGGCGACACCTCCCAGAGCACGGCGCGCTCCCTCGACGTGCACCTGACCCAGCTGCGCAGCAAGCTCGGCCGCCCGGGGCTGATCGAGACCATCCGGGGCTACGGCTACCGCATCGGGGCCGGCTGATGCGGCTGCGGATCGCCGGGCCGCTGCTGCTCGCGGTCCTCCTCGCGCTCTTCCTGCTGGTCACCCCGATCATGCAGTCGATCGCCGAGCGCCGGACCAACGCCGTCGAGACCGAGCGCCGGGAGGCGATGGCGCGCACGACCGAGCTCGCCCAGGTCGCGCTCGAGGACGGTGACCTCACGCCGCTGAGCCGCCACCTGCAGCGCTACCACGCGCTCTTCGACGAGGACGTCCTCGTGCTCGACGCCGCGGGCGAGGTGCTGCTGTCGGTCGGCGACCTCGACCCCCGCTCGAGCGAGGTGCAGCGACGGGTGCGCGACTTCGGTGCCAACCTCGCCCAGCTGGACCTGCCGACGCTCTCACCCTGGTCGCCCGTGACCGCGCTGCTGTCGGCGCCGGTCGCCATCGAGCGCGACCTGGCCGGGGGCGTCGTGGTCATGGAGGTCGACCTGCGCGAGGCGCGCAGGGAGGTCCGCGACGAGTGGCTCCTGCTGCTCGTGCCGGTCTCGGCGGGCCTGCTGGCCCTGATGGCTGCGACGCTGTGGGCGACCGGCTGGATCCTCCGCCCGGTGCACCGCCTCAATCGCGCGACCCACGCCCTGGCCGGCGGCGACCACGTCGCCGACCTGACCCTGTCGGGCCCGCCGGAGCTGCGACGGCTGGCGAGCTCCTTCCAGATCATGGCCAGCACCCTGGAGACGACGGTCGCCCAGCAGCGCGACCTGGTCGCCGGCACGTCCCACCAGCTGCGCAACCCGCTGGCCGCCGTACGCCTGCACGTCGATCTGCTGGCGGAGGAGCCCACCGCCGACCGCCACGTCGTCGAGGCGGTCCAGCGCGACCTCGACCGGCTCGACGCGACCGTCGACCGGCTGCTCGGGCTGGCCGAGGCCGAGCACCGCGTCAACGAGCGCCGCGCCGCGCTCGCCGTCCAGGAGGGCGGGCCCCCGGTCGCCGAGGCGACCGAGGCGGTCGCCGTCGAGCGCTACGTCCGCGAGCGCTGGGCGGACCTGGTCGGTCCCGGCCTGACCACGACGGCCGAGCCCGGCCTCGTCGTCGGCGTCGGGTCCCACGACCTGCTCGAGATGGTCGACACCGCCCTCGACAACGCCGTGAAGTACGCCGGCGACAGCCCCGTCGTGCGGGTGGTGCTGGCGACCGGCGCCGAGGGCCGCGCCACCGTGCGGGTCGAGGACGACGGCGCCGGGCTGTCGGAGGAGGAGCTGCACCACGTCGGCGCGCGGTTCTGGCGCTCCTCGCGCCACGCCCACGCCCCCGGCACCGGGCTCGGGCTCGCCCTCGTCGACGCCCTGGCGCGCACCCACGACGGCTCGATGACGGTCGGTCGCTCCGAGCTCGGCGGACTGGCGGTCACCCTCGACCTGCCCCGCGCGGAGGAGCCGCGGTGAGCGTCGTACGCCGTCCCGACGGGCGCCTCGACCGGCGCACGCTGCTGCGCGGCACCGGTGCCGCCGGCCTCGTGCTCGGCCTCGGCGCCGCGACGGCCGTCGGTGCCGAGCGCACGTCCGCCGGCCAGGGCGCGACGACCGACCTGACCGTGGCGGGGGGCGAGCTCTACGGCTCGTTCACCCGGTTCGCACGACTCCTCGCGGGCGAGCTGCGCGGGCGCGAGGGCATGGGGCGCGTCTCGGTCACCTCTTCGGCGGGCTCGGTCGCCAACCTGGCGCTGCTGCGCGCCGGTGAGGCCGACCTCGCGCTGGCCCTGGCCGACTCGCTGGCGGAGGACCGCACGGGGGTCGCCGCGGTGGCCCGTCTCTACCAGACCACCCTGCACTGCCTGGTCCGCGCCGACAGCCCGATCCGGTCGGTGGCCGACCTGTCCGGGCGGCTGATCGCGGTGGGGATGTCGGGCTCCGGAACCGAGGAGACCGCGCAGCGGCTGCTGTGCCCCCGGATCGACCTGGCGCTGCGTCCGGCCACCCAGACCGACGGCGCGATCGCGCTCGCCGGCGGCCGGGTCGACGCCATGCTCTGGTGGGGCGGGCAACCCTCGCCCGAGCTGGCCTCCCTCAGCCGCACCCACCCCCTGCGGGCGATCGACCTCGGCGAGCTGGTGGACGCCGAGGTGGGCGCGGGATCGGCGTACCAGAGCGTGCGCCTGCCGAGCGACGTGTGGGGCCAGGCCGACGACGTGCGCACCGCCGGCGTCGCGGTGCTCCTGCTGTGCCGGACCGGGCTCGGCGACGGTGCCGTCCGCACGGTCATCGACACCCTCTTCACGGCCAAGGCGCAGCTCGTGCCGCAGCCCTCCGGCGGGCTGCAGTACCTCGCCCCCGCGAGCCTGATCGACACCTTCCCGGCCGACCTGCACCCCGCCGCCGTCGAGCGCTACCGCCAGCGCCACGGCTGACCCGGCGGCCGGGGTCCGCGGTGCTGGGGGCCATCCGGGAACGCTCGGGAACACGGAGGGGGCCTCCCGGCCTTCTGCCTTGCATGACGACCATCGGACTCATCGGAGCAGGCAACATCGGCAGCACCCTCGCCCGGCTCGCGCTCGCGGCCGGCCACGAGGTGGTCCTCAGCAACAGCCGGGGACCCGAGACGCTCAGCGACCTCGTCAGCGAGCTCGGAGCCGGCGCCCGTGCGGCGACCGCCGCCGAGGCGGCCGAGGCCGGCGACGTCGTCGTCGTCACCGTGCCGCTGCGCAACTACCGCGACGTGCCGGTCGAGCCACTGCGCGGCAAGGTCGTCGTCGACACGAACAACTACTACCCCGACCGCGACGGTCACATCGCCGAGCTCGACGACGAGACCTCCACGACCAGCGAGCTGCTCCAGGCGCACCTGCCGGAGAGCCAGGTGGTCAAGGGGTTCAACAACATCTTCTTCGCCCACCTGCGCGACCTCCCCCGCCCCGCCGGCGACCCCGAGCGCACCACGCTCCCGATCGTCGGCGACGACGAGACGGCGAAGCAGACCGTGGCCGAGCTGTTCGACTCCCTCGGCTACGACACCCTCGACGCCGGACCGCTCGCCGAGGGGTGGCGCTTCCAGCGCGACACCGCGGCCTACGTCACGCCGTACGGCGCCCCGGTCGACGGCGACCCGAACCCGATGAACTGGCCGGCCCGACCGGCCGACCGCGAGACCCTGCAGGCCCGCCTCGACGAGGCGAAGCGCTACCGCGACATGTGAGCCGGCACCGGCCGTGACGCACGAGGGGCCTGACCCGCATCGCTGCAGGCCAGGCCCCTCGTGGTGGTGCTGTGGCAGGTGAAGGATTCGAACCTTCGAAGGCAAAGCCGACGGATTTACAGTCCGCTCCCATTGGCCGCTCGGGCAACCTGCCAGGGGTGTCACGGACCCGCGCTTGGCCGGTCCAGGACAAGACGGAACAATAGCGCAGCGTCCCGGAGACGCGACAACTCGTGGAGGAGCAGCAGACATGGCCGACTCGTCGTTCGACATCGTGAGCAAGCTCGACCGGCAGGAGGTCGACAACGCCCTCGGGCAGACCGCGCGGGAGATCGCGACCCGCTTCGACTTCAAGGGCACCGGCGCCACCATCGAGTGGCAGGGCGAGCAGGCGATCGAGATCAGTGCCTCCGCCGACGACCGCGCGAGCGCCGTGCTCGACGTCTTCCAGCAGAAGCTCATCAAGCGCGACGTCAGCCTCAAGGTGCTCGACGCCAGCGAGCCCCGCCAGTCCGGTCAGCAGTCGAAGATCGCGATCGCGCTCAAGGAGGGCATCTCGTCGGAGGACGCGAAGAAGATCTCCAAGCTGATCCGCGACGAGGGCCCCAAGGGCGTCAAGGCCCAGATCCAGGGCGACGAGCTCCGCGTCTCGTCAAAGAAGCGCGACGACCTCCAGGCCGTGCAGGCCCTGGTCCGCTCCCAGGACTACGACTTCGCGGTGCAGTTCACCAACTACCGCTGAGCGCGCACGCTGGTCGAGACTCGCACGCTGGTCGAGCAGCCAGCGCCAGCGAGCGTCGTCGAGACGTACGTCGCGACCGCGACCGGGGCCGGTCCCGACCCTCGCTGCGGTGGTCGCGCGTAGGTTCGAGAGCGTGGACCCGTTCGTGGTGACGCTGGAGCTCGACGCGGAGACGATGGCGCGCTTCGACGCGGAGCGGCGGGAGCTGTTCCCGTCGGGGCGGACGCAGGTGGGGGCGCACCTGACGCTGTTCCACGCGGTGCCGGGCGAGCTCGAGGACCGGGTGCGTCACGACCTGGCCGAGGCGGCGCGCGAGCAATCGGCCTTCGACGTCGAGGTCGCCGAGGTGGTGCCGCTGGGCCGCGGCGCGGCGTACCGGGTCGAGGCCGACGAGATCGGACGCGTCCACCGCGCCCTGCAGCGATCGTGGAGCGACCACCTCACGCCGCAGGACGCCCAGGGGCTGCGCGCCCACGTCACCGTGCAGAACAAGGTGACACCCGAGGCGGCCAAGGCGACCGTGGAGCGGCTCCGCGCGCGGTTCGCCCCGACGACGGCGCGGGCCGAGTCGCTCGCGCTGTGGCGCTACGTCGGTGGGCCCTGGGAGCCCGTCGAGACCTTCCGGTTCCCGGAGGCCTGAAGCACCCGCAGCCCCGCCCGCACCGGTCGGCGGCGCACGGCGCGCGCCAGGGTGGTCTCGCCCCGCACGAGCCGCTCGAACTGGTGCCAGCCGACCGGCGTTGAGCCGATCAGCTCGTGGAAGACCGCCGGCGCGGCCTCGAAGGCGCGCAGGCACCGATCCCCCGCCGCCATCTCGGGGAGCAGGTCGACGGCGAGCTCGGCGCGGTAGCGCTCGAGCGCACCGGCCGCGCCGCCGGCGGCCACGGCGCCGGCCAGCGCGCCGGAGCGGGTCGCGAACGAGATGCCCTCGCGCGTCCACGGCTCGAGCAGCCCGGCGGCGTCGCCCGCGAGCAGCACCCGGCCGCGCCCGAGCGGTGAGCCCGGGGTGCGGCAGCGGGTCAGGTGGCCCGAGTCGTGCACGACGCGCAGCCGGTCGAGCCCGAGCCCGGCGACGAACGAGCGCAGGTAGTCGCGGGTCGCCTCCCCCGCCCCGCGCGCGGCGATGACGCCGACGGTGAGGGTGTCGCCCTTGGGGAAGACCCAGCCGTAGGAGCCCGGCACCGGTCCCCAGTCGAGGTGCACCCGTTCGGCCCAGTGGGCCGCGGTCGGGCCGGCCTCGAGCTCGACCTCGAGACCGAGGTCCACCCGCGAGAGCCGTACGCCGGCAGCACGGGCCAGGCGGCTCGACGTGCCGTCGGCCGCGATCACGACCCCGGCGCGCAGCGACCCCTCGGAGGTCGACACGAGCGCCCCGTCGCGACCGTCGGTGACGTCGAGGACGCGGCACGGCAGCCGGGCCTCGGCCCCTGCGGCGACGGCCCGGTCGAGCAGCCAGGTGTCGAGCTCGGAGCGGGCGACGAGCTGGAGGAACGAACCAGCGGCGGCGCGGGTGCGCCGCCGCTGGCCCCGCAGCGTGAGGTCGAGCCGGGTGACGGAGGCGCGGACCGGGGGTGCACCGGGCAGCGCCGCCGCGGACGGACCGATCAGCCCCCCGCCGCAGGTCTTGTAGCGCGGGAACTCCGCCCGGTCCAGGACCACGACGCGCGCCCCGCGCTCGGCCGCCGCGCGGGCCGCGGACGACCCTGCGGGACCGGCGCCGACCACGGCGACGTCGTACTCCTCCACAGACCGGACACTACGAGTCCCCTCCCGAGGCCCGGGCCTCAGACCGCCGCGACCGGCGCCGGCTGGGTGCCGCCCGCCGGCACGGTGATCGCGCCCTCGGCGATGGTCAGCCAGACCTTCGCGCCCTCCTCGACCCCGAGCGAGCGGGCGTGGGTGCGGGTCATCGTGACCAGCACGTCGTCGCCGCCGTCGGTGCGCACGGTCACCCGCACCTCGAAGCCGACGCGCAGCACCCGCTCGACCGTGCCCGCCACCGCGCCGGGCGCGCCGGGCGTGGTGCCGGCCTCGATGTCGTGGGGGCGCACGGTGTGGCCGTCGAGCAGGGTGGTCTCACCGAGGAAGCGCATGACGAAGTCGTTGGCGGGCTGGTCGTAGAGCTGGTCGGGGGTGCCGATCTGCTCGACCCGGCCCTCGTTGACGACCACGATCTCGTCGGCGACCTCGAGGGCCTCCTCCTGGTCGTGGGTCACGAAGACCGTGGTCACGTGCACCTCGTCGTGCAGCCGGCGCAGCCAGTCGCGCAGCTCCTTGCGGACCTTCGCGTCGAGCGCGCCGAACGGCTCGTCGAGCAGCAGCACGGTCGGCTCGACCGCGAGCGCCCGGGCGAGGGCCATGCGCTGGCGCTGGCCGCCGGAGAGCTGCGAGGGCATCCGGTGGGAGAACTGCGAGAGGTGGACGAGCTTGAGCAGCTCGTCGACCCGCGCCGCGATCTCGTCCTTCTTGCGCTTGCGGATCTCCAGGCCGAAGGCGACGTTCTTGGCCACGGTCATGTGCTTGAACACGGCGTAGTGCTGGAACACGAAGCCGACGTTGCGCTTCTGCGGGGGCAGCTTCGTCGCGTCGGTCCCCTCGATCCGGACCGTGCCGGAGTCGGCGGTCTCGAGGCCCGCGATGATGCGCAGCAGCGTGGACTTGCCGCCGCCGGAGGGGCCGAGGAGCGCGGTCAGCTGACCGGTCGGGATCGAGACGTTGACGTCCTCGAGGGCGACGAAGTCGCCGTACTTCTTGGTGACACCGCTGATGTCGATGCTCATGGGAGTCGTCTCCTAGACGAGTGGGGCAGGGAGGTCAGTGGTCGGTCTTCGGGCGCAGCAGCGCCACGACGACCAGACAGGCGATGGAGACCATCACCAGGAGGAACGCGATCGCGTAGGCCTGGTCCTGGGCGAAGTTCTGGTACTTCTCCTCCACCGCCAGGGTCGCGGTCTGCGTCTTGCCGCTGATGTTGTTGGAGACGACCTTGACCGCCCCGAACTCACCGACGGACCGGGCCAGGCTCAGCACCACTCCGTAGACGACCGCCCACTTGATGCTGGGCAGCGTGATCCGCCAGAACGTCTGCGGCCCGCTCGCCCCGAGGCTGCGCGCCGCCTGCTCCTGGTCGTCGCCGATCTCGTGGAGCACCGGCACGACCTCGCGGATGACCAGCGGCAGG
>Ga0325401_1006054_pt1 | contig 11662 bp, 11 predicted proteins | sample PopdelMetagenome_FD_205666 | JGI IMG/M metagenome (GOLD analysis project Ga0325401, IMG submission 205666) | Populus deltoides microbial communities from Bellville, Georgia, United States - Xylem-PdKOR-R2 | ecosystem: Host-associated > Plants > Phyllosphere > Stem > Wood/Secondary xylem | place...
GTCGTGCTGACCTACGTCGACGCGTACGACCACCGCGACTTCGCCACGATGGCCACCGTCTACCCCTCGGGGCAGGGCGCGTACTCCCGGTTCCGGGCGATGGGGACGATGCAAGATCCTCAGGTCACCCACAGCCAGACGCTGAACCCGAGCGACATGGCGGGCATGTTCCCCGAGGCCGGCCACCACTACCGACGCGTCGAGGTCGGCTTTCGCTGGACCGGCCTCACCGGCTCCGACCTGGCGTACGAGGACGGCCCGGCAGGATCGATCTACTGGCTCGAACGGAGCTCTGACTCCGAGCCGTGGACGATCAAGGACGAGGGGTTCTGAGGGTCGTCCGCCGCCGGCGGTGTGACGCGGCGGAGCGCTCGCTCAGCGGGCGAGCACGCTCCCGAACCTCGCGCCCGTCGGCGTCGGGTACGTCGACAGGATGATGTCGAAGGTCTTCGCGCCGCTGGTTGTGAAGCTCTTGCCGGAACCCCTCAGGGTGGTCACCGCTCCCGTGCCGTTCTCCCCGGGCGCCCCGACGGTCAGGTCGAGACGGCCGTCGCGGTCGTGGTCGACGAGCGAGAGTGCACCGCCGAACCGGTCGTCGGCCTCGGCCGTGCCGGGGATGCCCTTGGTGTTCTGGTCGTACGCCTTGTTGCCGCTCGTGCGGTAGCCCTTCTTGCCGCCGTAGACGACGGTGACCCGTCCTGCTCTGGTGCGGCTCCCGATCGCCTCACCCGGGGAGCCGACGACGAGGTCGGCGTAGCCGTCGCGGTCGAGGTCGCCGAGGGCGACGGCGTAGCCGAACTCGTCGTACGGCTCGTCGCTGCCGGGGACGCCCTTCGTCGACTGGGTGAGCTCCGAGGCCTTGGAGCGCAGCGTCGACCCCGAGCCGGACAGCGAGAGCGTGTAGACCGAACCGGGCTCGGCCCGCTCACTCCCGTACGCGGGCTGGCCGATGATGATCTCGTTGCGTTTGTCGCCCTTCACGTTGCCGATCGCGATCGCGTCGGAGCCGGTGATGTAGCCGAACGCCACCTGGCGGCAGGGACCGACACCGGCGTCGGTGCTCGTGCAGACGCTGACCGAGCCGCCGTGGCCCTCGCCGTCGTCGTACGGCAGCCCGAACGCCCCGACGACCAGGTCCGGACGCTTGTCGCCGTCCACGTCGCCCACGGCGAGCGACGAGCCGAAGACGAGGTCGTAGCCGTCGCCGCTGCGCACCCCCGTCAGCACCGTCGACCGGGAGGTGTCGAAGCGCGCTTCGCCGCCCCGGAAGACGGTGACCGTGCCGTTGGGGTAGTACTCCGGGCCCCTGACCGGGTCGGCCGAACCCGCACCGACCGCCAGGTCGGCATAACCGTCGCCGTCGAAGTCGGCCGTGGCCACGGAGTCGCCGAAGCCGTCGTCCTGCACCTCACCGGCGCGCGTGAGGACGTACGACCGCGCTGCGGTCAACCCGCGCGCCGAGCCGAAGAGCACGGTCACCGTGCCCCGCTCGACCTCGTCCTCCACGGTGTCGGGGCCGGGCGCGGCGATCGCGAGATCGGCATAGCCGTCACGGTCGAAGTCAGCGCTTGCAAAGGCCGACCCGAACTGGGCGTGCTGCTCCGGCTCGCCCGGCACCCCCTCCGTCGCCTGGGTCCAGACGGTCCCGGAGGTGGCGAGCCCCTTCTTCGACGCCTCGAGCACCGTCACGCCGCCGGCCGCCGTGCCGTCGACCTTGAGGAAAGGCGCCCCCACGACCTGCTCGGGGAAGCCGTCCCCGTCGAAGTCGAAGGCCCGGGCGGCGGTCGCGGCGGACGCCGGCAGCGGCGCGGCGACCAGGCTGAGGGGCAGGGCCAGCGACAACCCGAGGGCGGCGGCGAGGACGGGTCGGTGCTGGCGCACGAGGGCTCCTAGGACGAGGCGAACCCGCACACCATGCAACGCCGACCGCCGCGCGGCAACCAGGTCGCCCGGGTGTCACCCCTGGGAGGGACAGGAGGTGTCCGGACCTCCGGCGGACGCCCGCGCTGCGACACCACGACCCGCGTCTGCCGCGTTCGTGCCGCCGGGCCGCTCGTCGTCCTCAGCCGCGTACGCCCGGGGCCGGGGTCAGGGCGGGGATGGCGGCGGGGTCGTGCTCCAGGAAGACCGCGTCCGGGAAGTGCGGTCCGACGAGGACCGAGCCGGCCTCGCCGGCCAGCACGGTCCTCGTCCGGACGGCGGCCGCCGCGTCGTGGTCGCCCACCCACACCAGGTCCGGGTGCAGGAGCTCCGCGGGGCAGTGCACGGCGTCGCCCAGGACGAGGGCCCGTCGGTCCGTGCCCTGCACCGCGAAGGCGAGGTGGCCCGGGGTGTGTCCCTCGGTCGGCACGACGGTGACCCCGGGCACCGGCTCGGAACCCGCGACGAGGGGCCGGCGGAGTCCGTCGATGATCGCCAGCTCGTGCGGCCGCGGGCCGACGACGTCGCCGTGCTGCTCGGGGCGCGACCAGAAGTCCCACTCGGCGTCGCTGACCCAGTGGTCCGCGTTCGGGAAGGTGGGGGCACCGCTGCCGGACCCGTCGCCGATCCAGCCCACGTGGTCCGCGTGCAGGTGCGTGAGCAGCACGGCGTCGACGTCCGCGGGCTCGACGCCGAGCGCGCGGAGGTTCGTCAGCAGCGCGCCACCACGCATGTACGCGTCGCGCGTCGTGCCCGGCCGGACGAGGGGGATGGTGCGCGGACCGAGCCCCGCGTCGACGAGGACGTGCCGGTCGCCGGTCGTCAGGAGGACCGCCCCGACGCTGAGGACGACCATCCCGTGCCCGTCCAGGACGTCGAGGCCGTCGCTGGTCAGCTGCTCGTGGCCGTACGGGTAGGCGACCGCGGGTTCGGCGCGGAACTCGCCGTCCGGCACGTAGGTGAGGACGACCCCTCCGAGGTCGAGGCTCGTGGTGGGGGCGGGGGAGGCGCTCATGAGGGCTCCGGGTGAGGGGTGGGGAAGGACGGGTCGGGCGTGGGGCGGGTGGGTCAGCGGACGGTCGACGCCGCGGCGACGTCCTCGCGGTCGTGACCGACCTCTGCGACGGTCCCGCCAGGAGCGGCGGCCGAGCGGCGGGAGCCGAGGACGGCGAACACGACCGCCCCGGCGAGGGCGACCCCGCCGGCGAGCCAGAAGTCGGCGGCGATCCCGAGCGCGGTCACCGCGACGCCGCCGAGGACCGAGCCCACGGCGATCGCGAGCTGGATGGTGGTGACGAAGAGCGCGAGCCCGGTCTCGGGGCCGGCCGGCGTCGCCGTCGACATCCACGTCTGCATGGCGAGGGGGAGACCTCCCCAGGCGAACCCCCAGACCACGACGAGCACCAGGACGGCGGGGGTCGAGGGCGCCAGCAGCGGCAGCACGACGACGGCCGCGGCGAGCACGACCTGGGCCGTCGCCGCCGTGCCCAGCACGCTGCGGCCGAGCGTGAGGCCGGCCACGAAGTTCCCCGCGATGCCCGCGACCCCGAAGAGGAGGAGCGCGAGGGTGACGGTCGCGGGGCCCGCGGCGACCAGGTCCTGCAGGTAGGGGGTGACGAACGTCGACGCGGCGAACTGCGCGGCGAAGAGCAGGCCGGCGCCGAGGAGGCCGACCCGGGCGCGCGGCACGCGGAACAGCGCCCCCAGCGTCGCGACCCGGACGCGCTGCTGCGACGGGATCCGCGGGAGGGTCACGAGCTGGAGGACGAGCGCGACCAGGCCGACCACCCCGCCGATGACGAAGGCGAGCCGCCAGGTCGTGAGCGCGGACACCGCCGCCCCGAGCGGAAGGCTGACGACGGTGGCGACCGAGATCCCCGCCGTGATCAGCGCGGTGGCGCGGATCGTCAGCGCGGGCGGGACCAGGCGGCCGGCGATCCCGGCCCCGATCGCCCAGAAGCCGCCGAGGGCGAGCCCGAGCAGCACGCGGGCCAGCAGCAGGACGCCGAAGCCCGGTGCCAGGGCGGCGAGACCGTCGGCGAGCACCAGCAGGGTGCTGAGCCCGACGAGGATGACCCGCCTGTCGAGCTTGGACGCGGCGACCGTGATGACCGGTGCGGCGACCGCGGCGAACAGCCCGGTCAGGACGACCATCAGGCCGGCGGTCCCGACGCGGACGCGGAGGTCGGAGGCGATGTCGGGGAGCAGCCCCACGGGCAGGAACTCCGAGAGCACGATCGCGAACGACCCGAGGGCGACCGCGGCGACGCTGAGCCACCCGCGGTGCGCCGCGGGACCGTCGCCGGCGAGGGGGCTGCCTCCTGGTCGGTCTGGCTGCTGCTGCGGTCCCGCGTCCATGGCTGAGCTCCTGAGTACGTTGTAGATCGAACAGTCACAAACGTAGTCGTGCTGGACCATCCGGTCAAGAATCAGGCGAGCGTCATCGGCTGACGTGCTCGCGCATCGGAGACGGTGAGCGCCGGCGAGGCGCAGGATGAGGTGATGGGTCGCCCGCACCTGCGCACGGCACGGATCGACCTCGTGCCCATGACGCCCGAGCACCTGCCGCTGCTCGTCCAGCTCGACTCCGACCCCGAGGTGCTGCGTCACCTCCTGGGTCGCGCTCGCAGCGCCGAGGAGGTGCACGCGTACTGGGGACCGGTCTGCGCCGACGAGTCGGCCGACGAGGTCGGGCTCGGCTGGTGGGTCGGACGGCGTCGCGGCGACGGCGACTTCCTGGGCTGGTGGGACCTCTCGCCGGACCGACCCGTGCCCAGCCGGCCACACCGGGCCGAGGCGGGCTGGAGGCTGCGCCGCGAGCACTGGCGCCAGGGTCTCGCAACCGAGGGTGCGGCGGCGCTGCTCGCCCACGGGTTCGGCACCGTCGGGCTCGGCACCGTCTGGGCGGAGACCATGGCGGTCAACGTGGCGAGCCGCGGGGTGATGGAGAAGCTGGGCATGCGGCACGTCCGCACCGAGCACCGCACCTGGGACGACCCGTTGCCGGGGGCCGACCAGGGCGAGGTCGTCTACGAGATCGACGCGGAGGGCTGGCGGGCCGTCGCCCGCTCGCCCGGGTAGGACGCAGACCACGACGATCCGGGAATCACCCACCGGCTTGCGCCTCGGGCTCTAGCCCGGAAGCGACGCGGGCCCGGGCGAGCGGCTGCTCGTCCGGGCCCGCGACTTCTCGGTCAGACCGTCGCGTGCTCGACGCTCTCGGGAGCGGGCTCGTCGCCGGCGTGCTCGTCGGTGCTGCGGGAGTCGGTCAGCGACAGCGAACCGATCGTCGCGATCACCCCGACGAGGACGGCGACGACGAGGTAGGTGACCCGCTCGCCGCCGTAGTAAGCGTGCACGAGCTCGGGGCTCCAGGCGCCGATCGGGAGCCGGGTCGTCACCAGGGCCGCGATGAGCGTGCCCACGACCGCGGTGCCGAGGCTGGTGCCGATCTCCTGCGAGGTGTCGTTGAGGGCGGCGCCGATGGAGGTCCGGTTCTCCGGCATCGCCTCGACGAGGGCCACGGCACAGATGGTCATGATCGTCCGCAGCCCGGTGGTGAGCACGACCATGCAGACCGCGATCGCGAGGTAGCCGTGCGAGACGGCCCAGGACATCCCGAGCAGCGAGGTCACGAGGAGCCCGGTGCCGACGAGGCAGGCGAGCCGGTGGCCGAGGCGGGCGGCGAGCTGCTCGGCGACCGGGGTCGCGGCGATCATGGTGATGATCAGGGGCAGGTTCGCCAGGCCGGCGCGCATCGGGCTCCAGCCGTACGCGTACTGGAAGTGCAGGATCAGCCCGAACATGACGCTGGCCATCGTCACCGAGGCGCCGAGCTGGGTGATCGCCGCGCCCCGGGCGGGACCGGTGCGAAAGATCGCGAGGTCGATCATCGGCGACTCCGCACGGCGCTCGCGCAGGACGAAGCCGATCACGGCGACGACGGTGCCGACCGCGCAGGCGAGGGTGACGGGGGACAGCCAGCCGTGCTCGACACCGCTGGTGAGGGTGTAGCAGCCGAGCCCGATGGCGGCGATCGTCAGCGCGGTGCCCGGCAGGTCGAGGCGCTCCGACGTGAGGTCGGCGCGTCGGTCCGAGGGCACGCCGGCGCGGACGCCGATCCACGCGATCAGCGCGATGGGGGCGTTGACGACGAGGAGCCACTGCCAGCTGAGGTGGGTGAGGACCGAACCGCCCAGCACGGGTCCGAGCACGAACCCGGACATCCCGACGATCATGACCACGGTGATCGAGCGCATCCGCAGCTTCTCGTCGTCGAAGAGCCGGAAGATCAACGACATCGTGACGGGCGCCATCGCGGCCGCGGCGAACCCGAGCGCGGCGCGCAGGGCGATCAGCTGGCCGATGTCGGTCACCAGCACGACGGCCAGGCTGATCAGGCCGAAGGCGGCGAGCCCGGTGAGCAGCACGCGCCGGCGGCCGAACCGGTCGGCGGCCGACCCGGCGGTCAGCAGCAGCCCGCCGAAGGTGAGGGAGTAGGCGCCGGTCACCCACTGCAACCCCGTCGTCCCGCTCTCCAGCGACCGGCCGATCGTCGGGAGGGCGATCGAGAGCAGGGTGTTGTCGACCATCTCGACGAAGAAGGCCAGGCAGAGCGCGGCCAGCGGGACGGCCGCCGCGCGCAGCGAGGTGTACGTGGGGGCTTTCGTGGGGCTGTCGATCGTGGTGCTCATGGGCGACCTGTCTGTCGAACGCCGTACGACTATCGAACGGCGTTCTAGACGATAGAACGCTGTTCGGTAGAGTGCAACCCATGGCCGCAGATCGCTCGACGCAGACCGGTCCGGGCGCCCCGTCGACCACCCGGGCCCGGGGCCGACGACGGGCGTCGCACTCCTTGGACACCGTGCTCGGCGAGGCGATCGCGATCCTCGACGAGGCCGGCGAGCCGGCGCTCACCTTCCGCGCCCTCGCCGCGCGGCTCGGTGGGGGTGTGGCGAGCATCTACTGGTACGTCTCCAGCCGCGACGAGCTGCTCGAGCGCGTCACCGAGGAGGTGATGGGCCAGGTCCTGGCCGCGACCGAGCCGCTCACCCGCGGACCCGACCCGATCGACAACGTGCGCGCGCTCGCGCTCGCGCTGTTCGACGAGTTCGTGCGCCGGCCGTGGTTCGGCCAGCTGATGCTGCGCAACAACGGGCTGCAGCCCAACCAGATGCTCATGTTCGACCGTCTCGGCCAGCAGCTGATGAGGCTCGACCTCACCCCCCGGCAGCGCTTCCACGCGGTGTCGTCGATCGTCAGCTACGTCGTCGGCGTCGCGGTCGACCTCGCCGAACCGCCCCCGCGCGAGTTCGTGGAGAGCGGGATGGAGCCGAGGGAGTTCCTGGCCATGTACGCCGACCGCTGGCGCGCGCTCGACGACCGGAAGTACCCCTTCGCCCAGCAGGTCGCCGACGAGTTCGCCACGCACGACGACCTCGAGGTGTTCCGCTCCGGCCTCGACCTGCTGCTGGCCGGCCTGCGGCTGCAGGCCGGGCCCGGCCCGGCGTCCTGACCCTCAACCGTGGGTGGTGAAGGAGATCCAGGAGTCGGGCGGGAGATCGGGACGGTCCGGGACGGCACGGAGCTCCTCGGTCCAGCGCTCTCCCGCGGCCGCCCGGGCGACGCCCCGCCAAAAGTGCACGGCGGGCTCGTTCTCGGCCTGGAAGGCGACGGTCCATGCGCCGGGGTGGAGGGCGAGGACCTCGCTCACGGCCCTCGACCCGGCGCCGGTGCGACGCAGGCCGCGGACGACGAAGAAGGCGTTGAGGACCCGCACCGGCTGGTCCAGGGCGCGGACCAGGGCGAGCCCGACGGGCCGGTCCTGCACCCAGAAGAGGTAGGCCGCCCACGCCGGGTCGTCCACGGCCGCCAGCACCCGCTCGCTGCGGAACGTGCCGTCGGGGCTCGGCAGCACCCCGCGGAGCCCGGAGAGGTCGTGACGGAACATCAGCCACAGCCGTTCGAGGACCGCGACCTCGTCGGGGCTCACCCGCCGCACCGTCAGCTCGTGCTCGCCCACGAGGCGCACCGTACGCCGCGGGACCGAGGGCGGTCCGGTGCGGCGCGCTCCGTACGCATCGGGACCGTTACCGTCAGGACGTGGCCATCACCTCCCTGCTCGAGCTGCACCTCGCCCCCGACGCTCCCGACGACGTGGAGAGCCGGGTGACCGCGATCCTGTCCCAGACCCGGGCCCGCCCGGGCCTGGTGTCGGCCGACGTCGTGCGCGACCTCGAGGACCCGCTGCACCTGGTGGTCGTGGAGGTGTGGGAGTCGGTCGAGGCCGACGACGCCTACCGGGCCTGGCGGGCGACGCCGGAGGGCGCGAACGAGCTGGGGGCCCTGACCGGGGGCCGGATCGCCCTCGCGCGGTACGAGCCGACCACCATCTGACGCGGCGCCCGCTCGCGCTCAGACGGTCAGGACCTCCACGTCGTCGTCCCGGTAGCGGGACAGCACCTCCTCCGGCGCGTCACTGGTCGTGACGAGGTGGGTCAGCTCGTGCGGCTCCCCGAACCGGAACGACGACGTCCGCGTCAGCTTGTCGGCGGAGACGACGAGGACGCGCCGGGTCGCGGCGTCGAGCGCGGCCCGCTTGACGCGCGCGTCCTCGAGCGAGGTCGAGGTGAGCCCGGTGAGCGGCGAGGCCGAGCAGGCGCCGAGGACCGTCACGTCGACGTGCATCGACCGGATCGTCTCGAGGACCTGGGTGCCGGTGCAGGCGAGCGAGTCCGTCTCGACCGTCCCGCCCGGGACCACGACCTCGCAGCCGGGGACCGCCGCCAGCGCCGCCGCCGCGTGCAGGGAGAGGGCGAGGGTGGTCAGCGGTCGTCCGGCCAGCCGCAGCGCGACGGCGTAGCAGGTGGTCCCGTTGTCGACGATCACCGACTCGTCGTCGGCGACGAGCCCCGCGGCGGCGCCGGCCAGCCGCGTCTTCTCGTCGAGCTCCTCGCGGTGCCGCGCGGCGAACGGCTGGGGATTGCCCCGCTGCATCGTGCGGACGGCGCCCCCGTGCGTGCGGCGGAGAAGGCCGGCCGCCTCCAGGTCGGCGAGGTCGCGGCGGATCGTGACCGAGGAGACGCCGGTGACCTCCGACAGGCTCGCGACCGAGATCTCCTGGCCGCCGCGGAGCGCCCGCATGATCGTTTTGCTCCGGATCGATCGCGCCACGTGATCATTCAAACACCTACGGTGAGGGCCTCCGCACCCCTGAGGAAGGACGTACGTCATGAGCAGCCCGACCACCGGCCGTGAGCCCGGCCCTGCGACCGGTCCGGCCACCGGTCCGGCGAAGGCCGTGCACTCCTGGTCGCTGTTCCGCACGATGGGGCGCCTCGTCGCCCCCGGCGCGATGCCGTCCGGCGACCTGCCCGAGGGCGGCGGGGGAGCGCTGGACCTCCTCGGGCTGCCCGCCGAGCTGGCGCGCCACGGCTTCACCAGCACGCAGCTGTGCCACTTCTACCTGGCCTCGCGGGAGCCGGCGTACGTCGCGGAGGTCAGGGAGGCCTTCGCCGAGGCCGGGGTCGAGGTCGAGTGCCTGCTCGTCGACGACGGGGACGTCACCCACCCGACGCGAGGTGCCGCCGAGCAGGACTGGGTCTCGGGCTGGCTGGACGTCGCCGTCGCGCTGGGGGTGCGCCGGGCCCGGGTCGTCGCGGGCAAGCAGGCCCCGACCGAGGAGACCCTCGGGCTCTCCGCCCGGCGGCTCTCGGAGCTGGCCGAGCGGCACCCCGGCGTCCGCGTCGTCACCGAGAACTGGCACGCCCTGCTGCCCGACGCCGCCTCGGTCGAGCGGCTGCTGGACGCCTGCGAGGGCCGCGTCGGCTTCCTGGTCGACCTGGGCAACTGGAAGGGCGCCGGCAAGTACGACCAGCTCGCCGCCGTCGCGGGACGGGCGGAGACCTGCCAGGCCAAGGTGGGCACCGACGAGTGGGGCGCGATCGACGAGGCGGATTTCCGACGCGGCCTCGGGGTGCTCCGCGACGCCGGCTACGACGGCCCGCTCGCGCTCGTCCACGACGGCCCCGACCCGGACGAGTGGGGCCGGCTCGACGAGGCGTACGCGCTCGTCACCTCGGTCTTCGGCGGAGGACGAGCGTGACCGCCTCCTCGCCCGCGCTCGCCCCGACCGACCTCGCCCCGCAGCTCGCACGCACCCGGTCGGTCGTCGCGGTCGCCCTGCTCTTCGCGCTCAACGGTCTGGTCATCGGCGGCTACGGCGGTTCGCTGCCCTCCATCCGCGAACGGCTCGGGATCGGGGCCGGCGGCATCGCCGGGTTGCTGTTCACCGCCGGTCTGGCCGGCATCGTGGCGATGCAGGTCGCCGGCCGGCTCAGCGACGCGGTCGGCGCACGCCGGGTCGCCCTGGCCGGCCTGCCGCTCCTGGTCGCCGCGGCCGTCACCTTCGCTCTGTCGACGAGCTATCCGCCCGCCGTCGTCGCGGCGGTCCTCCTCGGCCTGGGCAACGGGACCATCGACGTGGCCATGAACGCCATCGGGGTCCAGGTCGAGGCCGCGCGCCGGCAGCCGGTGATGAGCCGCTTCCACGCGCTGTGGTCGCTGGGCGGGTTCGCGGGCGCCGGCACGGTCGTGCTCGCCGCGGTGCTGCTCGACCTGCGCGGCGCCGCGGTCGTGCTGCCCGTCCTGCTGTTCTTCGCCGTCGTCGCCGCCGTGGGGTTCGTCGTCGCGCTCCGGATCACCCCGGCGACCGCGGTCGTGCAGCACCACCACGACGGCGCGCGGACCCGCATCCCGCGCGTCGCCTGGCTGCTCGCCGTCATGGCCGTCGCCTTCGGGCTGGCGGAGGGCACCGGCGTCGACTGGTCCTCGCTGCACGTCACCGAGGTCGCCTCGGTCGACTCCACGACCGGGGCCCTCGGGCTCGTCGCCGTGCAGGGCTCGATGGTCGTCATCCGGCTGCTCGGCGACGGCCTCGTCACCCGCTTCGGCCGGCGCGCCGTGGTGCGCTTCGGCGGTGCGTGCGCCGCGGTCGGGTACGCGGGCGTCACCCTCGTCGACGGGCTGCCGCTGCTCCTCGTGGGCTGGGCCCTCGTGGGTCTGGGCGTCGGGATGATCGCCCCGCAGGTCTACGCGGTCGCCGGCCACCTCGGCGGGGGACGCGTCCTCGCCGTCGTCGTCACCTTCGGCTACGCCGCGTTCCTCGCCGGGCCCGCGCTGATCGGCTTCCTCGTGAACCACCTGGGCATCCACCACACGATGGCGGTCCCCGCCCTGCTCTGCGCGGGCATCGTCGCGCTCGCCGTGACGATGCCGAAGAGCGACACCGACCTGCGCTGAGACGCCGTACCGGTCGGAGGGGCGTGGTCTGCACGCTCCTGGGTACACCTCCGGGCACGAGCGGGTCGGCTGGCGCCGGTCGTCCCGCCCGAGGTCCGGACGGCTCAGCAGCGAGCTGTCCGGACCGTCCCACGGGGGACGGCGGAGCGCTGGCGGGCGGTCACGACCCTGCGTGGAAGCGGTCCAGGGCCGGGGCGAAGCGGGCGAGCTCGCCCTCGCCCACGCCGTTGGCCCGAGCGGCCTGGCGCCAGCCGCGGGTGGCGCCCAGCACCTCGGCGAGGACCACGTCGGCCTCCGTGGCGCTGAGCCGGAACTGCCGGGCGTGGGCCACCAGCTCGCGGAGCGCGTCCTCGGCGTCGTCGGCGAACCCGACCGTCGTGACCCGGACGGCCGCGGGGTCGGGGTCGGGGTTGAGGTCGAAGGCCGGCGACAGCGTCCA
>Ga0325401_1006057_pt1 | contig 11661 bp, 9 predicted proteins | sample PopdelMetagenome_FD_205666 | JGI IMG/M metagenome (GOLD analysis project Ga0325401, IMG submission 205666) | Populus deltoides microbial communities from Bellville, Georgia, United States - Xylem-PdKOR-R2 | ecosystem: Host-associated > Plants > Phyllosphere > Stem > Wood/Secondary xylem | place...
GGTGGATTCCTCGGTGGCGGCGGTGCTGCTGCACGAGGCGATCGGGGATCAGCTCACCTGCATCTTCGTCGACCACGGGCTGCTGCGCGGGGGGGAGGCGGAGCAGGTGGTGCGCACCTTCCGGGACCGCTTCAACATCCGGCTGGTGCACCGGGACGCGAGCGACCTGTTCCTCGGCGCGCTGGAGGGGGTGACGGACCCGGAGGCGAAGCGGAAGACGATCGGGCGGCTGTTCGTCGAGGTGTTCGAGGAGGAGCAGGCGAAGCTCGGGGGGGCGGAGTTCCTGGCGCAGGGGACGCTGTACCCGGACGTGATCGAGAGCGTGTCGGCCACCGGCGGGCCGAGCGTGACGATCAAGTCGCACCACAACGTGGGCGGGCTGCCGGAGGGGATGCGGATGCGGCTGGTCGAGCCGCTGCGCGAGCTGTTCAAGGACGAGGTGCGGGCGCTGGGGCGGGAGCTCGGCGTGCCGGAGGAGATCGTCGGGCGGCATCCCTTCCCGGGGCCGGGGCTGGCGATCCGCATCCCGGGCGAGGTGACGCGGGAGCGGGTGGCGATCCTGCAGAAGGCGGACGCGGTGTTCCTGGAGGAGATCCGCTCGGCCGGGCTGTACGACGCGATCTGGCAGGCCTTCGCGGTGCTGCTGCCGGTGCGGACGGTGGGCGTGATGGGGGACGGGCGGACCTACGACCAGGCCTGCGCGCTGCGGGCGGTGACGAGCACGGACGGGATGACGGCGGACGTGTACCCGTTCGAGATGGCGTTCCTGACGCGGGTGGCGAACCGGATCGTCAACGAGGTGCGGGGGATCAACCGGGTGGCGTTCGACGTGACGAGCAAGCCGCCGGGGACGATCGAGTGGGAGTAGGGCGAGCGGGAGTAGGGCGAGCGGGAGTAGGGCGCCGGGCTGGGAACGGGGCCGGGTCGGCGGCAGGATGACTCCGGCGCCGCGCGGGCGGCGCGCGGAGGGGCTCCATGCTGAAGACGATCCTGGCCGCCGGGGTGGCGGCGTTGCTGGCGCTGCCGGCGTTGGCGCTGCCGGCGTCGGCGCAGCCGGCGGCGGACACGATGGGGGCGATCCGGGCGCGCGGGCACCTGCTGTGCGGCGTGACGCCGAACACGGCGGGCTTCGCGGTGCCGGACAGCCGTGGCGAGTGGCGCGGGCTGGACGCGGACACCTGCCGCGCCGTGGCCGCCGCGCTGCTGGGGGACGCGGCGCGGGTGCGCTTCGTGCCGACGACGGCGCAGAGCCGCTTCACGGCGCTGCAGAGCGGGGAGGTCGACATGCTGTCCCGCGCCACGACCTGGACGCTGGGGCGGGAGGCGGGGCTCGGCCTCGTGTTCACCGGGGTGAACTACTACGACGGCAACGCCTTCATGGTGCGGCGCTCGCTCGGCGTCGGCAGCGCGACGGCGCTGGACGGGGCGTCGGTGTGCCTGCAGCCGGGGTCGACGACGGAGCTGAACGTCGCGGACTACTTCCGGCGCGGCGACATGCGGCTTAACCCGGTGCTGATCGAGAACCTGGAGGAGCTGCGGGCGGCCTTCGCGGCCGGGCGGTGCGACGCCTACGCCTCCGACACCTCCACGCTGGCGGCGTTCCGCGTGGGGCAGGCGGATCCGGAGAGCTACGTGCTGCTGCCGGAGGTGTTCTCGAAGGAGCCGCTGGGACCGGTGATCCGCAAGGGCGATCCGCGCTTCTTCGACCTGGTGCGCTGGACGGGGTTCGCGCTGCTGGCGGCGGAGGAGCTGGGGGTGACGTCGGCGAACCTGGAGGCGGCGGCGGCGAACCCGAACCCGGAGGTGCAGCGGTTGCTGGGGCGCACGGGGGATCTGGGGCGGCAGCTCGGCGTCGAGAACGACTGGGCGGCGCGGGCGATCCGCGCGGTGGGGAACTTCGGGGAGATGTGGGAGCGCAACATCACCCCGACGGGGATGCCGCGGGGGATCAACCGGCTGTGGGACCGGGGCGGGCTGATGTACGCGCCGCCGCTGCGGTAGGACGGGGGTCGGGGTTTCCCGCGAGGGTCCTCCGTGGCCAGGGGGAGGAAGAAGGAATTCTTCCTCCCCCTGGAACCCCCTCCATCATCCTCTTCTGTCGAACGGTTCGATCTTCGCTGGCTCGCGCCTCGGGTCGATGACCCGGGGCAGCTGACCTGTCGGGATCGTCGTGCCGGGGTCGGAGACACCTCGTCCCGGCCATTCCGCGGCAGCCTCCTGCGGGTCCAGGGGCCTCAGGCTCCTGGCGGGCGAGGTCCGGAGAGGGTGGAGTGGGCTTCGGTCCCGAACGTGCCGGATCGGCACCCTCCTCCTGTGGATAACGAGGATGTCGGGGAGGTTTTCGGCTCACGGATATGTGGCAGGTTCGGGACGGTTCGAAGGACCGGCGGGCGACTCGTTGATTTCACGCGAGTCGAGGGAGGCGCGAATCGGGCGCAAGGGTTTTCGGTGGCGTTAAGGACACGGCAACCACCTATATCTAGGGTTCGTTCAGCCGGGGAACCGCGATATCTTGTGCGGAACGCGTCCCAGAGGCATCCTCCGGTACGGGGGAATTCAGGGGTTTTCAGTACGATGTTCGACGCCATTCAGCTCGAGGGTCACAGCCAGGTCGTGGTGGATCGGTCGCGGGATGCCCTGCTGACCGCGTTCGGCAAGGACACGCTGAGCGACCGCTACCTGATGCCGGGGGAGTCGTATCAGGACCTCTTCGCGCGGGTGGCCAGTGCCTACGGCGACGACGCGGCGCACGCGCAGCGGATCTACGACTACATCTCGCGGCTGTGGTTCATGCCGGCGACCCCGGTGCTGTCGAACGGCGGCACCAAGCGCGGGCTACCGATCTCCTGCTTCCTGAACGAGGCGGACGACACGCTCGACGACATCGTCGGGCTGTGGAACGAGAACGTGGCGCTGGCCTCCAAGGGGGGCGGAATCGGGTCCTACTGGGGCAACCTGCGCTCGATCGGCGAGAAGGTGGGGCTGAACGGCAAGACCTCGGGCGTGGTGCCGTTCATCCGGGTGATGGACAGCCTGACGCTGGCGATCTCCCAGGGGTCGCTGCGGCGCGGGTCGGCGGCGGTGTACCTGCCGATCTCCCACCCCGAGGTGGAGGAGTTCATCGAGATCCGGCGGCCGACGGGGGGCGATCCGAACCGCAAGGCGCTGAACCTGCATCACGGCATCCTCGTCTCCGACGCCTTCATGCGGGCGGTGGAGGCGGACGAGGAGTGGGCCTTCACCTCGCCGAAGGACGGGGCGGTGATCCGGAAGGTGTCCGCGCGCTCGCTGTGGATCCGGCTGCTGACGGCGCGGATCGAGACGGGCGAGCCGTACCTGATCTATTCCGACCACGTGAACCGGGCGATGCCGGAGCACCACAAGCTGGCGGGGATGGAGGTGAAGACCTCCAACCTGTGCTCGGAGATCACGCTGCCGACGGGGCGCGACCATCACGGCCGGCAGCGGACGGCGGTGTGCTGCCTGTCCTCGCTCAACCTCGAGACCTGGTTCGAGTGGAAGGACGAGCCGCGCTTCGTGCCGGACGTGATGCGCTTCCTCGACAACGTGCTGCAGTCCTTCATCGACACGGCGCCGGACAGCATGGCGAAGGCGAAGTACTCGGCGATGCGGGAGCGCTCGGTCGGGCTCGGGGTGATGGGGTTCCACTCCTTCCTGCAGGCGCAGAACGTGCCGTTCGAGAGCGTGATCGCGAAGGTGTGGAACATCCGGATGTTCAGGCACATCCGGGCCGGCGCGGACGCGGCGAGCCGGGAGCTGGCGGCGGAGCGCGGGCCGTGCCCGGACGCGGCCGAGTACGGGGTCATGGAGCGCTTCTCCAACAAGATGGCGATCGCGCCGACGGCGAGCATCTCGATCATCTGCGGCGGCGCCAGCCCCGGGATCGAGCCGGTGGCGGCGAACGTGTACAACCACAAGACCCTGTCGGGCTCGTTCATCGTGCGGAACCCGTACCTGCAGAAGGTGCTGGCGCGGCACGGGCGGGACGACGAGGAGACCTGGACGTCGATCACCGTGACCAAGGGGTCGGTGCAGCACCTGGACTTCCTGACGCAGCAGGAGCGGGACGTGTTCAAGACCGCCTTCGAGCTGGATCAGCGCTGGGTGATCGAGCACGCGGCGGACCGCACGCCCTTCATCTGCCAGAGCCAGTCGCTGAACGTCTTCCTGCCGGCCGACATCCACAAGCGCGACCTGCACCAGATCCACTTCCAGGCGTGGAAGCGGGGGGTGAAGTCGCTGTACTACTGCCGCTCGCTCTCGATCCAGCGGGCGGACACGATCAGCGAGAAGGTGGCGGTGCAGCCGCAGCTGGGCCTCTCGGTCGAGGCCGTGGTGGCGCCGCTGCCGATCGCCGCGGTGCCGGCCGAGAGCACGAACTACGAGGAATGCCTTGCCTGCCAGTAGCGGGCAGGTGATTCGACCCTGCGGCCCGGCGGCCGCAGGCTGAGATCAGCGTCACCGGCGCGCAGGGGTGCGCCGGCCCCTTTCTTCCCAGGATCATCGCCATGCCTGACGGCGCCATCTCCCGCGACGAGCTGCCCGTGCGGTTCGACCTGCTCACGGCCAATCCCGTCTACAAGCCGTTCCGCTATCCCTGGGCCTACGACGCGTGGCTGACGCAGCAGCGCGTCCACTGGCTGCCGGAAGAGGTGCCGATGGCGGACGACGTGAAGGACTGGCAGAAGAACCTCACGCCCGGCGAGCGCAACCTGCTCACCCAGATCTTCCGCTTCTTCACGCAGGCGGACGTCGAGGTGAACAACTGCTACATGAAGCATTACAGCCAGGTCTTTAAGCCGACCGAGGTGCTGATGATGCTGTCTGCGTTCAGCAACATCGAGACGATCCACATCGCGGCCTACAGCCACCTGCTCGACACCATCGGGATGCCCGAGCTCGAGTACTCGGCCTTCCTCCAGTACAAGGAGATGAAGGACAAGTACGACTACATGCAGAACTTCTCCGTCGAGAACAAGACGGAGGTGGCCAAGACGCTGGCGGCCTTCGGGGCGTTCACGGAGGGGCTGCAGCTCTTCGCCTCCTTCGCGATCCTGATGAACTTCCCCCGGCACAACAAGATGAAGGGGATGGGGCAGATCGTCTCCTGGTCGGTGCGGGACGAGACGCTGCACTGCCTGTCCGTGATCCGGCTGTTCCGCACCTTCGTGCAGGAGAACCCGGAGATCTGGACGGAGGAGCTGCGGCGGGACCTCTACCTCATCTGCGCGACGATCGTGGACCACGAGGACGCCTTCATCGACCTCGCCTTCTCCATGGGGCCGGTGCAGGGCCTCGATGCGGCGCAGACGAAGGAGTACATCCGCTTCATCGCCGACCGCCGCCTGCAGCAGCTCGGGCTGGAGCCGCTGTACCACATCGAGAAGAACCCGCTGCCCTGGCTCGACGAGATGCTCAACGCGGTCGAGCACGCGAACTTCTTCGAGAACCGGTCGACCGAGTACTCCCGCGCCTCCACCCAGGGGACCTGGGAGGAGGCCTTCGCGGACCATGCCTTCAACGGGTCGCCCCAGCCCCAGGGGGAGATCGAGCTGGCGCAGACGTCGAGGCACTGACGGCGCCGCGCCGCCGGGGGAGGGGGGGGGGGTCGTGGCCGCTCGCCCCCTGCCTCCGGCGGGCGGGGACGGTTCTCCCGGACCTCGACATGGGTAATGGTTCCGCAACCAGTCGATATTATGGAACGTAATCACGTTACGGGACTTTTGATCAGCGATCGGGACCGGTATCGTCGCTTCGGAGGCCATGAACGCGATGGATTCGGAAGAGCCAGAGGGGACCAGGGCGGCCGGCCGCACCTCCGTGCCCCGACACACCCGCCGACTGACCGACAAGATCCTTATCGCCTTCCATCACGCCTGCGATCAGAACGACTTCGAGGTGGCGGAGGAAATGCTCCGGATCTTCGAGATGATTATCACGCGCCGGACGGTGTCGCCGGACGTGAATCGGCGGAAGAACATGGAGAGCCTCGTCGCGGCGCATGAGAGGCTCTGGCTGTTGAGGCATCCGGACGCGCAGGGCTGAGCGGGGACGGCCGCGCGGTCCCCTGCCCGTCGCGGGCGCGTCGCGTCCCCCCCCGCCGGCCATCGGGCCGGGTCCGGGCGGGGGGAGCCTCCTCAATCCCCCCAGGCGAGGGGCGCGCCGCGGAGCACGGCCTCCGCTTCCGCGGTCCATCCCTCGTTGCCGTGCAGCACGAGGCCCGGCAGCAGGCGGACCGGCGCGCCGGGTGCGCGGCGGGCGCGCAGCAGCACGCGGCCGGCCGGGCGGCCGGCCCGGGGCCAGAGGGGCATGACCTCGATCCCGCCGAGGCCGGCCCCCCGCAGCGCGGCGAGGGCGGCGTCGAGTCGGGCGGCGGGGAGTACGAGCACGGCGCGGCCGCCCCGGGCGAGGGGGGCGGCGAGGGCCGCCGCCCAGGCGTCGAGGCCGGTCCCGCCGGCATGGGTGGCGCCGGCCCGGAGGGGCGCCGGCGGGGGCGAGCCGCCGAGCCACCAGGGCGGGTTGCTCAGCGCGTGGTCGCAGCGGGGCAGGCGGGCGCGCAGCCGCGGGTCGGCCACGTCGCCGAGGATGACCTCGGCGCGGTCGGACCAGCCGTTCAGGGCGATGTTCTCGCGCGCCAGGGCGGCGAGGCCGGGGTCGCGCTCGACCGCCACGCCCCGCGCGCCCGGGCAGCGCGCCAGGACGCAGAGAAGGACGCCGCCGGGGCCGCAGCCGAGGTCGAGGACGAGCCCGCCGGGGCGCGGGGCGGCGGCGGCGGCGAGCATGACGGCGTCGAGGCCGGCGCGGAGGCCGGAGCGCGGCTGGCGGAGCCGCACCAGGCCGCCGAGCAGGGCGTGCGGGGGGTCGGCGGGCGCCGGCGGGCGATCGTCCGGCAGGTGATCGTCCGGCGGGCCGTCGACCGGAGGGGCACCGTCCGGCGGGGGGGGCGTGCCTAGGTCGTCGGCCACTCCCCGGCCTCTCGCAGGATGGTCTCGGCGGCGGCGGCCTGGTCCTCGGGCACGGCGAGGCGCTGGGGGAAGGCGCCGATCCGGCCCTCGACGGCGCTGATCTGGCCGTCCAGCAGGAGGGGGCGGACGCCGCCGTCGCGCAGCAGGGCCTGGAGGAAGCCCAGGCGGACGGGATCGCCCTCGGACAGCAGCACGCGGATCATGGCAAACCCCCTCCCGTTGCTGCGGGACCACCCCGCCGGTATGGTGCCGCGCCCCATGCCCAGGTCAATCCCCGCTTGATTTCCGTCGCGTCCGCCCCCGCCCAGCGCGACCCGGTTCGCGTGCCCCCGGGCCGCACCGACGCCGATCCCGAGCGCGCGCTGGAGGCCCTGGTGGGCCTCGTGCGCGAGGACCTGGAGGCGTGCAACCGGCTCATCGTGGAGCGGATGCAGAGCCCGGTCGCGCTGATCCCGCAGCTCGCGGCGCATCTTGTCGCGGCGGGGGGGAAGCGGATCCGGCCGCTGCTGACGCTCGCGGCCGCGCGGCTGTGCGGGCACCGCGGCGACCGGCACGTCGCGCTGGCGGCCTGCGTGGAGTTCATCCACACCGCGACGCTGCTGCACGACGACGTGGTGGACGAGAGCGCGCTGCGGCGCGGGGCGCCGAGCGCCAACGCGGTGTTCGGCAACAAGCCGAGCGTGCTGGTGGGCGACTTCCTCTTCGCGCGCGCCTTCCAGGTGATGGTGGCGGACGGGTCGCTGCGGGTGCTGGACATCCTGGCGACCGCCTCGGCCACCATCGCCGAGGGCGAGGTGCTGCAGCTGGTGACGCAGAACGACACGGGCACGACGGAGGCGCAGTACCTCCAGGTGATCGAGGGCAAGACGGCGGCGCTGTTCGCGGCGGCGACCGAGGTGGGGGCGGTGGTGGCGGACCGGCCGCAGGCGGAGGCGGAGGCGCTGCGGGAGTACGGGCGCTCACTCGGGATCGCGTTCCAGCTCGTGGACGACGCGCTGGACTACTCCGCGAGCGAGGCGGCGCTCGGCAAGACGGTCGGCGACGACTTCCGGGAGGGCAAGATCACGCTGCCCGTGCTGCTGGCCTTCCAGGCGGCGGGCGAGGAGGAGCGCGTCTTCTGGCGGCGGGTGCTGGAGGAGCGGGAGCAGGGGGAGGAGGACCTCGGGCGCGCGATCGGGCTGATGCAGCGGCACGGGACGCTCGACGCCACGATCGAGCGGGCGCGGGGCTACGGCGACCGGGCGCTGGAGGCGCTGTCGGTGTTCCCGGACGGGCCGGAGCGCCGGGCCCTGGCCGGGATCGTGGGGTTCTGCATCGCGCGCGCGCGGTAGGCCGGCGCGGTAGGGCGCCGCGGCCGGTCGCGGCTCAGCCGCGGCCGAGCCAGGGCATCTTCGTCGCCATGATCGTCATGAAGGGGATGTTGGCGTCGAGCGGCAGGGCGGCCATGTGGGCCACCGCGCGGCCGACATGGGCGACGTCCATGCGGGGCTCGACCATGGTCGTGCCGTCCGGCTGCATCACGCCCTTCGTCATGCGCTCGGTCATGGGGGTCGCGGCGTTGCCGATGTCGATCTGGCTGGCGGTGATGTCGTGGCGGCGGCCGTCGAGGGCGATCTGCTTCGTCAGCCCCGTGACCGCGTGCTTGGTGGCGGTGTAGGCGGCGGCGCCCGGGCGCGGGGCGTGGGCGCTGATGGAGCCGTTGTTGATGATCCGGCCGCCCCTGGGCGACTGGGTCTTCATGATCCGGTACGCCTCCTGCGCGCAGTGGAAGGTGCCGTCGAGGTTGGCGGCGACGACGCCGCGCCAGTCCTCCTCGGGCAGCTCGTCGAAGTCGACCGCGGGGGCGCCGCGGCCGGCGTTGTTGAAGAGGAGGTCGAGGCGGCCGAAGCGGTCGTGGACCCGGCGGAAGGCCTCCTTCACCGCCGCACGGTCGCCGACGTCGGCGGTGACGGCGAGGCCGCGGGCGTGGCCCGCGACGGTCTCCTCCAGCGGGGCGAGGCGGCGGCCGAGGACGGCGACGTGCCAGCCCTCCGCCAGCAGGGCCTGCGCGGCGGCGCGGCCGATCCCCTGGCCCGCGCCGGTCACGACGGCGTATCGATCGGCCAACTGCCCCTCCCCTGGTTCGGCGGGGCGGAGCCTGCGGCGCGGGGTGCGGCGTGGCAAGGTGGGGGGCCGACCGCTCGGCTCAGGGACCGGGCGGGCGCGCACTCCCCGCAGGATCGCGGGCCGGGCGTTCCGATCCGCCGGGGCCGGTCCCCCGGACGATCGGGCGGTGCCGGAGGCCGGGATGGCCGTCGCGGAACTTTACGATGCCGGTGCCGGCCCGGGGGGGGCGCCGGCATCCCGTTGTTTTCCCTCTCGGACAGTGATGGCCCGGGCATTGCAAGAAATCGTTCGTGTATCGATCCGATACGGATGGGAGAGACGGTCATGACAGGTTTGAAGACGCTTCTCGCGGGCGCGGCCCTCGCCCTCGCCACCGCGACGGTGGCGACGGCGGCGCCGGTCGTGCTGACGTTCGAGGGCCTCGGGAATCTCGAGAGGGTGAACGAGTTCTACAACGGCGGGGTCGGCGGGAGCGGGAGCGGCCCGGGCACCAACTACGGCGTCTCGTTCGGCTCGAGCGCGCTCGCGATCATCGATCAGGATGCGGGCGGCAGCGGGAACTTCGGTGGCGAGCCGAGCCCGTCGACGGTCCTGTTCTTCCTCACCGGCAGCGCCGTGCTGAACATCGCGTCCGGCTTCGACACGGGCTTCTCCTTCTTCTACTCCGCCATCAACAATCCCGGGACGGTCAACGTGTATGACGGGGTGGGCGCCACCGGGACCCTGCTCGCCTCCATCTTCCTGCCGATCACCCCGTCCAACGGCGGCGATCCGACGGGGGCGTTCAGTCCCTTCCTCCCGATCGGCGTGACCTTCGCCGGGACCGCGCGGTCCGTCGATTTCGGGGGCACGGTCAACCAGATCGGCTTCGACGACATCACCTTCGGCTCGGCGGTTCCGGGCACGGTGGTTCCCGAGCCCGCGAGCATGATGCTGCTCGGGGCCGGGCTTCTCGGGCTGGCCGCGGTCCGCCGCCGCGCGGGTGCCTAGGGTGGGGCCCGCCCCGGACGGCCGTCCGGGGCGGGCCCTTGCCCGTCGTTCCGGCAGGGCTCGCGCCGGTCCCGCCGAGGACGGCGGGCGCGGGCCGGCCGGCGGGACGCCGTGCCCCCTTCCTCCCCGGCGATCTCCCGGCGGAGCTTCGGGATCATCCCCCGGGGGGTGAGGTCCGGGGGAATGGGGGCCTCCCCGGTTCCGGAGGGCCGGAGCGAGGGCAGGTCGGGGTCATTCGGCGCGCAGCAGGCGGCGGGCGGCGGTGAAGCGGCCGGACAGGGCGCGGCAGTGGCAGGCGACGTGGGGGGCGACGGCCTCCGCCCAGTCCCGCGCGCCGGCGTTGAGGGCGGCCAGGCGGGTGGCGGCCTCCTCGGCGTCGCGCGCGAGCCCTGCCTCGTCGACGCCGAGGACGCGGCCGTCGCGGAGCTTCCAGGCGCCGCCGACCATGACCTCCCGCAGGGCCGACCCGTCCTCCGTGAAGACGAGCTGGTTGGCGGCGCTGTTGAAGGGGGTCCAGTTGATGTGGGCGAGGTCGAGGAAGAGAAGGTCGGCGAGCCGGCCGGGGGCGACCGTGCCGGCGTCGAGGCCGAGGAGGGCGGCGGAGCCCTCCGTCGCGAGGCGGACGGTCTCGGCGGTGCCGAGCCAGTCCTCCTCGGTGGCGCCGTCCCAGAGCCGGGAGGCGAAGGCGGCGAGTCGCATGGCCTCGAACATGTTCTGGTTGTCCGACGAGCCGGAGCCGTCGGTGCCGAGGCCGACCGTGACGCCGGCGCGCAGGGCGGCGCGGACGGGGGCGATGCCGGAGGCGAGGCGCATGTTGGAGCCGGGGTTGTGGGCGAGGCCGGCGCCGCGGGCGGCGAGGAGGGCGAGGTCGGGTTCCGTCAGCCAGACGCCGTGCGCGGCGGAGAAGCGGGGGGTGACGAGGCCGAGGGCGTCCATGTGGGCGAGGAGGGTGGTGCCGTAGCGTTCCAGCCCGCCGGCGGCCTGGTAGCGGGCCTCGGCGACGTGGGTTTGGACGGGAAGGCCGAACTTCTCCGACAGGTCGCGGCAGCCGGCGAGGAAGCCGTCCGAGCAGTGGAGCGGGATGGTGGGGGCGATGCCGAGGCGGACGGTGTCGCCGCGCCAGGACCGGGCGGCGGCGTGGATCGTGGTGAGGATGTCGTCGGGCCTGGCCATCGACATCGCCGCCGCGCGGGAGCGGTGGGGCTCGGGGAGGGCGGCGAGGAGGCCGGGGGTGGCCTGGAAGAAGGTGAGGTCGGCGACCATGGGGGAGAGGACGGCGCGGAGGCCGACGGCGCGGTAGGCGTCCGCCATCGCCTCCAGGCCCTCCGCGGTGGGGCCGGGAAACTCGAAGGCGAGGTCGTAGCCGGCGGTGCAGCCCTTCCGGAGCATCTCGACGGCGGTGAGGGTGGTGGCGAGTCGCTTGTCGTCGAGGCCGCGGCCGCCGCCGATCCAGCCGGCATGGGTGAGGAGGAGGGCGAGGTCCCAGCGGTCGCCGGCGCCCTTGGACAGGCCGCCGTGGCCGTGGGTGTGGGCGTTGACGAGGCCGGGGGTGACGAGGCGGTCGGCGGCGTCGTGGCGG
>Ga0325401_1006058_pt1 | contig 11660 bp, 5 predicted proteins | sample PopdelMetagenome_FD_205666 | JGI IMG/M metagenome (GOLD analysis project Ga0325401, IMG submission 205666) | Populus deltoides microbial communities from Bellville, Georgia, United States - Xylem-PdKOR-R2 | ecosystem: Host-associated > Plants > Phyllosphere > Stem > Wood/Secondary xylem | place...
AAGGAGTGCACGTTTATTTTGTTATTTTTTATTAGGACAAAATTTCTTTAAATTGAATCCAGATAATTTTTATGTTTTTCTTAGAATGAGATTTAAAGATAATTAAAAATAAAAATTTACAAACCTTTAAAAAAAAAAAAAGCAAACATTAAACTAAAAATTGTCTATCACATTTGACCTTGTTGATTATCGTTGATTTTTTTTTATAGTTAAATTGGTATTAATTACAAAATTGGTTTCTAAGTTTTATCATTTCTATTTTTAATACAAATTTTATATTTAGATCTCATTTGTTTTTTTATTTTAAAAATATTTGTGAAAAATAAATATTTTTTATTTAATTTTTTAACTTGAAATTATTTTTTTAATATTTTTAGATCGTTATAATATTTTGATATTAAAAAAATATATTTTAAAAAATATTATTTTAATATTAATATGCAAATAAAATGAGAAAGATATAAAAAATTCCTAGACTAAAAAGTCTAAGTTTTTTTAAAACAACAAAGTAATTTTTATTGTGTAAAACAAAATCCTATGAATTGACAAATGACCTGCGATCTCCTGAAAATTGAAGATTTTATCTCTGTTAGCAAGACAATTATTTTATATAAAGAAGACCAAAAGGTGTAAGGTGATATTTGTTTTTTTATTTTAAAAAAATAAATTTTTTTATTTTTTTATTTTTTTAAATTAATATTTTTAAATTATTTTAATTTGTTAATATCAAAAATAATTTTTATAAAATAAAAAAATATTATTTTAATATATTTATAAATAAAAAATATTTTAAAAAACAAACAAAATTACACTTTATAAATACACTACGCTGGCTACAGTAAATCACTGAATTTTTAGGTATTTTTATAATATAATATAACAATTCATCATGAGAGCAGATTCTTCCGTTGGATTTTGTTTTTTTTTGACAAAAGAAAGGTAGCAAAACCCTTCCACACGTAGAAGATAAAATACAATTGGTTTGAAAAGCCCATTCACCATCCCAGATGGGACGAAAGAGTATGACATGGGCTGGACATATGTGATAAGTTTGAGATGAAAAGGGCCCTAACTGCCGAGTGCTGAGGAATCATACACGGTCCATTATGCTAGGGCAACTCTTGCCACATAGAATTCTTAGAGATCGTTTCAAATTCTGCTACCTGTAAAGTGTTAAATCGTTGATGCTGAGAGAATTTTGTTACTTGTAGTATTTGTCCTGACGTGTACAGTGTATAGTGACAAAGTTGCCTCATGGACACAAAAGGTATTTAGATTTAATTATAAAGTCATAATTATAGGGTTCAAGAAATACCACCTAATATTATAATTACTAAAAAATTTAATAATAGACAAGAGTTTAGGTAAAAAAACTAGTAATGCAATAAAAAAACACATAATTCTCAATGCATCTTACTCATATCGTTAATTGATTATTAATCTAAGATATGCTTTTATTTGTTAGTCTCATTCAAGATTCAAGGTAAATCTCTTTTCATGAGGATATCTCTATCTTATTAGGTTAAATCCTAGTCATTCTAAAACCCAGATTTTAGCATCGCGTTTATTTCTAATTTTTATATCTTTAATATCTAAGGGTATACTTTAAAATGTAATTTTATATCTTCAAATATTAAAGTCTGCATCTAAATCATAACATTCCGAATAACAAATTAATTGTTGTGAATTTTTTTAGTATTTTATTCGAACTCTAATGGATAATCATAAATTGATTATGATATCCAATTTCTATTTTTAAAATATGATAAAAATATGATTCTGTCTTTTTTAAAAAGATATAATACATGAAAACCTTTAGGATTTGGCTGTGTGCGTAAAAATAAAACATTTTTTGTATTTTTGAAATGAGGGAATTTTTTTTTGGATTTTTCAAATTTTAGAAAAAAATCTGATATTTTAATACCAGATTTGTATTTTATAATGTAAGTCTTTAGTCATGTATTAAATGAAATTCTTAAAAAAACATATTTTGTATTCTATGAAATAAGAAAATTGTTTTTGGATTTTTGAATTTTTTTCAAGATCTTTGAGAAAAATCATATAATTTTAATATCAGGTTAATATCTTATAGTGTAAGTTTATAACTTAATATTAAATAAAATTACTGAAAAAATACACAAGGATCCCACAAATAATTTCAAAATGATCATTTTAATTAATTTAGAATTTTTTAGCTTTTTATTAGGCTTATTTGACTAGATATTAAAATAAAAACAAATTAAAAACTAAAAAAATATGTTAGGGTATGTTTGGAAAACATATTCTTACCCTAAAGGCTGAGCTAGTTGTGCCTGAGAACCAAGCTCATTGGACCAACTCAAGACCCAACAATTTTTTTTTTCTAGTTTTAAGGATGGGTTAGAATAGCCCATCCATATGGGATGAGCTGGGTTGAGTTGGGTTGGGTTGAGGGTCCAGCCCACCTCTCTTTGTTATCGAAGGGAGGCAGCAGGACGTGAATTAAATTCACGTCCTGCATGCCTCATCAGAAGAAAAGAAAAACAAATCACAGGTTACCGACGAAGGAAGATTTAGGGAGCGTCGCTGACTGTAGCTGTCGTCTGTGGCTGCTAGCGGTGCTGGTTTGAAGAGGTAGCTGGCGTTGGCTGAAAAACTACCGTGGGAGGAGAAGCGCTGCTGCAAGGAGGAAATGGGCTTTGCACTGGTCTGCCTTGGCTGGTGTCGCTGCTGGCCTGGTCACAGTGTGGGGGAGCTGAGGCTGAGAAGAGAAGCTTCCACCTATGTTTTCAAGAGAAGCTGAGAGACGCTGCTGGTGTGTGGAGGCGAAGATGGCTGGATGTCGCCGTTGCTGGAGCCTTCTGGAAGGAGAAGCTGGTTTTTGTCGCGAGGTTGAAGGAGACGAAGTATGGCTGCTGTTGGGGTTTCTAATGAGAGGAGGCTGGTTCACGAGGTGGAGGAGAGCTGGTGTTGCTATGGAAGGGGGAGATGGCTGGTGTGGAGGAGCTGGTCATGGGTGAGGAGGAGGTTGAAGAGGAAACAAGGCTGCTTGGGCAACTGAAAAAATGGTGCAGAGGCTGATTTTTTTACTCATTTTCCACCCGATTTCTACTCCTTACACGGAATTCACCTCTATTTTAAGGGGATGAAAGGAGGACATATGATCTCTATTTTTAATAAATATTAGCCTTGATTCAAATGAGAACGATCTCAAACATTGGTTAAAAATTATCATTAATTAAAAGCTGTAAAATTAGGCTGTAAAGATTATAGGGTCAGTCTCTTTAAATTATTTTTGTGACAATTTTGTATATGGAAAACCAGCAAAAAAATAAGCTGGGGGTAGTAAAGGTTAAAGCTTTAATTTATCAGAGGATATCTTTTGCATTCTATTTGAGGCAGGAGTGACGTCTTATATAAATAGTTCTCTGGAAGGAGGTTTTATAGATACTTTTCAAGCTCAAAGAAGAAGACAATGAATTTTGAAATCATAGAATTTTTTTATTTGGTCTCTGATCCCTTGACATTTTATAATAAAGCTTTCATTCAGCTATTTATTTTTTAAAAGTTATCTTTGTTTTTGGATATTTGCAATTTAATTCTTAATTAACTTTTAAATTTTTATTTTTTTTATTTAACTCCTAATTGATGTTCAAACTTTGATTTTCTTACTGTTTTGTCACTTATTGCATCCAATTAACTTATAAAAATTAAATTTGATCTTTTAAAATTTTAATTTTTTTAATTAAACTCAAATTAGATTTTCAAACTTAATTGTCCACCAATTAAATCCTTAATAAAATTAATTCGACCCATTAAAAATTTAATTAAATCCTTACACTTAATTAAATCTTTTAATTTGACCCAAATTAATTCTTAAACTTAATTAATCCTTTAATTGAGCTTATGATTAAATCAAATTGGCCTATTAAATGTCTAATTAAATCTTTAGACTTAATTTTTATATAAATTCATCTAATAATCATTTAATTTATTATTGAATCTGTATTATTTTTTAATTTTAGGTATAATAGGATACAATTAGGCTCTCAATTTTATCCAAAATTCTAGTTTTGTTCCTCCATGTATTTAAAACATTTCTCAGTCTAGCTTCTCTTGTTAAATTGCCAGTTGCTTTTCATTTTTTTTGAATTTTTCTGATTTTTTTAAAAGATAATTTTAAAAGAAAATCTAAAGTTAGATTATAACAATATTAATTGACCATTTCTTTAACGTTGAATTTGTCGTGGATTCGACTAGTTTTCAAGTGCATTTTTTAAGGAAGAGAGATGGAAACTTCTGCAACTAATATGCGTTGAGCATTATGATAGCTTATGTTTTTTTAATTTTTATTTTATCTTAAAAAAATCAAATTAATTTTATGTGATTTTTTAATAATTTTAATATGTTAATATTAAAAATAATTATTTTCTAAAAAAACATTATTTTAATATATTTTCAATTAAAAAATACTTTTAATAAAACAAAACAAATAATATTTTTCATGTTTTCATCTCGATTTCATTTTCTTAATTTTAAAAACAAAACAAATGACATTTTATCAACACAAAACTAATCAATGTTGAGAAGAAACTTGATTTGTCATTAATTTTATAACAACTTTTAAAATTAAATAAACCATAAACCTAGCTAATTTCTAATTAAAAAAATAAAAAAAAAGTTTTGGCAGCTCGAAGACTTACCAGAATTAATGTGCAGAACGAACACATACATGAACAAGCGGATTTATGTGTTTCGTCATGATCTGCGATCGATAGCACTTAGCACATAAACCGCAGCCACAATCTTATCAGTGTTTCCTCTTTTGCACGATCATGCCAAAATCTTCTTCTTTTATGTTTAGTCATTCGGAAACACTGAATTGCCCCATCTTTAGAAAAATGGACACCGACATTTTTCTTTTCTCACCACAAATCAAAGACCAAATAACAACAGGGTGATGATTCAGACAAGACGATTTATTTTATTCATGGACTGTGAAGAGCAATAATATCCCCAAAGCCAGCTTAATTAATTATAGAACAGATTAAAAACACATGTTTCGGCCTTCTGATGAGTTCTTTGACTGAGTTTTCTTTTCTTTTGATTCTTGTAATTATGTAGGAAAATATGTTTCTTAATATATCTCACGCACTACCTACCAAGAAAATACTTTTTAATTATGTTAGAAAATTAAGTATTTTTTACTGTATTGAAAAACATATTTGAAAATGTCTAGTAAAAGCCATATAAAATGTAAATGATAGGAGATTTTTTAATTTTCAAATAATTAACATTTCAACAGATTTTTTTGTAGAAACTGTTTTTCTTATAATGATTTAAAAAATGACTTGATTGCACAAGAAAAGGAAACTGAGCCAATTTGATGTTAATGGTTAGTTATTTTCTATGATACAAATTGTTTGGAAAATTGTGTTGGTGTGATGGTTAGGTCTTTGTTTTTTCAAATGTTCATGGGCTTGATTCCCTGAGAAGACGAATCCAATTCAGACAATAGCTTAGATTGGTGCAAAACTAGTTATATATTATCTGTTTTCATCTTGAAAAATAAATAGAAATTTTTTTATATAATTTATTAAAAATAATAAAAATATTTTTATTTGAATTTCTCACTTATTTGCCTTGTGTGTGTATATCCTATTAAAATATAATATAATTTTTATTTTTTTAATTTAAAATAATTAACTCAACTCATGATCGCAATGTTTAATAATGTTAGTTCAACGAGACTTACATGGTTATTAATTTCAGAGTATATAAGATTAGTTAAAATGCGCAAAAACTGACCTGAACATCCATATTAATAATAATAAAAAATAACACTAGCATAATATTGCATATAAAACTCCTCTTTTTATATTATTTTTCTGTTTTGATAGTTATGATATTTTTATTTATAAAATCTCTTTTAAAAACCTAAAACATTCATATCTGAATCAATATATTAACAAAACATTTCTTTTTTACTTTTTTTTAAAAAAAATTTAATTTCGGTTCTAAGGTCATAATCATTGTCGATTTTTTCTCAGATGTGACCAAATACTTGAAGACGTAAGAATAGTAATAGTTTAATAATTTGATTAATTGACACATTAAGATAACATTAATTTATCACGTGAGACGTGAGTATCTTGAAAACCTGTGAATCACAAAAGTGGCACTATACACGTGGCAGCAATCTGCTGCTATTATTCCAGCCCGTGGAAGGGACAAACGTAGCTCCCATGATGGGTCTTAATGGAGTTTCATTGCGCCACGTGTTGACTATCTACAGGACTTGTGATTGATACCCTGCGACGCGTGTTGTTTGTGGGACCGCTACCTAACAATGGTGGGGTTAACTCCGAAATCCTTTGGCCGACATTAAATTACTAAAATAGAAAAGTTAATTAAAGAGAACTTTTGCACATGACGCCCTCTTTGTTTTACTTATTTTCACTTTTAGCCAAAAATAAAATTTGTCCAAGTTTTAACCCTACAGAGTATCCTATTTATGAACTTAACTTACCATTTTATGCAATAATTTTTGCATCTCTATTAATTGAAAAGATGTTAATGCTTTAGTCAAAAATATTATTATGTAATGAGTATAAAGTATTATTATCGAATGAATATGTATTGTAAAAATATTTGTACTTAAATTTTATCATGAACAATTATGATTGCATGCATTTGCTAATTACAATCACTTATTGATGAGATCAGAAAAAAAAACCTCAGTTACATTTGAGTTTCTCTTGATTGACAAGTGAGCTTGAAAATATAATTTAGGTCTTGGACTTGATCCGTGCTCTTATGTAAGACAAGTCCACTGTGTGTATAGTGAACCCTCCGATACTTAAATTAGTGCTTAGTAAAAGCACGGAGATAAATGTAATGTATAAATGTTTTAGAGCTTATTTAGATAATGTATGTATTATATGTTGTTTGTAAAAATATCATTAGATGCTACAAAGAGCAAAAACAAAAGTGAATAATGAGAACACACATTTTCTTGTTTATCACAAGTATGCTAGAAAGAGCAAAAGTGATGTTTATCCACCGTCTCATTATTTATGGAATTTTTTTTATAGAAAAAAAGGAAACGCAATCTTTTTGTTTAAGTTCCCATTGATAGCGGCACTGATGAATTCAAAAAAAAAACTCGGTCAGATTTGGGCTTTCCTTGATTGACGAGTGGACTTGGAAATATAATTTGAGACTTGGACTTGATCTGTGCTCTCCTGTAAGACAAATCCCCTATGTGTACAAGGAATCCTTCAATGCTTAAGTCAATAAAAGTACAAAGAGGAATGTAATGTTTAAATGTCTCAAAGCTTATTTAAATAGTGTGCATGTATAATATATTGTTTGTAAAAATATCACAAGATGTTAAAAAGAGCAAAGGCAAGAGTGATTAAAGAGAACAAATGTTTTCATGTCTATCACAAAGATATTACAAAAAAAAAAGGGTAAGGGTCTTCTTCCCTTCATTCTTTATTTCTCTTATCCCTTTATGCTTAAGTCATTCATATAGCCTATAAGTAAGCCATGTGATGAAAATAGAATAATGCTCTATATAGCACCTGCACTAACCTAGCCTATAAGTAAGCCATTGTGTATAGGAGTATATTTAAATTCTATTTTTTTTTTACTTATACAATATAACATTAGGCATCGTTACAATACATTTTAGAAATCATATTCTTCAATATTTATTTCATATAATATAAATATTGATTTAATTTATCTAATATAAGTTGTATCAAACCTTTATAATTTTATATAAAAAGACAACCAAAGTATTAAGATTTATTATCTATTATCCACATATCACTTGTTACAAAATAGGGGTGTTCATGAATATAACTGGGTCGGGTTTGAGCTTATAATTGTATCTAGCCTAATTTCTAATATTTTATAAATTATAAATCCAAACTATTCAATTCTTTTTAAACCTGAATGAGTTGGATTTACTGGGCTAGGTTAATTTTTTTTATGGATATCATAAATATCTCCAAGTTAGGCATATATTGATAATTCTTATGGGTTGGGCTTAATTAGAACTAAGATTTGAACTCAATAAATTAGCTCTAAAACTATTATAAGCTGCAATAAATAGTTAGGCTTAATACATCAATTGATTAAAATTAAAGAATTAATTGCAAAAAAAAAAACATATAACAACTAATTAAATTTTGAATAACCAAAAACTTACTCACAACAAAACATAATAAGTTCTGAGCAAGAACTTGAATTGAATAATGATTGCAAATCCATAATTTTTATGAGAACATCAACCAATGTCTATTTAAAAGTCCCAAAAAGTAAAAATAAAATAACAACTATAGCACACAATAGTACAACACCTTTAACAGCCCATCCAAACAACCACTAAGTTGTCATATATGTATAAACTTAAGTTTGTAATAATTACTTAATAGTGAAAACTCAAAGGCTAATTATTTAACAATTACTCACCATCTTAGATTATCAATAATAACTCATTACTCTTCAATATTCATGGCTAAACCATCAAACTCTGAAAGATGAGAAAATAATAGAATATCTTAGTTAATTATAATTTAACAAGTTAATCTAAAATATTTATGACATAAATAAAATCTACATAATCTAACAACAATATAAAAATATATGATTCTGCTTTCTCAAACTTATCAAGATCATTTATCATTTATGAAAGATCTATTGGTGCTGGAGAAGAGCGAATCCAATTTTAGCAGTAAACGAGAGCTTTAACAGTTGCTAGATTCAATGAACTTCTAATAGAACATAATACATAAGCCCCATGTTAAAGCCTAATTCTGAGGCAATTATAGATGTAGAAATAGTTGGGACATCTCTTGCAACTATAAAGAGTATTGGATATTTAGAGTTGTTAGCTTCCCACCAATCTAATATAGCGAAAAAAATATTACTTGAATCTTCACATCCATTTGCCAAATATTTCTTCAACTTAAATTTACTCTACTCATTATCTTCTCCAATAAATGCTTATTGGTTTGGAAGGCTAATGCTTGACATACATCTTCCTCCATCTCATTAGCACTTAAATCTTGAGAAGGATTGTTTATAATATAAATTTTATGACAAACTTAATATCTTGGCTATAACGGTTGTAAAAAACCATCACAAGTGTATCTTTCATCTTTTTCACCAGCTCTTTCACCATGGTAGCAGACTCATACACTTGATTTAAACAAAACTTTACACTTTTTAACTGATAACGAAGATTTAAAACAACTAATACCAATAAAAGAAAATTTATGTCTTAGAACTTTCCCTAATATTTATCAAACTTGCATATCATATTAATTGTCATTCTACATGTTAAGAAATCTCCACTTTTAAAAAATTTAGAAATTTATATTTTCATAGAGACTAGTTCATGAAAGAAAGAGTTTCATATGATATACAAAGATCTTGAAAACTCTAAAGTCACTGCATAGAATAATTTCATAAGAATTCTTGTATTTTGCCAAGCTAGATACTGAGAGGCTCTATGTGTTTCTTCTTACCCTTTGAATTTACCTTTGAAAAGAACATCAAATACCTAGGATCATCCTCATCTAATCTATCAAACACTTTCTTCAATATTGTAGTTAAATCTAACATGAAATAAGTGGAATTCTAATAAGTCGGGACATCTAAACAAATACTCTAATTTTACTTTCAACCTTTAATTTATCCATACATTTTTTAAAATACATAACCCTATTAGGAGAAGATCTTACAAATTTAACAATATTTCTAATTTTAATAATTGACTCATCCACTTCATTTAACCCTTCACTCACAATAAAATTAAAAATGTTAGCACAACACCTAACATAAATAAACTCATTATCTAAAACCTTGAACTCTAATCCTTAGTCATTCATTTCAAATAAGTAATGGCACTGTCATTAGAACTTGCATTATCTAATATGATTGTCAAAACTCTATCAATACCTCAATCAATCAAACAACTTTCCAATGCTTTTTGAATGGTCTCATTCTTGTGATTAAGAACTTGAAAAAAATTTAAAATCCTTTTATACAAGTTTCAATCACTATTCATTTAATGAGTTATAACACACATGTGATTGATATTTTGGAAAAAAAATCCAAGTGTCACTTGAAAGACACACACACACACACACACTTGTTTTTAATGGCTTTCTTGAACCTTTTCTTTTCTTTTCAGTATAGAGTCTTAGGTAATTCATTGTGATAATGATTTACGAGGAGATAAAAATCTAGATTGTATGACATGACAAAACTGTTTAAATCCTAAACCTTCTACAATCCTAAAAAAAAAAACTCACCATAAATAATCATTATACCAAGTGCTTTCTACGAACTTCAAATTAACAACCTTAAGAATACCCTCATTTACATTTTTAACCCTCTAAAAAATCTAATCCAATATCTTTTGTTCTATGTCATCAAACTCAAACTTACCCGGAAACTATTTACATAAATTATTTAAATGTGTCTATAAATTACCAGTGTCATAAGTTTTTGAAGTACATGTATAATCTTGTTGATAATACTTACATGCAACTCTTCTCAATGATGGATCAAAACCCTCTATTATATTAAAATAATGCCAAACTTTGCATATAGTTTTAAAAGTCACATTCCTTTTCTTGTTACCTTTGTTGCAAATAGAATTTGTAGAAGTAACTTAAACAAGTTTGGTCTTTGCTAGAGCAACCATATATTCACTAAAAAAATATATAATAGCATATAATTAAAAAGAGAACAATGAAGGATTCAAATGTTGTGTTAAAATAAAAAATTAAAAGGGAGAGAAAGAGATTTGACATGAGAGAGTTTATAGTTAGGATTTTAATTTTTTTAGAACGCTCGATTGTTAGGGGAATGGTGAAGGTTTGTCAAAATCAAGTTGGAGCTTTTGGGTATATGAATAAGAGGAAGGTATTGGTGATTTTATTTTGTTAAAATAATGGCTGAAAGAGGTTACTGCTTTGGTTTAGGGTACACGAGCTGAGAGTGAAATTAGAGAATGAGTGGCTGAGCAGTGAGAGATAAAAAAAAATGAAGAGAGAGAGAGAGAGAGAAGAAAATAAAAGTATTTATACCAATTTGACAATATATGTGGTTTACAAGTTGAGCCAGGTTGACTGAATTTCAAAAATTCCAACCCACTACTCGAGTTATGATATCTAATTTTTAAGTTTCTATCCTTTTTTAAATGTATTATTCATTTTATTTGACCTTGACAAGCTAAGTTAAGTCAAATATTATAAATAAATTAATTTTTTGAAACAATAGCTACCACGTATCTACAATCTCAAATTCTACCACATTTTGATAAATGACCCAATAATTCATCCTCCGGTAAATATTATAAATAATTAGTTTTTTAAAACAAAAGCTACCACTTGCCTACAATCTTAAGTTCTACCACATTTTGATAAATGACCTAATAATTCATCCTCTGGTAAACAGATGCAATGCATGGTGTTGCTTGTCACACTTATCATATAGTTAGGCCCTTAATAATACAATGTAAACATACACTATGGGGGGAAAGCTAATTAAGAAAACTAGAAGGGTACGAGTATTTGCACTTTGAAAAGTCATTAAAAAAATAAAAAAGAAGCACCACCTCCTTTCCCCCCTCACTCCCTCACGTACTTTTATGCTAAGAA
>Ga0325401_1006060_pt1 | contig 11659 bp, 9 predicted proteins | sample PopdelMetagenome_FD_205666 | JGI IMG/M metagenome (GOLD analysis project Ga0325401, IMG submission 205666) | Populus deltoides microbial communities from Bellville, Georgia, United States - Xylem-PdKOR-R2 | ecosystem: Host-associated > Plants > Phyllosphere > Stem > Wood/Secondary xylem | place...
CCCCTGGTCACGACACGTCTTTCCGTCGTGACCAGGGGTGAGGAAGGCGGATCGGTGAAGCGCCCGGTGCGCGAGCGGCCAGAATGGGCCGCGTGTGGACCGGGACGCTGGAGCTGGACCTGCTGCTGGGCGACGTGCACTCGCTCAAGGAGAAGCGCTCGGTGGTGCGGCCCCTGGTCGCCGAGCTGCGGCGCCGCTTCGACGTGAGCGCGGCCGAGGTCGGCCACACCGACCTCCACCGCCGGACCGCGGTCGGGGTCGCGCTCGTCTCCGCGGACCGAGCGCACGTCGTCGAGGTGCTGGACGCGGCGGAGCGCCTGGCGGCCTACCGCCCCGAGGTCGAGCTGCTGTCGGTGCGGCGACGGCTGACCAGCACCGAGGACGAGTAGCCCTCGCCCGGCAGCCTGATCGGCCGGGTCAGCGGGCCCGCTTGCCGGCCGCGTACGGGTCGCCCGGGTCGATGTCGACCACGCGGCGCGGCGGACCGATCAGCGAGTCCTCGTGGTGGCAGGTCCAGCGGTCGTCGGCCTCGATCCCCGAGATCGTGTGGCCCTCGCCCAGGACGTCGCCCTCCTCCAGGAGGTAGCCGGCGGTCGCGTAAAGCAGGGCGCCCAGCCGTCCCGGCTCCAGGTCGCGGAAGTGCACCTGCAGGTCGGGCAGCCCGAAGGGGGCGAGCCCCCGGGTGTCCATGACGAGCTCGTCCTCGTCGTCGCTGACGCTGAAGAGGCGGACGTTCAGCAGGCCGCCGAGCCCGTCGGCGGCGGGCTCGCCCGGGTCGCTGACCCGCTGGCTGGTCGGCCAGGACAGCGCGACGGGACGGGTCGCCACGGCGAGCGCGCGCACCACCCCGACCAGCGCGGCAGCGCGGTCGCGCGCGGTGTACGCGCCGCCGTACATCTCGACGACGAGCACGCTCGCGCGGGCGGGCGCCAGGGCCTCCTCGGCGCCCGGCCAGTCCCAGGTCTGGCTGATGTCGGGCAGGGACTTGCCGGGCTCGTCGAGGGACGACCCCGGCAGGACCAGGCTCACGAGCGGACGTCGCGGAGCCGGCTCGCCGTCGTCGCCCGCCGGTCGGGGCGCCAGCTCTCCGCCGTCGTAGGGCACGACCAGCGAACCGTCCTGCACCTCCGTGCCCGGCGACACGGCCCGCAGCCCCTCGAGGAGCATCGGGTCCGTCAGGTCGGGTGCGGTCTCGTACCAGAGCTCGGCGATCAGGCCCTCGGGCTCGGTCACGGCGGTCCCCCTCGTCGGCGGGCTGCCGACGGCGGCCCAGCGTGGTGGCGAGCCTAGGTGACCCGCGCTCGACCGGGTGGGCCCCAAGACGTCGCCGGTCAGCTCCACCTTCCCGACGACCGCACGGCCGTTCTGCACCTGAGAGCGGCGAGGACCGCGAGCAGGGGTCGCCACACCGAGGAGCCGCCCAAAGGCCCGGCCAGGGTGCACGCCCTCCTACCGACGCGATCGAGCGTCTCGGCGTCGGCACTGGACATTGAGCAAACGTTTGACCACACTGCTGTCGCCGTCCCTACACCCGTCAGCAGCGCAGTCGTCGCGCTTGTCGTTGTCGTCGCCTTCGTCGCAGGGCCGGCACCACACCGAGGACCGAGGGAGATCCGCGAATGGTTGACCCAGCGCAGCGCAACGAGTCCAACCCGCTCAGCCGACGCACCAACGTCCGGCGGACGGGCTGGGCCGCCGTCATCGGCAGCGTGGTCGAGTACTACGACTTCACCCTCTTCGGGCTGGCCGCGGCGGTCGTGTTCGGCCGGCTCTTCTTCCCCCAGCAGGACCCGGCGGCAGCGACCATCAGCTCGCTGCTCACCTTCGCGATCGGCTACTTCGGCCGCCCCGTCGGTGGTCTGCTCTTCAGCCACTTCGGCGACCGGATCGGCCGCAAGCCCATGCTGATCACGACCCTGCTCCTGATGGGGGTGGCGACCGTCGGCGTCGGGCTGCTGCCGACCTACGACTCCATCGGCGTCTGGGCACCCGTGCTGCTGGCGCTGTGCCGCGTCCTGCAGGGGATGGGAGCCGGCGCGGAGTACGTCGGGTCGCTGGTGATGCTGGCCGAGAGCGGCAATCAGCGTCGCGCGGGCCTGCGGGTCGCCCTGCCCGGCATGGGGGTGTTCGCCGGGATCGTGATCGCCACCGCCGTCTTCACGCTGATCTCGACGCTGCCGGAGGACGACCTGCTCAGCTGGGGCTGGCGGGTGCCCTTCCTCGCCAGCGCCATCACCGTCGGCGTAGCGCTGTGGATCCGCTCCGGCATCGAGGAGACCGAGGAGTTCACCAGGATCAGGTCGCGCGGTGAGGTGGTCCGCGTCCCGTTCGTCGAGGCGCTCCGGACGCAGTGGCGCGAGGTGCTCCTCGGCTACGGGATCCTCGGCCCGTACCTGCTGTTCTCGTCCCTCACGCAGGTGTACCTGCTGTCCTACCTCACCACCACCATGGGCCTGCCCGCGAGCTTCGGCCTGCTCGCCAACCTGATCTCCTCGGCGCTGGCGATCGGGATGGTGCCGCTGTTCGGCTTCCTGGGCGACGTCCTGGGCCGGCAGCGCGTCTGGCTGGCCGGCTGCGGGGTCTTCGTGCTCTTCGGCGCGCTCGTGTTCCCGTTGTTCGCCACGGCGAGCGAACCCGTGATCGTGGTGACCATGGTCGTGGGCATCAGCATCGGCCTGGCGTCCCTGTTCGCCATCCAGGGTGCGCTGGTGATCGGGCTGTTCGCACCGCAGCACCGCCTCTCCGGGGTCGTCCTCGTCCGCGAACCGGCCGCCGCGCTGATCGCCGGCCCGTCACCGGCCTTCGCCGCCTGGCTCGTCGCCACGGCCGGCGGGGCGACCTGGCCGGTGGCGTTCCTGTTCGTGGGTGCAGCGGTGATCGCCGGTGCGACGGTGCTGCTCGGGCGTCGTCGCTTCACGCGGGACCACTCCCAGGACGAGGCGCGGGTGACCAGCGGCTCCCGGTGACCGGGGCGGTGGCCGCGCCGCACGCCGGCGGAGCGCCTCCCCTCGTCGGCGCAGGCCTGACGAGGCTCAGGCCGGGGTCGTCCCCCTCTCGCCCTCGGGCAGCAGGCCGAGCACGGCCTCGGCCACGACGTCCGGGCGGTCGACCATCATCAGGTGGCGGCTCCGCTCCACCACGACCTGCCGCCCCCCGACCCGGTGGGCCAGCACGCGCTGCTTGCGCACCCAGGCCGCACGGGAGCCGGCGGTGAGCACGACCGAGGGCGTGCCCGGCCAGGTCGTGGTCTCCAGCAGGGTCTGCAGGTCGGCGAGCTGGTCGGCGTACGCGGCCTGCTCGGCCACCACGCTGGCGAGGGTGTCCGGGCGCCGGAAGAGGTCGTCGGTCCCCGGCGGGCGGTCGTAGTCGATGGGCAGGCGGTGGCTCTGCGACCACACCGCGACGCGGGTCGACAGCGAGGCGGCCACCGCGAACGGCGGCAGCCTCGAGCCCTCGAGGGCGAGCCGTGAGGCGGCGAGCCAGGCGCGGTCCAGCGCGGCGGGCGCCGGTTTCGCGTCGAGCTCGATGCTGGCGTCGAGCAGCACGAGGCCGCTCACGGAACCGGGGTGCTGGCGCACGAGCGCCTCGACGTGCGGCCCCGCCATCGAGTGCGCCACGACCACGGGCGGCTGCCCGAGGGCCTCGCACAGCTCGAGCAGGGTGGCCACCTCCTCGGCGAGCGTCGGGAGGCGTCCCGGCCAGGGCGTCTCGACCATGCCGGGCCGGTCGATCGCGACGAACCAGCGTCCCGGCATCGCCGTGCGGACGCCCCGGAAGGCGTACGAGGGGACGGCGCAGCCGGGCACGAACAGGATCGGGGTGCCCGGGTCCTCGCTCCACCCGGGCTCGACCTCCAGGTGCACCTGCCGACCCCCGAGGGTCGTCACGTGCGACCCGCCGGTGCGCACGAGCTCGGCGGCGTTCACCGAGCCGCGTCGGAGGAGCGCGGCTTGACCAGCGGGAAGGCGATCGTCTCCCGGATCGAGGCCTGCGTCAGCATCATCACCAGCCGGTCCATCCCCATCCCCAGGCCACCGCTCGGCGGCATCGCGTGCTCGAGCGCGAGCAGGAAGTCCTCGTCGAGCTCCATGGCCTCAGGATCGCCCCCCGCGGCCTGCAGCGACTGCGCCGTGAGACGGGCGCGCTGCTCCACGGGGTCGACGAGCTCGGAGTACGCGGTGCCGATCTCCGCGCCGAAGGCGACCAGGTCCCAGCGCTCGGCCAGCCGCGGGTCGACGCGGTGCTGCCGGGTCAGCGGCGACACCTCGGCGGGGAAGTCGGTGTAGAAGGTCGGACGCACGGTGCGCGACTCCACGAGGTGCTCGTAGAGCTCGAGCAGCACGTTGCCCCGCGTCCACGAGCCGTCGACGGCGATGCCGAGCGTGTGCGCGAGCGCGAGCAGCTCCTCCTTCGGGGTGTCGGCGGTGACGGTGGTGCCGGCGGCGGCCGAGATCGCGTCGTTCACCGTGACGACCGGCCAGTCGTCGGCGAGGTCGACCTCGTGCTCGACCCCGGTCGCGTCCGTGCCGCGCACCAGCGTCCCGCCGCTCACCGCGCGGGAGGCGTTGACGACGATCTGCTGCGCGACCGTCCGCATGGTCGTGTAGTCGCCGTACGCCTCGTAGGCCTCGAGCATCGTGAACTCGGGGTTGTGCGTGGCGTCGGCGCCCTCGTTGCGGAAGTTCCGGCCGATCTCGAAGACCCGGTCCACCCCGCCGACCATGAGCCGCTTGAGGAACAGCTCGGGCGCGATCCGCAGGTAGAGGTCGAGGTCGTAGGCGTTGATGTGGGTCCGGAACGGCCGGGCGTTCGCGCCGCCGTGGACGGTCTGCAGGATCGGGGTCTCGACCTCGAGGAAACCGCGGGCGTCGAGGGTGTCGCGCACCGCGCGCAGCACGGCCGAGCGGGACCGCAGCCGCCGGCGGGCCAGCGGGTTGACCGCCAGGTCGAGGTAGCGCTGCCGGACTCGGGCCTCGGGGTCCCGGACGCCTCCCCGGACGTCGGGCGGCGGGCGCAGCGACTTGGCGGTCAGCAGCCAGGTGGTGACGCCGACCGACAGCTCGCCGCTGCGGGAGCGGACGACGGTGCCCTCGGCCCCGAGGTGGTCGCCCAGGTCGACGTCGCGGCGGAGCCGCTCCAGCGCCTCCTCCCCCGCCACGTCGGCGCTCAGCAGCAGCTGGACGTCGCCGCTCCAGTCGCGCAGCACCACGAAGGTGACGCCGCCGAGGTCGCGCACCGCCACCACGCGCCCGGCCACGCTGACCGGGCGGCCGAGGTCCGTGCCGCCGGCCTGCGAGACCGAGGCGGCCGTGTCCTGCGGGTGGAAGGACGGCGGGTAGGGGTCAACCCCCTCGGCGACGAGCCGCTCGCGCGTCGCCATGCGCAGCCGGACCTGCTCAGGCACCCGCGACCCCGTCGGCTCGGGGTCGGCGACCGGTGCGACGAGGGGCTCGACCGCGAGCGTGCCGTCCGCCGGGACGTGGCGGACGGCACCCAGCTCGACGCGGGGCCGGAGGAAGGACGGCAGGTCGATGAACCCCTCGGCGACGCCCAGCGCCGTGCCGACCAGGGCGATGTCGCGCGTCTCGGCGAAGCACAGGAAGCGGGGCTGCCACTCGGGGCGGTACTTCACGTTCGAGCGGTAGAGCGACTCGAACTGCCACCAGCGCGAGGCCACCAGGAGCAGGCGGCGCCACAGCCGCAGCACCGGACCGGCGCCGATCCGGGCGCCCTCCTCGAAGGCGCTGCGGAACACCGCGAAGTTGAGCGAGACGCGCCGCACGCCGAGCTCGGGCCCGGCGTCCATCAGCGCGCTGACCATCAGCTCGGTGACGCCGTTGTCCGCGTCGGGGTTGCGCCGCATGACGTCGAGGGAGAAGCCGTCGGTCCCCCACGGCACGAAGGACAGCAGCCCCGCGACCTGGCTCGCCGGACCCGCGTCCGTGCTCGCCCGGTCGACCGGCAGCAGGGCCTCCACCATCAGGCAGGCCGCGTCGGCGGGGTCGCCGAGCCGGCCGAGGGCCATCGAGAAGCCCCGTTCGCTCTCGGTGTCGCGCCACGCGTCCGCGCGCCCGACTAGGGCCTCGAGCTCGTCGGGCGGGATGTCGCGGTGGCGCCGGATGCGGGTCGTGTAGCCGAGGCGCTCGAGGCGCTGCACGGCCTGGCGCACGGGGCGCATGTCGCGGTCGGCGAGGTGGAAGTCGCGCGGGTGCAGCACGGCCTCGTCGCCGATCCGGATCACCCGCAGGCCGAGGTCACGGGCGTACGCGGTCGCGCCGGCCTCGCTGGCCCCGACGACGGCCGGCGTCCAGCCGTAGGTGTCGGCCAGCGCCTGCCAGGCCCGGATGGCCCCGCCCCAGCGCTCGGGCGGACCGATCGGGTCGCTGCTGGCCAGGCACACGCCGAGGTCGTTGCGGTAGGTGACCGCGGCGGCGCCGTCGGGGGCGAAGACGACCGACTTGTCGCGGCGGGTGGCGAAGTAGGCCAGCGAGTCGTCCCCGGAGCGGGCGACGAGCGCGCGGACGCGGGGCTCGTCCTCCTCCGACATCAGCGCGGCGAGCTGCTGGGAGCGGGTCAGCGCGACGACCGCGGCCAGCAGGGTGAGCCCGAGCAGCAGCCCGACGACGGTGCCGATCCAGCCGGGCGCGCTCGCGACGGCCTGCGGGGCGAGGTCGGTCTCGGTGCCGAAGAGGGTCCTGACGAGGCGGTTCGCGATGAACGCGAGGCGCCCGCGCGGGCCGACCAGCTCGTTGGGGAACACGGTGACCAGGGCCATGCCGACGCCGACGGTGACGACCAGCCCCCCGAGCAGGACGAGGAGCGCCTTGCGCACGCTGCCGGGGGCGCGGCGGGCGCTGAACTCGCCGCGGTAGTGGACCATCGCGGCGGTCAGCGCGCCCAGCGCGGCGAGGTTGAAGGCGAAGCGGGCGTAGACGGGCAGCGAGCCGAAGTCGGTCTGGACCGCGAAGAGGGAGGCGACCAGGCCGGTGACCACGGCCAGGTCGGTCAGCAGGAAGAAGCCGAAGATGACCAGCGCGAGGACCCAGGCCACGTGCTTGCGCCGGGCCAGCGCCGCCCCCAGGAGGAGCAGGAAGACCGCGAAGCCGATCGAGGCCCCGTCGACGGGGAAGAAGACGGTCGAGCAGAGGTCGACGAGCGCCTCGATCCACCCCACCCCGGGGAACGCCGTGCCCAGCACGACCACGACCGCGGCGAGGAAGCACAGCCGCGACACCAGCTGCGGCAGCCGCGGCATCCGGGGGGTGCCGCGGACCGAGCCGGACCGGCCGGAGCCCGCAGCCGGCCGCTCGCCGACGGTGCCCTGCGGCCCGGCGGCGGGGGGTCCGACGGTCGTGCTCGTCACGCTCACACTGTGGCAGACGGCACCGGGACGCCGTGAGTTCCCGCGCCATCTCCTCGGAGCCGTACCCCGCCCAGCGCGCGCTCAGGCGGGGGTGCCGCCCAGCACCAGCCACGCCAGCGCGCGCCCCGCGGCCGCTCCCCCGGGTCGCTCGGCCACGCGGGCGCGCACCTGCGCCGACGCCCGCCGCGCGACCTCCGCCGCCCCGGTGCCCCAGACCGTGCGCAGCCGCTCACCCGTGGCCTCGTCCACCAGGCCGAGGACGGCCGACGCCAGGGCCAGCCGCTCGAGCCCGGCCGGCGGGACCGACCGCCCGGGGAGCCCCGCGCCGAGCGCCGCACCGAGGCGGCGCAGCCCTACGACCAGGGCCTCCGGGGTGACGTGGCCGGGCCGCAGCAGCACGGCGAGCTCCAGCCCGGCGTCCGAGGCGGGGCTCGAGGCCCGGAGGAGGCCGGCGAGGTGGTCCACCGCCGGTGCCGGGTCCTCGCCGGACCGCAGCCGGGCGAGGGCGAGGGCGACACCGGCCAGACCGACGCCCGGCGCCGGCAGGGCGACGCCCCGCAGGCCACGGGTGGCGGCGTCGAGCGTCGCCCGCGCCGTGGGTCCGGCGACGCGGTCGGCCTCGCGGGCCAGGAGGGCGAGCGCCAGCGGGTCGACGGCTGCCGCGCCCGTCGGGTGCTCGTCGAGCTGCTCGACGAGCAGCCCGGTGGCCAGCTCGAGCGCCTCGGTGGCCACGTCGCCGCTCCCCGCCCCGCCCCGGCGCAGGGCGTCCTGCACCACCAGGGCGGCCGCCGCTCCCGGCAGCCGCACCGTCCCCGACGGCGTGGTGGGCCCGGCCAGGAGAGCCGCAGCCTCGGAGTCCAGGAGGTCGTCGAGGTCCGGGGCCCAGACGAGGTGGTGGGTGATCGTCCCGCGGACGCCGCGCAGCTCGACCGTGGCCGGACCGGGCTCGAAGGCCTCGACCCGCACGGCGTCCTCCCCGACCTCGACGTGCAGGCCCGGCGCCACGACCGCGACGTCCGGACCGGCGGGCAGGACGACCGACTGGCCGAGCTCCAGCCACGGCGTCGCCGGCAGCGCCGACCGGTCGACCAGGCGCGGCTCCGCCAGCACCTCCCAGCGCCACTGCACGGCCGCGCGGTGACCGGGTGGCAGGGTCAGCGGCCCGAGCAGCAGCCCGTCCTCGTCGACCCCGGTCTGCACCCCGGCCCGGAGCCGCCCGACCAGCAGCCGACCCGACCCCGAGGCGGGCTGCACCGCGTACGCCCCGACCGCCCCGGCCGCCAGCGCCGTGGCGACCGCACCCGGCGCGGGCCGCCACCTCAGGCGTACGCCGGTCAGCTCCAGCGCGACGTGGGACTCGTTCACGAGCACGACCCGTACGGTCCACGCCTCGTCGACCGCGTGTCGCACGAGCGCCCTGAGCCCGTCGCCGCCGACCTCGACCTCGACCTCGTCGGCGTCGGCGCGCACCTGCGGGCTCCCCAGCGCGAGCGGACCGGTGGCGGCGACCACCTCCAGGACGCCGGCGTCGACGAGCCACGCCACGCCCGACACCGCGTCGGAGGCCTCGACCGAGCCGGAGGGTCCGACACGGAGCAGCAGCCCTGGAGCCTCCAGCACCACATCCGCCTCAGCGTGCTCTGACATCCCTCACGTCCCTCCTGCCTCAGGACCGCCAGGCTCGTGGAGGTCCACCGGTTTCGCACGCGTGGCGAATCATCGCGGCTCGATAACGCTTGCGTGTCCGCCCTCGGCTGGGCCGTCCCGCGCTCCTAGCGTGGATCACGTGCCGAGTGACCACGGGCGTCGAGCCCACCACCCCCACGCCGACCGGGACCTGTTCCCCCGGGACTTCGGCCGGGACGGAGCCTCCGGCCTCGTGACCCTCGACCGGGCCATGCGGGCCCGGGACGTCTCGCGGCCCACGATGGCCGACGAGCTCGAGGCCGCCGAGGTCGTCGACAGCCTGCTCGCCCGCGTCGACGGCCGGCGCGCGCGGGCGTACGCCCGCTAGACGCCCTCGTCCGCGGTGCCGTCCTGGTCGTCCTGCTGGGCGGCCCGGCTCATCACCTCGTAACGGGCCAGCAGCGCGATGCGGCGCGCGTGCCGCTCCTCCCCGCTGAACGGCGTCGAGAGGAAGGTGCGCGCCAGCGCGACGGCCTCCTCCTCGCTGTGCATGCGAGCACCGATGCCCATGACGTTGGCGTCGTTGTGCTGGCGGCCGAGCGAGGCCGTGTCCTGGTCGTAGACCAGCGCGGAGCGCACCCCCTGGACCTTGTTCGCCGCGATCTGCTCGCCGTTGCCCGAGCCGCCGATGACGATGCCGAGCGAGCCCGGGTCCTTGACGACGGCCTCGGCCGTGGGGATGCAGAAGATCGGGTAGTCGTCCTCGGCGTCGTACTCGACCGGGCCGTGGTCGACGACCTCGTGGCCGTCGCCCCGCAGCGCCTCGACCAGGTGCCCCTTCAGCTCGAAGCCCGCGTGGTCGCTGCCGATGTGAACGCGCATGGCTGCAGTCTCGCAGAGCCCCCGGGGTCGGTCCCGAAGGGCTCGAGCGCACCTGGGCGGCCTCAGATCCTCTCGACCGACCAGTTCGAGACGAGGTGGGTCACGCCGAGCTCGACCAGCGTCCGGTTGCCCAGGAGCGAGCCGTCGAAGCGCGTCCCGCCGCGCCACGCGGCGATGCGCGGGGCCCGGCCCGTGGCCCGCTCGATGCGGCGGAAGGGTTCCACCACCTCGGGTCCGACGCTCGCCTCGTCGACCTCGGCCGCCGCGACGTGGCGGGTGGTGTGCACCCCGACCTCGTGGGCGGTCGCGATCTCGCCGAGCTGGGCGTCGGTGAGCAGGCGGCCCGACGTGGGCGCGTGAAAGATCGGCAGGAACACGGCCCGCAGCCCGAGCGAGCGCGACAGCTCCGCGGCGAACTCCGCGGTCCGGGCGAAGCCGTCGTAGAAGCCGACGAGCACGCGGACCTCGCCGACCTGCTGCTCGGGCGCGTCCAGGTCGAAGCTCGAGCCCAGGGCGGCGGCCCGGCGCAGCTGCTCGCGCACGACCTCCTGGTTGCGCCCGCGGATCCGGTGGAAGTTCAGGGCCAGCAGCGGCCGCTCGAGCAGCCGCGCCGCCAGGCTGCCCGGCTCCGGCGTCCCGAGGTCCTCCCCGTCGAGCATCCGGGCCGCCAGGTCGACCTGCACCTGGTAGGCCGCGGCGCCGTACGGCTCGGCCTCCTCGGGACCGGCCGGCGCGGTGCGCAGCAGCACCGGGACGCCGGCGCCGCGGTGGGTCTGCGCGAGGATCAGGTCGCGCAGGCGGGCGCCGTCGCCCGCGTGGCTGATGTCGCCGTGCTGCACTGTGGACCCTGCCTCTCGCGTCGTGCGTGGTGGTGAGGCCGACAGTCAAGCAGCACGCAGACGAGGGGGACCAGGTGCTCGAGCAGGGTGCGTCCGACGCGGTGACGGCGTACGGGGAGGTGCTGCGCCGCGGCGGCCAGGTCGTCGACTTCGACATCTCCGCCCTCGACCACCTCGGCGTGCCGGTGACGAGCTGCTCGCTGATCGTCGACGGCCGGCTCGCCATGAACGGCAACGGCTACGGGCTGACGAGCGAGGACGCCCGGCTCAGCGGGCTCGGCGAGCTCGCCGAGGGCGTCCTGGCCGGCGACCACGTGCGGAGCCTGCACGCCCGTTCCGTCCGCGGGTCCTTCGAGGAGCTCGTCCGGCGCGAGGGCGTCGACCGGGTCGCCGACCCGGCGACGCTCTGCCTGCCCGCCGGCTCGCCGTGGACGCCCGCGACGCCGATCACCTGGGTGCCGGTCGTCCGCGTGCGGACCGGGGAGGAGGTCTGGGCCCCGCTCGACCTCGTCGCCAGCGACCCGGCCGAGCGCGACGACGCCGGCTCCCCCGCCCTGGTCACGCCGGTGACGAACGGGCTCGGCGCGGGCCTCGACGCGGAGCGCCCCGTCCGCCACGGGATCCTCGAGATCCTGCAGCGCCACACGAACGGGCTGCGGTTCCGGGCGCTGGACTTCCGCTCGCCCGAGATCGACCCGAGCGGGCTCGACCCGGACGGCGCGGTGGCGGCGCTGGCCGCACGCTTCGCGGCCGAGGGCGTCGAGGCGGTCTTCAAGCACGCGGCGACGTCCTTCGGCGCCTGCTCGACCTACGTCATGGGCGTCGACCACGACGACTCCTCGCCGATCCGCCTCACCGCCTGCGGCGAGGCGGCCGACCCGTCGGTCGAGCGCAGCCTGCTCAAGGCCCTGCTCGAGCACGCGAACTCCCGAGCCCGCAAGGCGTTCTG
>Ga0325401_1006061_pt1 | contig 11658 bp, 4 predicted proteins | sample PopdelMetagenome_FD_205666 | JGI IMG/M metagenome (GOLD analysis project Ga0325401, IMG submission 205666) | Populus deltoides microbial communities from Bellville, Georgia, United States - Xylem-PdKOR-R2 | ecosystem: Host-associated > Plants > Phyllosphere > Stem > Wood/Secondary xylem | place...
TAAAAACATGATTGATACGGCAAATTAAAAGAAATGTAAACAGAAAATAATATGGCAAGGATGAAATTGAAAATATTAAAAGTTTGATGATGGAAAAGAATCATTGTTCAAAATAAACAACGCAATCCATAATAACTATTTTTTAAAATAGTGAATGTCAAATATGTTTTAGTTGTTGTTATTACTATATAAGGGAAGATATTTATTGAAATCCAATTTTTCAGAAATATAATTAGAGATATGCACATTATAAGGATTATATATGGAGCATTTTACGAGAAACAATAAAGAAGGAAAGTATTTTTAGTATTTTTTGATTATTTTGATATGCTAATATAAAAAATATATATTATTATAATATAATTTTAAATAAAAAATATTTTAAAAAATAATCAATAATACACTTTTAAATACCATCATAATTTACAGCATTATAACTTTGTTTGAGGAAGGGCTTAAAAATATTAAATTGAAAGGCCACATAGATTACTCATCATTGGGTTCATGATCCCCAAGCCTCTCATATATTTCTAATGTTTTGGTGGACTTGCATCCTTTTGGAACTTCAATGAATGAAAGGATCCTTTCAGAACTTGGAGGGTTTAAAATTTTAGCATGTTAGCATTTTGTTTTGCTCTACATTGCAAGTTTTAATGTCTATTTAGTATGAACTTAATTATATAAAATTGCCTTGACTCGAAGTCAGCTGAGGAAATCTAAACCATCTTTTTTTCAGTAGACTTTTTGGATGGTTTTACTGGGTTCTTGATACACATGACGAAGAACACGCAATCATCCGTTTATAAACGCCAAGATAGTAAAATGTGTTTTCCATAGGAGGAAAAAACCTTGCGGGCACATCGTGGCTGGCAATTTTGACCACTGCTAACAGCTTTCTTTTCTTTTGTCTTAGCAGGTGGCCCATCGAGCCATCATCAGGTCAAGCGATGAATGAATGCAGTAACCTTCTTCTTGGTCATAGCGTATAATTTTCCACAACCACTAACAAGACTGACAGCCACTGCATTATTTTCGGCCGAAGGGAACACGTCGAGCGCGATGACCAGTTCTTCTGTCTCTTGTAAAAAGTAAGAGTAAAATGCAAGATTTTTCAAGGTGTTCTTCAGCAGTCCCCAGATCTTGGTGTCAGGGTTTTATCAATCAGCCTGTGGGTTATATTATAATAGCTTGTTCGCAAATTGGTCTCTCTGTTTTTATTTTTAAAAAAATACAAAGACAAACATGCTTTTAATAGCCACAGTGAATGCTTTTTTAAATTTTTATTATGAATCGGTTCAAGTTTCGACTAAACTAATGTTTCATACCGTCCAATAACAAATCTAACACTAATCTAACAAATCTTGAAACAAGAAAATTTAAAATCCTATATGAATGGAATTGTTGATTTGTAGGATAATTTTGATATCTCCAGGAGCATGATTATTTGCACTTGTGCTATTTGATAACAATATCAAAGAAGGGAGACATGATAGCTGAGAAGGATTAGAATAGTGAAGGTTTTGGAAAAAAAAAATGAAAGAAAGAGTTAAATTAATTGAAATCTTGATTTTCATTTAACTATATTATTTAAATTAATTTGAATCTTGATTTTTATTTAAATATATTATTAACAAATAAAAAGACGATGTTGCTAAGTTAGAATTGACATTGGTAGGATTTGAGAATTTCTTGATAAATAACCTTCTCAAGTTTCACCTGACCCACAATCCAAGATTTGCTCCAGATCAACCTTGGATGGGGTTCAAAAACCACAGCGAAAAGTAAAAGGAACGTAACAGAGAGACGAGAGTCGTGTGTGTTGCCAGCCATTGAATTGATATTGATGTAAAGCAAAAACTTGGGAATTTCCTCGAGGAATCAATGAGACAATAAGCCAAATAAAGAAGACTTTATTACATGTGGAAAATCATGTGATGACGACTACGAATTCCATCCAAACCACAGGGTCGATAGCGTGGAATTGAATTCCAGTGCCATACAAGTGGGCTGTTTAATACAATTCATGAACAAACACTTTCTCAACTTTTTCATCGTAAAAGACAGCAGTTAATTAAATTGATCTGCTACTACAGCAACAACAATCATAAGATCGAGTGTGTTGATTCGTCTTGTAGTATAAAGAGCAGCTTGTACAAAGCCAGCGGTATACAATTTAATTCATCAACTATTTCAAATGGGTTAAGCAGGTTCTCTATAGTAGTGATAAAGCTGATCTTCATGGTTTTATTACCAGGGTGGTGGTGTCATTTGTGTTTGGAGGAAGAGAGAATTGCTCCATTGGAAATACCTTCCCAATTACAACAGCCGGCTTCTTTTCCCCAAGATTGCAGGTGTTCGCCGCCGTTTGGGTAGTTAGAGGAACTTTGGTTGTATACAAATATACCGCTGGCTTTGTACAAGCTGCTCTTTATACTACAAGACGAATCCACACACTCGATCTTTCATTAACAAGGGGTTGGGATTTGGAAGATTTGTGCATAAATGCGTCATGGGGATTGGAAGGGGTTGTTAAAAGGAAGTTTTTTATTTCCTATGGAGCAATTCTCTCTTCCTCCAAACACAAATGACACCACCGCCCTAGTGATAAAACCATGAAGATCAGCTTTATCACTACTGTAGAGAACCTGTTTAACCCATACGATCGGAGTACTTGATGAATTAAATTGTATACCGCTGGCTTTGTGCACTGAAGGGCTGCTCTTTATAGGAGGAGAGCGCAGTACTGTACCCCACAGCCAATGACGTTGCGCGTTCATATTAGGAAGGGCCCTTATTGTGGGGAGGAAAAAAAAGATAACAAACAAGAAGAAGAGAAAGGAATTGCTCCATGTCTTGCTTAATATACAGGATTTTATTTTATTTTTTTACTTCCATTTATACATAACAACACGATCTCAACTTTGTTAGCAAGACTGAGTGATATTACCTTATGGTTGTTGTTGCTGTAGTAGCAGATCGATTTAATTAACTGCTGTCTTTTACGATGAAAAAGTCGAGAAAGTGTTCGTTCATGAATTGTATTAAACTGCCCACTTGCACGGATTAGCTCAGTGGTCAATCGTGTGACTTGTTCTGTTTTTATTTCGAGTTCGATCATTTATGTATATGCTTATCATCCCCGTGGTGCCTTACCTGTTTATTGGAATTGCAGGATGCTCAGTGGGCCGTAGAGAATAGTCATGGTACGCGTAAGCTGGCTCGGACAACCCACGATAATAAAAAAAAAAAACTGCCCACTTGCATGGCACTGGAATTCAATTCCACGCTATCGACCCTGTGGTTTGGATGGGATTCGTCGTCGTCGTCACATGATTTTCCACATGTAATAAAGTCTTCTTTATTTGGCTTGTTGTCCCATTGATTCTTCGAGGAAATTCCCAAGTTTTAGCATTACATCATGAATAGTGCCAGCAGAAAGATCATTAATTCAATGGTTGGTAACACAGGAGTCTCGCTCCCCTCTATTACGTTCCTTTTACTTTTCACTTTGCCTTGGAATGACAATAAAAAATATCAGAATATCAAGATTTAATCTTATATTACTAATTTATTTTTTTTATTAGATCATAAAATAACTTTCTTAAATTACTTGTAAGAACTAGAAATAATTAAGGGTTATTTCTCAAACAAAAGAAAAGGTAGTGGCACCATAAATACACCATGCCTAGTTTAGAAATTTATACAAGGATTTATGCATATTCAAGGTTGATAATGCAATTTAATAAGACAAAATTAAGAATTTGGAGGGTTTATTTTTATCGACTTAACTAATAGAAAGAGTCGAATTCTAAAACGGCAGGAAATCACAAATAATTATTGAAGTCACAAAACTTAAATGACAAGTGAAAATCTATGACCCAACCAAAGTCAAGTCAACCGAGAAAACAACCTTTAATTATGTAGACTTTTTACCTTTTACATGGTTTTAATGGGCTTCTCATATGCACATGAAAAATTAAAATGGAATATCTTTCAATTTATTCAGTTAAATTATTTATATTGAGTTTCTTTATCTATTAATTTAGAAAGAAATTTAACTTTTCACATCACCGAGAATATTTTTATTGATGTTGATATTAATATTGATATTGAGAAATTAAATAACGCTTTGAGAACCAACGAATTCATAGAAGTCATTCTCTTCTCTTCTTACTCTTTTTTTTAATTAGCACATTGTATGAATTTGTTCTTTTCTTTCTCTACTCAACTTCACTCACGATGAAATAAGGTAAGATTTTTCTTTTTTCTTCTTTTTTTACGTTTAGTTTGCATTATATTTGTTTTTCTTATTTTTTATTGAATTTTTATGTTTAATTTTTTTGTTGGAATGTTGTTGTTGGAATTGTTTTCATACGAGAATAATTTTTTTAATGGAGAGAGTCGTGGTTTTTTCCCATCTTCCAATGTTCTTCAGCAGGGTGATCATTTGTTCCTTTATTTATTTATCCCGACTATGGAGAATTTAAGAGGTATTTTTAGAGAGGCCTCACAGAACCTGATGTTTCATTATTACTGACAATGCTAACAGAATGTCATTACTCACTTGTGCTTTACTAATGACCTTATGATCTATTGTCAGCCAGATAGACCTCAGTCAGGATTGTGAGGAAGGCTTTAGATGATTTTGCAGGGTTGTTGGTCTTGTTATAAATCCAAAGAAAAGTTTAGTCTTCTTATCAGAAGTTAATGATGAGCTTGAGACCTCTTTGCAGTATCTTTTAGGTTTCAGGTTAGGTTCTCGGCCAATAAGATACTTGGTTGTTCTATTGATATCTACCAAACTTACTCACTCTAATTGTAAGCCTTTAGTAGAGTGGATTCTCTCCAGGATTAAGTTGTGGACCTTAGTTTTTTTTACTTATTTTAGGCATCTTCAACTAATCAAATCATTTCTTTTCTCCATCTAAGTTTATTGGTCCTCCATGTTTATTCTCTCTTGCTCTATTATTAAAAGAATTAAAGGTATCTTAGTTGCCTTTCTTTAGAAAGATTGTTCTATCTCCCACTCAGGGGCTAAGGTGGTTTGGGTCTATGTTTGTTATCCCTTAAGAATGATGGCCTAAAAATAAAGAGGGTCCAAACTTAGAATGAAGCAATTATTCTCAAGCATGTCTAGCGACTGTTATTAAATAGATCATCAGTTTGGTCGGGATGGGTCCATAATGTTTTGCTTAAAGACAAATCCTTCTCGCATGTCATGCCTTCTTCAATGTCCTCTTGGTCATAAAGGAAGGTTCTACTCATCAAAGATTGGTGTAAAAGGAAGTTTGTCTCCGGTATTTGTAATGGAATTACTACCTTTTTGTGATTAGACTAGTGGTTGCCATATGGGTAACTGTTATGCGACCTAGTGCCTTTTAGGGTGCTCACTTCTATTGGGTTGTCGTGGAATGCTAAGGTCTCAAACATTAATAAGGAGGGTACCTGGGCTTTTCCATCGGGTAGTCTAGAGCTCCAACCTATATAGTACTTGATTACTTTTAACCTAGGAGTGTTTTACCAAACCATTATGTTTGGAACAGTAACTCATTGGGGAGGTTCTCTATTAACTCGGCATGTGAGGTTTTTAGAGAGTCCAAACCCATAGACTTTATGCACCATCTTCTCTGGTTTCCAGGTTTCATCCCAAGACACTCTTTTATCATGTTGTTTGCCTCTATTGGTCATCTCAACATCATGGATAGACTAATGCTTTTTAGATCATTTCCTCTTCTACATGTATCCTTTGTGGGTTGCAGGCTGAAACACATGAACATTTATTCTTTTAGTGTCACTTCTCTGCTACAGTTTAGGGTGCTATCACAAATATAACTCTTATGGGTTGACCTTCTTTAACATGGCATCATTTACTCTAATGGGCATACAAGCACTTGAAAAAAAAAGAAGAAATTTACGCATCTACTTGCTTGGCTAGCCCTCTCAACCTCGATTTACTTCATCTGGTGTGAGAGACATAATCAAGTCTTTCATAAGATTTATTGATCTCTTCAAGATGCTTGCAAAAGCATTTTTTATTTGGTCTAGTCCCTTTTGATAGAGCTCTAACCATGTTTCATATCCCAGTTATTTTTAGGTCTATTTGGTGCCTCTGAAAGTCATGAGATATAATTTCTCTTGCTAATTTTGAGATTTTATTTAGCACACAGTTTCATATATAATCAACCAATCAACCGATTTATTTGTTATTTGTCTTCACAATCTATTTTTGTCCTTTTTCAGTGTTTTTTTTAGCTTTTGCTTCTTTTTCTTATTATTTTTTGTCAAATAGACCACGTAACAAGCATTTATATTTCTTGGGGTATGCCCCTCGTACTCTATATAGTTTCTTTCCTTTAATACAATTACTCTTATAAAAAAATAAAAATTGTTTTGCTATACATTGCAAGTTTTAATATATATTTAGTATGTATGTTATGATTTTATTTTGATCAAGATGAACTTAATTATATAAAAATACATGCAATCTAAACTAAATTATAGATCGAAAACAACAGTTATCCAATTAAAAAAAAAACACTCAAAGATTTTAGCTGAACCATTACACTAATGCAAAGTTATTTATCAAAGAAATTTAGAAGTGCATTTTCAAGGAAACCAAAAATAATGGATACATGAACCTTGTTCGGTATACTTCTAGCTAAAACAGGAGATCAATCATTGATAACTATCCTCCTTAATTGCATTTTAGCTGACGTATGGAGAGGAAAACTTTATCATCATAACATGAATTAGATAACTGTTGATTTCCTGGGTTGGCACTCAAACCTGCAGCACATTGTGCAAATTCTAAAAAAGTGAATTTACATAGCCGGAATATCCATAAGAATCAAAATGATAAATAAGAATATAAGTGATTTTTTATATATTAAAGTGGATATAAGAAAAATAACATGTGTAAAACTAAATAAAATGAATAGAAAACAATTTTTTTTTGTTCATTTAATCAAAAAAATATCAAGTAATAAGAGCAAAAACTAATAATATAAATAGTTTGTCAAATAAAAAAACATAGCTACATAAATACTGAGACTGTAATTATTTAAAAGATTGAAGTTTAATTTTATCACATAAAAATAAAAATTAACTACTAATTATTGCAACAAATCTCGCTTTAAAAAAACAAATAATCCTATACTCTTAATTAGAGCTAAAACTTTTTTAAGTGATTACCGCTCTAAAAAGTTGAAGATAAGAAATAGAAACTTCATTTTTTAATTTTTTTACCAAACATTTGTATCTTAATGAAAATTAGAGTGCAACTTATATGCTAGGTACGTTTGCATTTTGATGTTCTTAAAACTAAAAAAAAAATTCAAACGAGTCGAAATCGTGGTGTAATTAATCAATGGCATGAGGGATAGTCGTATGCAGATTCCCTAGTTTTCAAATGAGTCAAAATTTACCGCTGATGCAACGTTTATCGATAGCTAGTGGTCCTGTAAGGTTCAAGTATACACAAGGTCTCCTAGTTTTGTTTGAGTTATGATTTATTGGATCTTAGAATCAATCTATCTAGATTTTATAAAAATCAAATAAGAATTGATCTGAAACTATAATATAATAAAAAAAATCTAATTTAATCATTAAAAAAATCAAAATAATATCATATTAATATTTTTAAAAAAATTGTTTCACTTGACTCAAGATAATACATTAACCCGTCACATGAGGTTTGGACCAAGCCGTAAATCACGACAGGTTTAATAACTTAACTTTGAAATTAGCATGCGATTTTTTTAGAAAAAAACGGAAACAATAGCTAAACTAGCCCTACACTCTCGTATCTTTGTCAAGAAATATTGTATTCAAATCACATTATCTTTTAATACGTTCACTTTATTTGTGTTAATTATCCTCTCCCCAATTCTGCCATTTCAGGCACAATAACAAAAGGTAAATGAGGCGTCTTGCTCTCGTTCATGTAAAGCTAACATGAGCTATCGCAAATATCACACGAACATCTAGGTTCTAATGAATAATAAATAATAAAAGAGGCATTATAATACGAAAAAACCAATCATTGATTGATAAAAAAAAATCACAGATTCATAACAAAAAAATAATAAAATGAAAAGGGGTATGATGGTCCGCTCAGAAGTTTATAGTCCTTGAAAGAAAATAAAATTTTAGAATTAAGTCTTTGATTAGTCAATTTCATTAAGTTTTTATTCAATTTTTGTCTACTTCTTTAAAATATATGGGTCTGACATAAATATCAGACCCAAGACGTTTAGACTTGGTATTCGGCCAAGTCCAAGGTGTTTGGGGCACTTAGGCTTGGCAGTATGCCAAGCCCAAGATAGTGTAGGTCTCGCACACATGCTGGTGCCAAGGCGTTTGAACTTGGTATTCAACTAAGTCCAAGGCACTTAGACTTCGCAATGCGCCAAGCTCAAGGTAACGTGGGTCAGGCACACATGTTAGACCCAAAATGCTTGGACTTGACAATTAGCTAAATCCAAGGTAGTGTGAGTTTGACACACATGTTAGATCCAAAACGCTTGAACTTGGCAATCAGTCAAGTCTAAGGTAACGTGAGTTTGGCACGCATGTCAGACCCAAGGCGCTTGGACTTGACAGTCAGTCAAGTCTAAAGTAGTGCAGGTCTGACATGTATGTCATACCCAAGAAACTTGAACTTAGTAGTTAGTCAAGTCCAAGACGCTTGGATTTGGCAGCGCACCATATCCAAGGTAGTGTGGGTCTGGCATACCTGTTAGATCCAAGGAGCTTGGACTTGGCAACGCACCACATCCAAGGTAGCGTGGGTCTGGCACGCATGCCAGATCCAAGGAGCTTGGACTTGGCATTCATCCAAGTTCAAGACGCTTAGACTTGACATTCATTCAAGTTCAAAGTAGTGTGGGTCTGGCACGTATACCAGATCCAAACGCCACTTAGTAGTCAACCATTTGGACTACTCAATGAAATTATGTATTGAAAAACAACGGTCAGAGGCTCTTTATAAATAAGATCGTTGGATTGCAATTTGCAATATCACAATCAAATGTCATAAATTTCCACTGACTACAAACAAAGTAGGACCCAAACTATTAGTGTATATGCCTTGTGGCCAATTAGTTGGTTACATGTAGCATTGACTTTGTTCATGTAAATATATTTAATTTATTATTAAAAGCTTATTTATCTTTAATATTCATAAAAAAAATGATTAATGAATTTAGAGTAAAGATAAAGTTCTTGAAATAAAAATACTTTGCAAAAGAAATTATAAAGTTGTTATAATTATAGAATTCCTATTGCATTAAAACATTGTTACTAAAATGTCCTTAGTCAATACTCTATTGAGATTGGATATTAATTAGAGTTGTTGAGACTAATGCATATTATGTTCTTTCCTTTATGAAAAGAAATAATTATTCTCATAAGTTGAGGTATGAGGGATACCTAGAATTAATATATAGTTTTTTTGTCAAATAACATGTACATTGAATTGATCTGTATAAGAATTCCATATGAAGAGATCACTTGTGTTTATAAAAAAACTCATGTGACAATTGTGTCAATGGTCCTTAGATTTTAGATCACTAAGTTATCTTATATAAGGAGTGTTATGTTTTGATCAAACTACACGTTGTCCTAATTAAGGATAACAAATGGGTAAATATTAGGTATAACATGAACTATATAAATGTATTTACGCAATCAAGAGAGTATTTATCACCTAAGGTAAATTAGGAAAAATGTTTCATCTGTTCTTAAATAGTATTGATTGTAAATCCCTGTATCAAAAGGAATGGGATTTGAAAAGAGTTTCAAATCTTATTCAAAACATCAATAGCTATAATGTTGAGAATAAACATGATTTAATATAGTAGACACATTCCATACTATAATATCTAAATCAGAACATTGTTGATGAAGGGATAATAATTATACTAAGAAACTAATTACTAAAATGTTAAGTCAAACCACTTATGACTTTTCTAATATTTAGGGGATAATGACAAGTAGTTAGACATTGTACTTAATCTTCAAATATAAATAAATTAATTGCTGAATTGATAACAAATTAATTTATTTAATCCTATTTTATTTAGAATTATGATTTATTTTTTGGCCAACTTATTAAGGAACCTAATAAGTCACACATATAAGAACCATTAGTCAGAAATTAAAATTGAATGATTAATCAAGTTTGACTTGATTATAAATAAGTTTTAAAAATTAAGGACTATAATGTAATTTATACAGGGAATTACAATTTTAGATTTAGAAAAATCAAGTAGGGACTTGATTGAATAAATTTATAAAATTATTCTAAAATAATATATGTGATATTATTTAAGAGGTCAATTGGTATTTTGCTATTTATATGGTTTTTCAGGTGTTCCTATAAATAGAATATTATGCCTTTTATTTTCTGTGGAGAAACTACATAAGTTACATAACACCTGAAAAATACAAAAGAAAAGAATTAGCACTTAAAGATATAATAATTTCTCTTTTCTAAATAAGTTTATGAGATTTTTTTATTGGTGATTCATATACATTATTGTTAGAAACCAGATACTTGAATGATTTTTAATTTGCTATAACCCAATCTTAAAATAATTACTCAAAATCAAAAAAAAATATTTAATATTCCAATAATCTTTTTATAAACACTAAATAATTCTAAATCACATATTAATTGAAATTTCTGAGAAAAAATTATTAAACTTACTTTTCCGCTGCACTACGTGTTCAAGTCAATGGTGGTGCATCTATTTCCGACGTGCGAGCTATGAGAGAAACTCTACGCCACAGAGAAAAGTCAAGCCACCTTTTTAGACTATTTAGATTGTTTTATGGGATTTTTTTCACACTTGGAAAAGACATGTGATCGTCGCTTTCCCATTCATAAATCCAGAGATAATAAAGAGTATTTTGATATGAAAAATTATATATTTTAATAAAAATTATTTTGATATTTTAATATTAAAAATAATTTTAAAAAATAAAAATAATATTATTTTAATATATTTTTAAATAAAAAATATTTTAAAAAAACAACTATAATTATATTCCAAAAACAAGACTGACATTGATGGCGCCCTGTCTTTCCTTAAGGAAGACATTGCGTGGAAAGGCCATATTTCATTGGTCTATTTCTCTATAATTGTAGAAAACAAAAAAAGTACAAAATTTCTGATATAAAATTTAAATGAATTATTTGTGCGTTTCTCTTGAAAACAACCCAATTTAAATGGGTTGATTTTAAACCAATCAAAACTAACCTTCTAGGTATTCCCAAGAAATTATTTTAATTCCCATGTTTTATTTTACTTTTTATCCTTATAAGTCTTTGGGAAAAAATTCATTTAAGTCCCTGTGTATCAAATAGTAAAATCTGTCAAACTTAATCAAAAAATTTAAAGGTGTTGATGGATAAAGCAAGGGTTAAGTGGGTTCAATGTGAGTTTGGAGAATTGGAGGGGATAGTCACCACCCTCTATAAATTTTTTGATTGAGAGAACTTTAATTATCACATAAATAATTTTATTTACATACCCTTTTTGAAAAACTTATTAAAACTTTTCGCCTAGATCTATGATATATTTCTAGTTTGCCATTATATGGGTTTAAATTGGTAAAAAAATAAAATCATAGAGGGGTAAAAATCTTAGTATTATC
>Ga0325401_1006065_pt1 | contig 11656 bp, 9 predicted proteins | sample PopdelMetagenome_FD_205666 | JGI IMG/M metagenome (GOLD analysis project Ga0325401, IMG submission 205666) | Populus deltoides microbial communities from Bellville, Georgia, United States - Xylem-PdKOR-R2 | ecosystem: Host-associated > Plants > Phyllosphere > Stem > Wood/Secondary xylem | place...
CGCAAGAAAATACGCGTATAGACATCCATCAATCTTGTCCACAGCCAGCAAGGTAAGAGCCGTCTGCAGCAAATACAATATTATTATAGAGAAAAACGTAATCCATCGCTTTTGATGAGTTCAGAGCGTTGATTTTGAAATCAGTGCTTCGAATTTTGTTATAGAGAAAAGCATAGTACTAGTTTTTTTAAGAGAATTCTAATCACCTACTAATTTGGTGAAATAAAATCCCAATTCTTCAAATTTGAGGGGATTTTAGTATGAATTTAAAATCTAAACGTCTAACAATGTTCCAGTTCGAACTAGCAAGAGGCAAGTGTGCTTGTTTTTCCGGTTGAGCCACCCTTCTGCATTAAATGCCCTTTCGACATTAATTCATAGATTAATGACCGAGGCTAATCCTCGAGAGCAACAGCGCTGTCTATCTTTACTGGCAACTACGATGTGTCTGGCGTTTTTCCGAGGAAAACCAAAGGCATTGCCATGATTACATACACTGAATTTTCCAGTCTGTAGTCGAATTCCTAATTGGTTATCTACGATACATTATTGTAATTTACAATTGCTTACATACACTGAATTTTCTGTTAATGATGTCTTAGTCTTTATAGATTAAGTTATTTCAGAGAGAAAGACGAATCATTGCAATAAATAGATGAGAAAAAAGAGGGAGAAGAAACGTTATGAGAGCGATACCTTTAAAGTCTTCCAAAGTCATCACAGAAAATGCCACCCTTCAATCACTTTTCAAAGAAGTGACTCGTACTTGGCTGTACTAATTCTACTGATTTGGAAGTGCACCGCGCAGACAGCCAAATTCTTGAAAACCAGGCCGGTCTCGTGGTTCATTCACCACCCTGATTGGCCAAGCAAGGAGCTTACGAGCTCAAAAATGTGAAGGATCAAATCCTGAACTAAATAAAATAATAAACAATGAACATTAATTAATCGGATCAATTATTGTTGCAAGTAAGAGAAGAAAAGTTGATGCTCCGTTCTATAAAGGAAAAGGAAAGCAAAAAAACACAAGCTTTTCCCTCCTTTAGATTTCTTCCTTGACTTGCCCTCAAATGTGCTAGACTACTTTAGATTTAAATCTTAAGCTCAATTCAAACGTCGCATGAGAGTACAGAATATTTAAGAGAGAGAGAGACTTGACCGGTGGGAGCAGTAAATGGAATTTTGCTGCTGAAAGAAATAAATTTAAGATTCCATTTTCAATCCCACCCTTGTGTGGCCTAAAATGGAGCACCATCTTGATAAACAGTGAGCTAGCAATATCCAGGCACCTTCATCCTTGCCAACCTCCTTCCCGGCCCTGATCCTAGCTAAGCTCACTTATTTCTCTTGTCCATTCTGTTCTCTGTCTATACATATGCACCATGTTTACATGTGTACGAATGTGTGCGTGCAGTAGTACAGTGATTATAACAAAAAAGAAAGAAGACGCAAGGAAGTGAGGAGTTTGTGCTAGAGATGATGAGGGTTGGTCAAACAAAAGAATGAGAAGCAGATCATCATGCTAGACAAGAAAGTAAAGAAAAGATTTTTGCAGGTACCTTTGTTTTATGAATGTTGGTTCTAGTCATGCTGTGATTTCTTCAATATTTGATATTTAATTCTGGGGCACTTTCTTCTGTGTTTTTGAAAAAGGTAAAAACGTTGTCTTTTAAGACCTCCAGTCAAATCCTTCTGAATCATGGCCAGATTCCGGTAGAAACTGTAGGGATTTAAGGAAAAGTGGTCAAGATTTAAGAAAATATGACCGTATATTACAACGCCTAGCCATCTTGCAGCGATACTGAAAATCTTGCCCAATTTTCCTTTTTTCTAGCGGTAGCCAAAACCCAGAAGTCCATTGCTAATTTTCTCCTGTTGTATTATGTGGACGATTTAATTGCCTTGTATATGGTGTCTCTAATCAAGGTTTTCTTGATAAATATCCTGTCATAAATTAGATGTCACCATCAGTCTTTGATTGATTGAAATTTGTGAACTACTAGAGTTAAATCATGTTAACTGATCATGATCAGGTAGTTTCCATCACTTAAAGGAATTTCACTCCCAAGTAATTTTGGGCCAGTGGATTTATTTTATCATGTTCTTATCAATACTCGCTCATTTTCCTGCATACAAGAACTATCTTTGTAAAAGTTCTGCCTTTCTTTATCTTGTTACAGTCATAAACGAAAGACGGCTATGCTTAGTCACTTAAATGATCTCGCGGGAAAAAAATTCTGTCATGGAGAGAGCTGAAGAGATTCAAGACTATCTCGGAAACAAATTCCCTACCTGTGTCAAGCCCATGCTCCCATCTCATGTTTCTGGGGGATTTTGGCTGGTAGATTCTTATTTCCACGTTCATATTGGACCTTGACAAAATCTCAGGACTCTTGACATACCTTCTTTTCTCTTTATGGTTTGATTAAGGGTTTACCAAGAAAGTTTTGTCATCTGCATTTGCCAAATCATGATGCCATAATCATTTTGGTGGATGAAACTGAAAAGGAGTATCAAGTAGTATATATCGCAGAAAGGACGGGGTTAAGTGGAGGGTGGAGAGGGTTTTCAATCGAACACAGATTACTTGAGCAAGATGCTTTGGTTTTCCAGCTGATCGAACCCGACAAACTTAAGGTCACCTTTTTAAACTTGTTCATTTTTATTCCTGGTTTGATAATTATGAAGAAAGCTAACTACCTAAGCATTGGCTTCAATACAACTATTCTGTTAAGCAACATGTGTTAGTCTGCAAAAACTAAAGTAAAAATGTTGGGTTTCGTAGTTCATCATTGCCACAATAAAGGATCATAGCCATTGTAGCCATGGAAGCTAAGCTTTGTTATTGAAATTATTATTTTTTTGTCAAATGAAGGAGATTTGTTACTCACTACCCCAGCTTCTTCTCTCACATCTACAGATCTACATTGTCAGAGCAAATCGATTATCTGAAACAGATGGTGCTCTTGGCCTTATGCATTAATCCCATGCAAAACGAACAGATTTTGGTAAGCAGCGTGCTTCTCGGTCAGCCAGGATGCTTCCGTTATCATTAAAAAATGCTTGCAAAAATAGATATTTGCTTGTCTTTAGGCTGTCTTCAGTTTTGTCCTCTGAATCATTCAAACAATTCAAACAAAGGACAAATAGATGGAAGTTCTGCAGTTGTTTTCTCTTGAACTTTTCAAATGATCATGCAGGACAAAACGTTCCTGAAGCCTTTTCCGATGGCAGTTCACCGATAGATTAACGAGGAATCCCTGATGTTAACAGATACTAATCTCTGTCCCTCAGTAAATCAATCTGCGTATGACAGTTGCTCAGATATTTTAGAAGATAAGTACAGTTTCTTTCCAGTTAGCTCAGGAGTAAGACCATAAATGCTGTTTGCTACTAATTAATAATCCATCTTTACGTACCAGCACCATTGACTATTTACGCAGTAAATTTGGCAATATCAACAAGACGATCACAAGAGAGAGAGAGAGAAGGGCACATGAAAGGCCTTCGTCCACATATGCAATGAATCACTGTGAAGATAACTTGCAAACAATTTCAAATTGTATTACAGGGGAAGCGTCAAGATTGTGACCTTTCCGGTTTCCATCCACTCGTGACCTTTCCGGCTACATCCACTTGTGACCACTGACCCCTGTGCTTAATTTTTTCATGGTGAAAATTGTGTTTGTCACAGCTAATGAACTGAGATTACAAGTTAACGTTGGGATCCAGTAAAGAGTTGTTTTATGAAGGGATTACAATTCACAGCACAACCATTGTGAGCAGACCGACCACTCACGGGCTCATGCTCCGGTCAGAAACCCTAACCCGTGATCCACAATCAAACCCAGAGAAGCCACATCTACATGTTGAAGATATTCAATCCCAATATTTCATTCTACTCATTATTACATTTTTTATTTTATTTTTTCTATCTTTCGAAACCATTGAAGTAAATTAAGCACTGACAAAACCTCCAATTAGATTCAACACTTCATTAACACTGCTTATTTTCAGAACTGAGGCATTTTATCCATCGAATCACCCCAGCAAAATAGTCCGGCATGCGTAACTTGTTAATAATTCTTGAGTTGTGTGAAGACTGCATTTTTTTTTTTTAATTTTAGGAACACGCATATTGTAGAGACTCTCTTGTCAAGGAACCAACTCGATCTCTAACAAGATGATTGAAAAAAACTAGGGTTCTATCAATATTTCAAAATATGAAAGCTACATGCAACCGAAACACTTCCTTACTATCAAGTGTGTTTTCGTGGGGCTTTGGAAGGCATCGATCAAATATCAGGTTCAAAAGTTGGTCCCTGCCTTGTTCGATATTTCTGAGGTTTTAAAAGTAAGCCAAGAAATTTTGGGGAAAAAAGTAACAGTAATAACAGTCATTAATTTAAAAAAAAAAAAACAGTCCAAGATTCTTAGATATATTGAAGATTGAACCCAATTTTTTTTTTTAAAAAAGAAAGAGGTAAGGTAAATTCTAACAGCCAAATACCTTTCCAAAAAACATGATTTTTTTTCTCCGATAATCTCTCTAGCCTGTAGCACTGCATCTGCCCTTGAAAAAAGCAGACAAAAAGAAAAGAAAAGAAAAAACACAAACACCAACCTTTAGTTCATGTGTCTCGGTGTCAGCAACATTATCAAAGGACAGGAATCTGAAAGAGAAACCTGCAATAACAGCAAAAACCTTGGAAGCTAGAAGAAACAAACCCTTCTTTCTGCTGCCTAACATGGATGCCAAGGAAGACCACAACACTTCCCCTAAGCCCCGGCTTCCAATCTCCGACCCAGTTCCCCTTAATACTTATCCCAGGGTTTGTTCCTTCTCTCTTCTCTTCTTTTCCTGTGTTTCTAGCATGCCTGCTTATGTTTCTTGATCTTTGCAAATCTGTTTTGTTCTCTTTTAGATTAGGAGAAGGAAGCCAAATATGTCCAAGCTAAAACTGACCCAGATCCATGAAAAGTCTCCAGAACCTGAGTACAAGACTGGTCATGAACTCGTGAGAATCTTTTCTTCTCTTGATATTCTTTAAAAATTGCAATCTTTTATTTAATTTCAGAGTAAAGTTGGCTATCATCCCTGTCTTGATGGTGTTTTTTTAGTTAAATGGGTTCTATTTTGTGCTGAGAGGGACTTTGTTATGGTTCTTTTCTTCTACTTCGTTTGCTATGTATCCTGTGCTTGTTCCAGCTGTTTGTTGTTTCTTCGAGGTTCTAGGGCTCTTTAAAGCAATTTGTGGTTTGAAATGTCAGATTAGGTGAACACTGCCAGTAAAGTTTTTGGGGAGATGACGATAGCCTCAGGGAGCATCGAGGTCACCAGTATACTGTAGTTGCTGTCCTCTGTGAACTGGAAATATTAACCCTGTTTTCAACCTTTTCACTTTGATAGCAATTAAGCATTGCTAAAGCAATGTTAAGCAAAATTATGACCTAAAATATGCTGCTATCATCTTTTCCTGTCTGGGACACTTGTGCACTCCTTTTTGGAACATCTTACGTTGTCCCTTAGGTACCCTTTTGTTTGTGTGTGTCTTTTCTTTCAGTCCAAGTCTCCATTGGCAGCATTTCTTCATTTTTCTTTTTCACGATAGCTATTGTCAAGGTAGTCTAGTTAGTCCCTTTCCAGCCTGAACGCAAGATGTTGAACCTGTTCCAATACCAAGTTTGTTGATTAAAATCAATACAGTGAATGCAGCAGAATGGTTTGTGGCATACATCAAATTAAGCCCTATAACTAGACTAAACACATACACCAATTTCTAATAAAAATGACAAAATGTTGGCATACATCAAATGATTTGAGCTTCGAAGTTTACATGGGAAGCATAATTACTGGCAAATCTTGTTCTATACTTTGTCTCTTTGTAACCCTTTCTTGGGTGGATAATCTCTTTCAATTCCAAGTCTCGCTCTGCCAACATTTTGCCATTTTTGTTTCTGATGATTTTTTATTCTCAAGAGAAGTCCCTCTTCTAATCCAAATTCATGACACTAAACCTATCCTGACAGCAAATTTGTTAAACTAAGGTAAATAAAGCAAATGCAGCACAATGCTTGATAGGTGCATTAGATTAAGCCCTTTACGTTAGAAGTTTTGAAGTTTTAAGGTAGGCATAAATACTGGGTTCGAATTTGTTCCATATCTTGTCCCTTTAATCCTTCTATTTCTTTTTCCAAATATATTTAGATATGTCAGGGTATTGGGTGCCAATCATAAAGAGAAATTCTTTTTTTTTCAAAGATAGTAGCTACATGCTCAGCAAATAATGGAGAATGGATTCTTATCTGCTTGAAATGTGTATTCAGCTCTGAGTTGTTTGTACTTGTTACAGACTGACAGATTTCAATTACAAGCCTGATTTGATGCTTAATAGAAAATCAGTCATAGTGTCCTTTTAAACACCCAGGTTCTCTAGTAATTGTTCATCTTTTATTGTTTGATGAATTAATTGAAGAAAAACTTTGTGAAAATTCTCAAGCAGGTGTTGTATGATAAATCAGAGGAATCAAGGGAGCCCAGAAGGTTAGAGATTCTACCTGTCTTGTACTTAGATTGAAGCATAAAACTTTTGAGTTTATTGTATTCTCATCCTGGTTCCTTTATATTTGTATGTAAAGCCGTAAGCGAAAGAAAGACGCGTTCAGTGTATTCTATGATAGTACTGAAACTAAGTCTCCTGCTATGGAACTGGCAGAAGAGATTCGGGCAAATTTAGAAGCAGCATATCCTAGCTTTGCAAAAACTTTGGTCCGTTCAAATGTGACTGTGGGGTTTTGGATGGTAACAAGAAACTCTGTTCTAAACTTAAGAATCAGATGCTATATCTATGGGTTAGACTGTTTTATATGTTCTTTCTCTCATGACAGCATCTTCCCATGCGGTTCTGCAAAATGCATTTGCCAAAGAATGACACGACAGTTTTTCTGGAAAATGAAAGTGGGGAAGAATACATACTAAATTACATTGCAGAAAGGACAGCACTGAGTGGCGGATGGAAAGCATTCTGTGCTGCAAACAATTTACATGAGGGCGATGTTCTTGTTTTCCATTTAATGAAACCTTCAAGGTTTAAGGTACATTGTTATCAAGTGTTCCTCTTTTTTTAGTCACTAATTGTTTTAGATGTCCTTTCAGAAATGAATATTTAGGAAAAAGCATTCGGCAATAGGGAAAATTTTGGACTCCCTAGCAAAGCAAACTTTGCTAGTCAGAAAATGAAATTCTTAGTATAGAGAACTGGAGAAGAACATTCTATCTCTGAGCCAAGTTTTCAAGAATGATCACATGAAGAAGAAAATAACCAAAGTTGAAGGCTAGAGCAGTTAAATGAGTAGATTCTTTTTTGTTGTTTAGAGTTCGCTGTGTGATAGTCCTGAAATAACAAGGTACATGTCAGGTTTGCATTTTAATCTCTGAGAGCAGAAAGGAAACACCTTCATTACACACACGCACACAAACACATAGAAGTGGTGATTCACAGAGATATTGCTCATTTGTTGAAAACTGAAATCACAGGTATCGTGTGATGCACCTGTTTGAACAGAGGAGCTGTTCTTTTTCTTTAAAAACTGAAGCAAAAGTTGGTCATACTAAGCACACATACATGTAGGAAAAGGAAAAACTAGAAGTATACTGGTTTTCAGTGGGGATAGGTTTTGTTTTCTTCACTATAAATGTTGAATGGTTGGGCTTATTTTCTGAAGTTGCTTAGCATAAAACTGTTACTCATTGCTATGTATTTTCTACCATAACAATTGCTTCTCATAATGTTTTCGTAGGTGTACATTGTAAAAGGAAATGGTTCCTCCCAAGCAGATGGGGAGTTTGGCATTCCAAGTTCAGATGCTTATGGAAAAGAAATCATCTCTAGTATATAATTCTCTATGAGCTGTTTTGCTATTTATAAATGATCACTTAAAACTTGATCTAATACATTCATAATTTCCTCTTTCCTAACATTGAAGAACCAGATGAAAAAGATGTACAAGGCGGTAAAAAGGCCAAGCATTTGGAGCTTCTTCCAGCTGGCCATCTGGAAGAGAATAATCAAGAGAATGGCCTGATTGTAGTGGACAACAATAAAGGGTACGCTGCCAGTCAATCTGAGAATGAAAGTGAAGATCGTGCCTCTGAAACTTTGGGAGTCATCAAACTTTCCGGATCCACTGTTGATTTTAACAATTTTGAAGGCATTGATAATTTCAGCGTTCTCTTAAACGGTTTTGCTATAGACTCTGAGCTCTCAGAACATCACAGGATTAAGTACTATGAGCTATGTCGCTCACAAAACTCATTTCTGCACAGCAATCTTCTCAACAGTATTAATCATAAATTGGCAGCTGAAATAATAATTGGGACTGTGGACATTTCGGAGGAGATTAGATCTTCAAGGCTTTCCAGCTCCCATGCTGATTATGGAGTTTGGGACAAGACTTTGAAAGGCTTTGAGATGTTTGGCATGAATGTTGGATTTTTACGTGAGAGGTTAAAACGGCTGATGAGCCTTGCTCTGGAATCAGAAGAGGCAATGGAATCAGAATGCAGAGAAGTTAAACTTGAGCAAGGTCGTATAGATTCAGAGATGAAAAGTCTCGAATTGAGGCTTTTGAAATTGAAGGAGACGAGGGAGAGACTTGATGATGAGATAGAGGCCCTAAAGGAGAATGCTGAGAAGCATGAGCTTATGTTTCAGGAAGCTGTCAGTGCCCCATGGTAAAGAGAATTGCAATAATGGGAAACATTTATCATGCTAACAGGATGGTCTTAACAACATTGATGCTGATTTGTCAACAAAAACAGTGTACGAGCACTGTAATTCCATGTTTTAAATTAGCTGTAACCATGTTAGTGATTTGCAAAGGGAGATGTTGTAGCCAGCACTGTAATCAAATATAAAATTATTATACACTCTCAGAAGTTGTCGTTATTCTCTTATATACATGTAGGATCTGCTATATAAAAATTGTTTCTCAGAATACTGTTTTGCGAGAGAGAGAGAGAGAGAGCCAACTCCAAGAGTAATGAATTTGCTCGTTCGAAAGATGAAAATCATAGCTTCATCAAAGATCCATACCATACATGTGTGAGTGGAAACTAAACTTATGTAAAGGGATATCTACTCAATCCCTGTCATACTTTACAATAAGTCTTCCTTCGTTGGAACTTGGTCATTAGACCCCTAATTAGAAGTCTATTTTGTATCATTTTGAAGATTTATCCTTGTAATTAAGACTCTTAGGCAATGAAAATCACAGATGCTTTACGAGGAAGAGAAGATGTTTTTACTTCCCTTAACCCTCTATTATAACTAAAATTTATTATATTTCGTTTTCCATCTTTGATTTTTTTTCAGTGTTCTTTAACAACTAAAGATATTTCCAAACTAATTTTCACAATTTTTTTCTTGATCAAGAAGTCTCTCTGTTTCTCTTAGATTTATGATCATCGATATCCACCCCACTTTCAAATTACAGGATTAAATTCAAGGAAGGTCTGCAAGAATATAAATATAGCAAAAAAATAATAATTAAGCACAACTATAGGATTGTTTATTATATAAATCTATTCGTACGATCCAGTTGTAAATGTTCGAACACTTCAAGGCACGCAATTAGCCATTCCGCTGTGCATTACCCTTTTCAGAAAACCCCCCAAATTAACCTTATATTCTTCACATTTGTCAATTCAGCCTAATTTAATTGAATCGTAAACTATATGGTCCGATGGATGGATTTCTGTAACACCCTCAATTAAATTTATGTTATATTCATTAATATATATATATATATATATATATATATATATATATATTTCATGATTCCTAACCATTCTAACAACGTTTTAAGCTTATTATTCTTATTTTAACTACTGAAAATTCAGCATGATTTTCTCAATAAATTGATTTTTTCAAATATCAACATCACCCAAAAACACAATTTATCATGCATATTTATGACCCAACTATCTTGGATCCTTTTCAACATAATTTTATTACTCATCATTCCATCCAATTTCACTTATACCTTCTCTATTTTCCATTCTAATAATAATATCATAACTTTTCTTTTCATACATGATGTCATTAAAACAAAGCATATTATAAAGTAATTCACATACATACAAAAAATTTAAATGCATACACAAAAGATATTTAATTATCTAAACAGTAGTATATGACTTTACATTAATTACAAGCCAAAAAGATAACTTCAAGTCTCAATGAACTAGAATATTACATAACCAAATACCAAAATATACCTAGTAAATAACTACCCACAAAAAGAAAAGAATCAAGGTTGTTCCACAGTATGAGAAGGACCTACAACAAAGCAATATAATTTATTTATTAATACCAATTAAATTTATTTATACATATATATAGTTTACATATTTTTTTAACACAATAATCTCTAATAAATTATCTCAGACATATCCTACAACTTTAGTTACTTTTGGATGACTTCTCCATTACCAAGCTTCATAATTTGTTTGTAAAGTTTACTCATCTTGCCACCTTGGTCCCCATCTTAATGGAAACCAAATAATCTAGGTCTTTCTCAAAATTTAATCAAGTTCATTTCCACCTTAGCCATTTCATACATAAATGACTAAATCTTATAACCACACCTTAGTTTTCATTCTTACGGATAACTAAGTTAATTTTTTTTACATCAAATCTCCTTAGTTCCTGCCTTTACGAATACCTACGTTATCTGACCATACCACCCTAGCCCTGTCACTACGAATGACTAAATCAAACACAATTCACCTTAGCTTTCCACCACTTGGAAGACTAAGTCAAAAACAAAATATTTATAACTCCTTAGTTTCTGACTATTCAGATAACTTAAGTCAAACACATTATCTTTTATATTTATTAAATTTGTTCATCGAATAATTTTCATTCGTCACCATATATTCTTATAATTCTCTTGCATTCATGACACAATTTTATTTCACTAATTATCAAGCGTACATAACAAAGATAACCCATTCACATATAAGAAAAAGAAAGAACAACCATAAGAACTTGATATAATTAAGAAGTCAAAGACCTACCTGCATATACAACTTTATCATTTATGCATCAACACACCACAATCATACACAATTATAAAGCTTAATTACATTCCATGTTCATCATCTTTTATTCCTAACATGACTAGCCAATGTTGTCTCCATAACACCCAAATTTTAACCTTTCAAACAAAACCACTCTCCTAACAGAGGTAAAATTTCAAGAAAGGTCAAAAAAGGTTAGTAAGGGAGGATGTGCAATACCCTGAAAAGAGATGTACACCTCCCTTGAATACTACCCTTATAAAAAATCTTGCAGCCATTAAAGGGAAAGACTTTGTTTAATATTCACCCTATATAGTATCGCCTCTATACATACGCACCTCCAAAAAAAATTTTATTCCACTAGGACAAAGGACAAGATATGAAAGATTGCTTCACATTAAAGAAATAGATTGAGAGCCTGATAGCCAAGGGTTATTTGAAATAATTCATTAAAAGGTGTGCCCACATGAAACATGAAAGAAAAGAGCTCTGCCAATCTATTCAAGCCCTGCCTGAGATCAATATGATTTTAGAGGGCTCCTCGATGAGCAAAGATACTTCTAATGGAAAGAG
>Ga0325401_1006066_pt1 | contig 11656 bp, 5 predicted proteins | sample PopdelMetagenome_FD_205666 | JGI IMG/M metagenome (GOLD analysis project Ga0325401, IMG submission 205666) | Populus deltoides microbial communities from Bellville, Georgia, United States - Xylem-PdKOR-R2 | ecosystem: Host-associated > Plants > Phyllosphere > Stem > Wood/Secondary xylem | place...
ATTGACTTAAAAATCAATTTTTCTTACAATCAAATCTCCTATAAATTCATTTAAAAATCCAATTAAGTCCATAAACATCCAAATTTGGGCTTTTCTCCTCAAATTTCAAATTTTCCTTCTCAACAGGCTCTCCTCCTTCAAGAATATACTGTCAAAAATCCAATCTTTGTATTTTTAACCTCATTGACCAATTTTCCAACCATTTTCTGAGCGCTTCTGCCTCCTGTTATTTTTCTAACCTCCTTTGGCTATATATTTTTATATATATTTTATGGGGACCCAAAAATGGGTTACAACAATTAACATTAGATCATTAACCCATGTCATGTTGCGGGTCAAATCAATTTTTTAAACATAAAAAATATTTAAGTGTTTGTAATATGTTTTCTAGTAGAAAACAAATATTCAAATCATGTGAGAATTGATTTGATATGATTCTGTAAGCTTGACGAGTCTAAAGACAACTTGGACAACCGTTAAAAATATAGTTTAACTTAAAAAATTTCAAAATGATATTTTTTTTATAAAATATTTAAACAAAAACATATTGGATTATGATACCAGAATAACCTTATAGAAAGCATGTCGCACGTCAGAAAATCCGCGCGGCATCGGCTGGCGATTTTTCGTTGTTATGTTTGAATTGATTGGTTCGTTGGAGTCGCCACTTAGTAATTTATTGAGGGCTACTAGGAAACCTGATATACTAGTCTTGTCAGAGATTCGCGGGTAAGGAACTGGTTGTGGTTAGAGAAGGTATTAGCACCCCTAACGCACCCTACCTAAGGTAAGCTACTTCGTAACTTTGATGTGTTAAAGAAGTTTTAATAATTGTCTTTTCATCGGATATTAAAAATACAACTTACATGTAAGATAATAATTCTTGACCGTGATCCAATCAAAATATTAAATTCTTTAATCTTTACAATTTTATCTTAAATAAAAATAAAACATCCATAAAACAAATACAAACACACCCATACACTTTCACTATATTTTCTTTTTCTTTTCCTTTCTTCTTTTCTTTTTTACATACACAGTACAAATTGTAAAAATTCAACAACTAAACAAAAATTACATCAAACACTTTAAAAATTACAAAACAGACCCCCACAAATCCTTTACAGTGTAGGGAAACCTTTTGGACCCGTATGAACAGTGGTGGCGCGTCTTCCCACGCGCCACCGTCACTGGCGGCGCGTGGGTTCACTCGCCGCCGCACAAAACTTGGAAGCCGGGTGGATCTGGCTCAGTTTCATCTCCTCTTCCCTTCTCTGCTGGTGGTGACAACGCCGTTACCTGCAAAACACCCAAAACGCAACAAGCAAGTCTGTTTCTCTCCTTAGATCTGTTTCTTCCTCTTTCGGATCTGCTTCTCTCTTTCTTCAGATGGCAGATCCGTTGTGAGGGGGAGGCCACTGTGTTAGGCCGAGGTGGTGTGCAGGCGCTGCTTGGAGGAAGAAGGCGGACCGATTTGGGTTCTGTGGGCGCCGCTGTGCCGGGTTTGTTCGTTGACCCGGAGAGGGAGGCCGTTGGGTCGGCTGAGAGAGGAGAGGAGCCTGGTGGATGAGGAAGGGGACGGCGTCTGTGGGTGCTGCTGCTGCTGCTCTTGGTGGAGGAGATGGAGCGCCGGCTGGAATGGGGCAGTGGCTGTGCAGAGGGGAAGAAAATTGATGAAGAAGGAGATGAAGCTGTGAATCTCTTCGGGTTGGGTCTTTTGGCCGAAGGAGATGGTGAAGAAGACGGGTTGAAATGGCTGGTCAGCGGCTGAAAAAAAAGGGACGATGATGGCGCCGTTGAGGGGAGAAGATCGGGCTATGGGAGAAGGAAAATCTGTCGTGGCCGAGAGGGAGGAAGTGGTGTTGGGCAGCTGTGGAGAGGGGAAGGAAATGGTGAAACGGCGTGGAGAAGGGAGTGGCTGCTCCGTTTGGTTTTGAAAGAGAGGGGGCTGTGGGTTTGTTGCTGCTTATGCAGGGGAGATGCTGGAGAGCCGAAAATGGCAGGGGCTATAGGAGAAAAACAATTCAAGCCGTGGGAAGGGGGGCGGAGAGAGGCTGTACAGTTGAGGGAGAAGACAAAAAAATCAAAAGGGGCTGTTTGGTTTGATTTTGGCTGGGAGGAGGACCAACGAACCGGAGGGGGGAGCAGCTGGTGGAATCAGCTGGGAGAGAAGAAAAAAATCAGGGCTGGGGGCGGCGGCGGCCCCCTTGGAGAAGATAAGCTTAGGTCATTTTTAGGGTTTTTTCTCTTTTGTGTTATCTCCCCCTCATTTCAAAATCCCCCTCCTTTTTGTTTGAGTTGTGGACCAGTATTTATAGGTAAAATATTGCATGGATCTCAAAATTGGTCCCTCAACTTTTTTTTTTTGTAAATTTGATTTTTCTTAATTTTTTTGTATTTTTTTGAAAACGAGTAATATCAACGTCGACTCAATGAAGAAAATCAATGATTTTAAAAATAACGCGTTAAAAGTTGAACGCGTTCCAAATGTCTTGAAAATTTAAATTCTTTTGAGACGATGCTAAAAATGCTAAAAACGATGCAAATGTATTAAAAATGTATTTTTTGGATTTTCAATGTTTTTTCGCTATTTTTGGATTTTTCTGAAAATTTATCAAAACATGGGTCAAAAATTGGGTAGCAACAAAGCAAATCAAAATAAATTATCATTCAACACAATATTGAAATTGAAAAAAAAAACCAATTAAAAAAAACAAACAACTTGGGTCAGCTTGGCCTAACATGTTAAACTCACAACTTGAGTCATGTGAATAGGATAATTCCATAAAAAATAAATCAAAACAAATTTTAAAGTTCAATTCTTAATCAACTCAATGTTAAAGGATAAAATTGAAAAAAAAATCAATTAAATAAAAGACACAAAAAATAACTCGAGTTAACCCGGGTTAACTCGCTAAACCCCTGATCCAGATAATGAGATTATGATAATCTAATAAAAAGGCAGCAGAAAAAAATTATAAAATCTAATTTTAAATCAATTAAATATTAAAAAATAAAATTAGTTATCTGGATTATAAAACTAGAATAACCGAACCCTATAAAAAATGAAATTGAAATTTTTAATTTTTTTTTAAAATAAAGTAAGAGTAAAAACCATGGAAATATGTAAGGTTCTATCAAATTGACTTCAAATTGCGCAAACTAAATTGTTGTTTATTGGCAAAGTAATAATTACGCAAAGCAATGGACTAATGAGTGCGCGCCTGGTAATGTACAGCAGTTTAATTATTTTTTCAAGATGTTTTTTAATTGAAAATATATTAATATGATGTTTTTTAAATTTTATTTTTAATATTAATTCATTAAAATTATAAAAAATATTAAAAAATCAATATTGATTTTCTAAATGGATTAAATAGTGTTTTAGAGGTTGCTAATATTAATTTTTTAAATTAATTAATCCTTTTAATTAGTATTAAATAACCAAATAGTTATTTGACAAATCTTGATTAGTAATATATTTTATTTTTTTGAATACTTTTCTTGCTTATCATTCCTTCAATTGATATACTTTGATTTTTCCTTTTTCTATTCTAAATAATAAATAATTTAAACTATGGGATTATGTATACATAATTGAAAAAGAAAATGATAAAAAAAGTCATCTTCACCTTCTTATGTCCAATCCGCAGCTGTACAACAAGATTAAGTAACCAATAAATTCATTCAGCGAATATTTCCACACGAGGAGAAGTCCCTTAATAAGTTAATTCACTAACACAAGTGCTAATAAATAAGGTAGTTAATTGTGAAATATTTATAGTAATAAAAAAAAAAATTAATGGAGTGTTGAAGGTTCTTGCACTCAAGATGCTGTGGGATTGGTCGTCCTAAAAAGTCTCTCTTTCAGCATCAACAAGGGAGAACGAATCTGCATTTTGTGATCTGTCCTTGACCTCCAAGTCTTCATGGAACTGAAGGTTCACTTGCAAATAATTCCACACAAGAGTGAGCGTTGGAAACACGGCAGTACTAATTTCCAAACTTGACATTTTTGCAGCAAGTCTTTGTGATAACAGATACAGTTCATGCTCTAATTATTATAACTTCCTTTGCAGCTCGTCTGATGGCAACTGTTGGATCAAATCAAAACACCAATACATCAAAACAATTTTAAAAAATAAAAATAAATAAATTTGAAGCTAAATTTATTTTTAAGAATTTTTAAAAACATGGCTGGACCAAATCTAAATAAGAGTGAGGGTTGAAAATGCGGCGATATTAATTTATGGAAAACATTGATATACTGATAAATCAAGTGAGAATAATACCTCTTTCAGGATTTAAAAAGTAAAAAATGATGAAAAACTGCAATATGTATTCCCATCACTATTTACAGAGTTAAGGTTCCGATCAACTTTCCTTCTTGACTTGGAATTGTGCAAAATCATGCCCCCACCAAGGAGAATTATTCCTTGGAAACAAAGGAATGGAGCAAAGCAAAGGCAAAGTAATAATTACGGAAAGCAGTGGAGCTCTAATTAATGCCTTTGCACTTATATCCTTTTACATGATCCAAAAGTCTTCATTGATGAGACGAAGTATAGGAACACGACAGTATTTGACTTCCTAACTGTTGAGTCCTAAATAGAAACAAGGGAGCATAATTAATGCATTAAACATTGAATGGGGGAATTATTCCTTTTCAGACACCAATCTTATCTTTCTCATTTTTATTACTATATATGGAGAATTTTGCCTGGAATTGTTTTTCATGCGATTGTTCATTCTAAAATGCAAAACTAAGAGCCTGTCGCTGAAGTTTCCTAACTATGGTGTTAGGCCCCAAGCATTATAAATGAATTCTGGCAATTTGAGGAGCCAGAAAAACCTCCTCTGATGGCACAATTAAAATTCAAAGGATGTCCTTTATTTCTAATACTCTAGCCTTTTATAGGTATTTTATATACTTGCAATAAATAGTAAATAACTGACTCTCTTAATTAGCATTTAATAGAAAATAACTGACCCATTGCCTTAAATAATAAATTACGTAACAGCTGAATTGAAAATATGCATAACTGAAAATGCCCTTAAGTAATTCCTTAGCCTACGTGGCCTCAATTTACTTAAATATTTTGGGTGTATAACATAACCTTTCCCTTCAGACGAACTCGCCCACGAGTTCGGGATAGGTCTGACTCAGCTTTTCTCCATCTATCCAGGTGGCATCTTCCTCGTTAGCTCCCTTCCATTAAACTAGAAAATCAACTCCTGCTCGATTTCCCTTTTTCTTGAGCCTTCTATCCAATATTTTTTCTGGTTTAGGGGTCAGCGTACCTTCTTCCATTACTGTCGGCAGCTTAGGGTTAGGGTTTAATTGAGTTCCAATCTTCTTCTTGAGGCAAGAGATATGGAATACTAGATAAATCTTGGAATCCTTGGGTAGATCGAGCTTGTATGCAACTTTTCCAAATTTTTGAATGACTTGGAAAGGCCCGAAATACCTTGGAGAAAGCTTCAAGTTCCTTCTCACTGCCACCGTCATCTGTCTGTAGGGTCTTAGCCTCAAATAGACCCAATCCCCCACGCTATATTCCCTCTTTGTTCTTTTTTTATCTGCATATAACTTCATTCTTGTTTGAGCTTCTTGCAGGTTTTCCCGTGCCAGCGTAAGGATAAAATCTCGACTTTTCATTTCGTCTTCAACTGCTTGTACCGTCGTGGTCCCAGGCTCATATGGAAGGAGTCGTGGTGGTTCTTATCCGTAAACAATCTCAAAAGGAGTAAACCCCGTGGAGGAGTGCTCTGAAGTATTGTATGTCCACTCGGCTAGGGATAGCCAACTGGCCCAATCTTTGGGTCTATCGCTGGTAAAACACCTGAGGTACCCCTCTAACCACTTGTTCATTACCTCTGTCTGCCCGTCGGTTTGAGGATGATATGCTGAACTCATCAGTAACCTTTCCAAAAATTACTTGTGAATATTGCATCTCGATCACTGACTATGCTTTGTGGTATACCATGTAATTTGAATATGTTTTCAATAAATGCCTTTGCTATTGTTGCTGCTGTATATGGATGTGCTATTGGTATGAAATGACTGTACTTGTTGAACCTGTCTAGGATCACCATGATTACACTGTATCCCTTAGACAATGGTAACCCTTCTATGAAGTCCATACTAATATCCACCCATACTTTACTTGGTATCGACAGAGGCTGCAAAGACCCAGCTGGTTTGAGGTTCTCTGTTTTGTTTCTTTGGCATACCTCACATTCTCTAATGAATCTTCTGATGTCCTTTCTCAAGCCATGCCAAAAGAATTCCCTTTTAAGTATGTAGTGAGTCTTCGCAACCCAGTAAGTGGTTCTGAATATGGAACTGCAGGTTGAATTATTCAATTGCAAATATTTCCATATAATCAGATCCCTTTGTTGACTATACAAGAATGTTGGAAACACGGCAATATTAATTTCCAAAATTTTCAGATGGACCAATTTGTGCTCTAATTATAACTTCCTTTGTAGCTCGTCTGATGGCAACTGTTGGACCAAATCAAAACACCAATACATCCAAACAATTTAAAAAATAAAAATAAATAAGTTTGAAGCTAAATTTTTTTAATTTTTTTTTCAAAAACACGGCTGGACCAAATTTTAATAAGAGTGAGGGTTGAAAATGCGGCAATATTAATTTATGGAAAACATTGATATACTGATAAATCGAGTGAGAATAATACCTCTTTCAGGATTTAAAAAGTAAAAATGATGAAAAAGTGCAATATGTATTCCCATCACTATTTACAGAGTAAGGTTCCGATCAACTTTCCTTCTTGACTTGGAATTGTGCAAAATCATGCCCCCACCAAGGAGAATTATTCCTTGGAAACAAAGGAATGGAGCAAAGCAAAGGCAAAGTAATAATTACGCAAAGCAATGGAGCTCTAATTAATGCCCCAAAAGTCTTCATTGATGAGACGAAGTATAGGAGCACGACAGTATTTGACTTCCTAACTGTTGAGTCCTAAATGGAATCAAGGGAGCATAATTAATGCATTAAACATTGAATGGGGAATTATTCCTTTTCAGACACCAATCTTATCTTTCTCATTTTTATTACTATGGAGAATTTTGCCTGGAATTGTTTTTCATGCGATTGTTCATTCTTAAATGCAAAACTAAGAGTCTGTCGCCCAAGTTTCCTAAATATGCATGGTGGTGTAGAACCGCTCAAACTATTATTTTACAAGTTAGACTTGAAAGAATTTCAGCTTGCAAATTAAAGAAAATATTTAGTGAAAGTTTAGGAATAACATTACTGAACCATTACAGGAAAAACAGAGCAGCCTACTAAAACTGACAAAGATTGGAGTTCCAAGGTTCTTGCCCTCAAGATTACCGAGTAAGTGTGGGATTGGAAAGATCTTTCTTTTCCAGCATCAACAAGGGAAAACCAATCTTCATCTGGTCTGTCCTTTTCCTCCTTGACCTCCAAGTCTTCGCAACCATACAATTATTCAATATGGAACTGCATGTTGAATTATTCAATTGCAAATATTTCCATACAATCAGATCCCTTTGTTGACTATACAAGAATGTTGGAAACACGGCAATATTAATTTCCAAAATTGTCAATTTTTTCAAGAGTAGATAATATCCTTACATTTGCAGCAAGTCTATGTGCTAATAGATTCAATTTTTGCTCTTATTAGAACTTCCTTTGATTTCTTTACCAAGAAGGAGGTTGGGTTGGGTTTCAAATTAAGTTGAGTTTGAGCTAATCAATCAAAACTTGGTTTGAATTTTTTTTTGAAAAACATCATGGTTTTCATTCTTTTTTTAAGAAAATAGTATTTAAAGAAATCTACATATGTTAGTTGTTTTTAATTTCTTTATTGTTTTTGTTTTATTTCTCTCTACTAATTACTATTGACCTGCTAATATAAAAACAAGGTTTTATAGTTAACATTGACCCGTCATGATACGGTCAAATAAATTTTTTTAACATAAAAAAATATTTAAGTATTGCTGATATGTTTTCTAGTAGAAAAATTTATTTAAACCGTGTGAGAATTGATTTGATATGACTCTATCAACTTGACGGGTCCAAAAATAACTTGGACAACAATTAAAAACATAGTTTAACTAAAAACAATTTTAAAACGACATATTTTTTGTAAAATATTGAGACAAAAGCATATTGGATCATAATACCAAGATAATCTCATAGAAAACAAATTTAAATAAATTGTAAAATTCAATTCTCAATAAACACAATGTTGAAAGATGAAATTGAAAAAAAATCCAATAAAAAAAACAAGTAACTTGAGTCAACTTGGACAAACCTGCTAAACTTGCAACTTTGATCATATGACTAGAATAACTGCATAAAAAGTAAATCAAAATAAATTATGAAGCTCAATTTCTAATCAACTTTATATTAAAATATAAAATTAAAAATATATATAATTAAACAAAAAATATATAAAAAATAATTTGAGTTAACTTCGGTTAACTCATCAAATCCATGATCCAGGTAATGAGACTAGGATAATTTAATAAAAAGTAAGCTAAAAGCAATTATAAAATCTAATTTTAAATTGATTAAATGTTAAAGGATAAAACTAATAATCCGAATTATAAAACTAGAATAAGCAAACCCATTGAATAATGGAATCAATTTTTTTTAAAAAAAAAAAGAAAGAAAAAATTAAAAAACGTTCAAGTAAACATGCTTTATGAGGAGGGCAACAATGAACTCCTCTCATCTGTTAATTAACTGTTACATACATTGACTTCTTCTCATAGAAGTTACACCCAATTAACTGAAAAAAAATGAATAACAGAAATCCAGCACTATGAATCTGCCACTTAAGTGTTGTTCCAATGTCAACTCCACTTCGTATCTCACGAGGTAAAATCATTGTTTTTAAATCCAGTCTAGTGGTCGACCCGGGTCTCGAGTTTTGACCAGGTCACTGGGTTATCCGGGTCAATCCTGATTTTTTTATAAATCAAAACGATGTCATTTTAGTAAAAGAAAAAAATAGTCAACGGGTTGTAAACGGCTTTTTGACCGGGTCATCCGGGTCGCTGGTCAACCCGTTGGGTCTGCTAGGTTTTTGACTTTCTTTATTTTTTTATAATCCCGGCTCGGGTCTAGTCCCGGGTTAGCAGGGTCGCTGGGTCTACCAGGTTTTTAACTTTCCTTATTTTTCATAAACCCGACTCTATTCCAGTCCCAGGTCAGTCGAATCCTCAGTCAACCCGTCAGGCCGGATTTTAAAATTATGGGTAAAACCTTAATTGAAATTGTGCTGAAAAAAAAAACATATAACAATCATAGATTGTTCTATTCATACAATTTCTTTAGTAAGAAAAAAAAAATCTGTGAGCTCACAAGCTGCTGCACTCCACTCTCTGGACAGGTACTTAATTTGGGAGTTGGGACTAACTTTTGCGTATGGAGACTAATTACGTCCATGTGTTTAATTAATATTTTAGAATAAAAAAGATAGATATATATAGAAGAAACCTAAACATGTTCGATTGAATAAATAAAAATAAAAATAAATTGATTTTTATAATATTTTTAGAATACTTTTTTGTATTTTTAAAATAGAAAATATAAGAAGACGTGTCTCCCTTTATCCTTTATCATCTGTTTTCATTTTTTTTTTTATCAAGAGATAATAAATTAAGATTGGTATTTTCAAGAAAAAAAATTATTTTTCAAACTTTGTTTTTAGGTTTTATCTGGTACAAGGAAAAAAAAATGTCACCTTTTCTATCTATTAATTTTTCACCCTCTTCCTCTTCATCATGTTCGATACAAATTATAGAGGGGGAGAAATATTGAAGATGTAACGTTTCAATATAAATGGGATTAAATGTCAACCTCCAAGCATGAAAGAGAAACCCTACCCTTCTTTGAAATGAAGCGATTCTCACTTCATATTTAATTATTTATTTAATATATTACTTATTTATGTATGTATCTCATCTTTCATTATTTATTATATTTAAAATTCATAATCTATTAAGGTGTGTGGTATCCATTAATATCTTTTATAAATCTAATTTATTACAAGTCTCATCATATTTAAACACTTCATCTTTTTAACTCATTTTAGTTGTTTACACTTCATTTTTTATTTTGTCACCTCAACATTTTCCTTATAATTTTTAATCTCATATCAAACGCAATATTAATATTACATGGTACAAGAGACAAACCTTAAACATGTTTAAGCTCAAAGGTTAGTACAAAAAGCTTGTCCAAGTACACATTACTTGGAAAAAGTATACTTTGACAAGCTTTTTGTAATAGTTTTGCATGAAGGGAAGGGACAAAACAAAAGGATCCCATATAAATATCCATATATATGGAAAAAGCCCTCGAACTAGAACCACAGGTTCAGATCTTTGAGAGGGATAATATCAAAAAATATCACAATGCCTATGGCCCATTTACCTATTTGCTAGCATTCAATCAACTTCAAGTGGAGCACAGCAAGGAGCAGAAGCTGTCTTCTGCTCATTTTTGAACAATTAACGAGCTCCACAGCCAAATTTCCAAATGGCTGCACTTCCTTCAATCAGTTCACAATCATCTTCATCTTCTTTGTATCCTTATTATCAATCATCACCACTAATTTTCTCTACAAAGACTACACTACGCCATAGCTTACCTTTCTTCACTATCAGATCAAATGGATCTTTATGGGACAGATTATTCTCCAGCACAAATATCGCACATATACGGTGTCGCGGCGGTAGCGTCCACTCTTAATGTTGGTATCCCGGAAAAATCAGGAAAAATAGGGAGACAAGAATTCCTTGTCTTTTAGCTTTGTATGGACATAATGAGAGTCGTCACCTAGTATTTTGGTCACTAGGAACCCTAACTGGTCTCAGAGATCAGGTATAGGGACTGGTTGCGTAAAAGGAAGATATTAGCACCCCAAGTATACTCTACCTAAGGTAAACTACATTGTTTAATTGTTTGATATATTCTAAGGTATTGTCGTGCTTTTTTCTTTGTCTGTCTGTCATATCCCACATCGGCGGGTGAGGGATTGGTAGCTAACCTTATTAAGAGTGCTGGTTGCTAACTTGTCGTACGCGTTTTGGGGCGTCATGCTCAGATGTGGGCTCGCGTCACCAGGAACAAAATCGGGAGGGCGGTAAGGTCCAAAGCGGACAATATATGACAAGTTGGGTCGGGCTGTTATACTATCTATTGTTCGAGAAAAGCTCTTCTCAGTGAAGAGATTCTTATCTTGCAGGGTAAAACCTAACCATTCTAATCGTCGTAAAAAAACGAATTTTTATTTAATATTAGAAATACGTCTTACGTGTAAGTTTGTAATCCTAGATATTAAAAAGGAAAATAAAATATTTTTTTTATTTTTGAAATATTGACCTAGTTCTCGTGATTTTAATAAACTTGTTATCTTGCAGGGTAAAATTTGTTTTCATGCATACAACCAAGTTTTTCAAAGATAAAAAAATAAATTATTATGGTTGTTTCAGATAGCATATAAAATCAAAAAATATATCTTAGCATGCATTTGCGGCCGCAAATGCATGCTAAGATATATTTTTTGATTTTATATGCTATCTGAAACAACCATAATAATTTATTTTTTTATCTTTGAAAAACTTGGTTGTATGCATGAAAACAAATTTT
>Ga0325401_1006069_pt1 | contig 11654 bp, 8 predicted proteins | sample PopdelMetagenome_FD_205666 | JGI IMG/M metagenome (GOLD analysis project Ga0325401, IMG submission 205666) | Populus deltoides microbial communities from Bellville, Georgia, United States - Xylem-PdKOR-R2 | ecosystem: Host-associated > Plants > Phyllosphere > Stem > Wood/Secondary xylem | place...
GCATGTTCGGCCACCTCAAGATCAACCGGGCCATCGCGACGCGCTACGACCAACTGGCCAGCAGCTTCCTCGGCATGGTCCACCTCGCCACCGCCAGATACTGGCTTAAACTTGTCCACGCCGCCTAAGCTCGAACTGTCCTCACCTGATACCGTGTTCCTGCCAAAAATTGGCTATCTAAGCCGGCCATCAGATGGTTCGCCCGATCCTGCTCCGCGTTCCAAGCGATAGCGCTTCAGCTGGCTAGTAGCGTGCGGATGAAGGACTGGGCGTCCCGCTCCAGCTCGGCAAGGCTTGACTGGAGGGCAGTGCTCATAGCCTGCAGGTCTTCGACCAGGCGAAGGTTCTCGGTCGCGGAGGAGCCGATCGCGCCACTCATCCCGGCGAGGGAGCGAGCCCGCTCGGTCACCGCTGCGATGCGCTGGTCGATTTGCCCGGTAGAGCGTGCCTGATCGCGCGATACTGCCGCGACCCGCTGGGCCGCATCATTCATGCTGCCGATTAGCTGATTGAGCTCGGACGTGACCTCCACCACCTTGCGGACCTCGCGCTGGACAGCGCCCACCTGCTGGCGCGCAGCATTGGTGGACAGGCTGGTGCGCCCCGACAGCGCCTTGATCTCGGCCGCGACCACGGCGAAGCCGTTGCCGCTCTGGCCCGAACGGGCGGCCTCGATGGTGGCGTTGAGCGCAAGCAGGTTGGTTTGCCGGGCGATCCCGTCGATGACGTTGACGATCTGCTCGATCTGACCGGCCTGCGCTTCGGTCGCCTGCACCGTGCTCTGCGCGCCCTGCGCGTGGCGGCGGATCTCGGTAGCGGTCTGGCTGGTGCTGGCGATTTTCTGATCCACCTCGCGGAAGGACGCGGTCAGCGCCTCGGTCGCGGCCCCTGCGCCCTCCATTTCGCTGGCAAACGCCTCGGCGATGTGGTCCAGCGTGACGGCCATGTCCTGGTTGCTGCCGGCCGAGCGGCTGAGCTGATGCGAGCTGTCGTCGAGCTGAGCCATGGCGCGCTGCGCCTGGCGGATCGCCCCGGCCACTCGCAGGTCGAACTCCTCGGCAAGCTGGCGCAGCACCGCCTGCCGCTTGGCGTCCCCTTCCCGTTCCGCCGCCGCCACGGCTTCCCGCCGACGCTGCTCCTCGGCACGGGCCTGCTCTTCCAGGCGGCGCTTGTCCGCTTCCAGACGCTGCGCTTCGATCGCCTGGGTGCGGAACGTCTTGAGCGCGCCCACGACGGTGCCGAGCTCGTCCTTGCGCGACAGGGCGTCGAGGTCCACGCTCCAGTCGCCCGCCACCAATCGTCCGGTCGCGTCCGCTATGCCGGTGATGGAATGAATGGTCGCCCGCCCGATCGCCAGGGTGGCGAGCAGGCCGAGGGCCGCGACCAGCAGCGTGAACGGCACGATTCCGCGCACCATCCACAGGATGCGCCATTGCGTCGCGGCCGCATGCAGGTCTGCCGCAGCCACGCCCTTGGACGCGACCGCGTTCACGTCCCGCACCACCTGTGCCGCGTTTTTGCGAAACGGAGCCAGCATGGCGGCGCTGGAGGTGAAGTCGATGTCGAGCATGGACGTCACCACGTCCACGGCGCTGGAATACTGACCGATCTGGTTCACGACGCGGGTGATGGCAGGCCGGGTCTCCGGCTCCGCGTCGCGGTCGCGGAAGCGCGAAAGGTCGCGGGACACCCGGGCAAGATCCGCCTTGATCGCCGCGGCGCGGGTCGAGACCTCCACCGAGCGCGAGTTCGCGGCCTTGGCGACGAGCAATCGGTACAGGTCGCCATCGGCCCGCTCGAAACGCGATGCTATGTCGTTCAGCGCCGCGATGTTGCGCATGTCATGGGCGACGATGCGGTCCGTGCTGTGCTGGGCGTGGAGCAGCGCCGCCACCATCAGCCCGGTGGCGATCCCGAACAGCACCAACATGGCAAGCGGCGCGGCGGCGAACTTTACCACCAGCGGCTTGTCCGCCAGCCGCAGCCGTTGCTCGATCAGGTCCGCACGCCGTTGCAGCATCGGTTCAGAACGACAGCCCGAGCCCGGCGCGCAGGCGCGTGTCGGCCGGAATCGGCGATCCCGCCGTGCTGTCCGCCACCGTCAGATTCTCGCCCGCCAGCGTCACCGCCAGGCGCGCGGACAGGCGCAGACCCACCTTCGCATCCAGCGCCACGGCATCGTCGACCGGGCCCAGCACGAGCTGCTGGGTGCGCGTGAAAGCGAACTGGCGGCTGGCCGAGGTGTAGCGCCCGACCAGCGACCCGAACCAGCGATCGCCGTCATAGTCCAGCGCGGCGTTCGCCTTGTACCGGGGTGTCGTGTCCTCCGGCGCGACCGGATAGCTCACTCCCTGGTCTCCCGCGGTCGAGAAGCCCTGGTCAGTCTCGGTCAGCGTGTAGTTGGCGCGCCAACGAAGCCGGGGCGCGATCGCCCCCTCGGCGTCGATCTCGACACCATAGGTTTCGTAGTCGCCGATGTTGGCGAAGCGCGCCACCAGCACCGGTGCGGCACCTGTCTGCAGCTGGAATGCGGGCGCGGTGCCGGGCGAGGCGATCGCGCCGCTCGTCCGCGTGTAGAAGCCGGTGGCGCTGAGCCGCAGCGCATCACCGACGGCCCTGGCATAGCCTGCCTCCACGCTCCACACCGGCACCGGCCGGATCGCCGGATCGCCCGTCAGCAGCACGGGAAACGGCACGGGAAAGCCGTTCAGCGGCAGGCGATAGCCATAGGCGACCAGCGATGGCGACTGCACGCCGCGGCCGCCATTGACCCTCAGCTGCCCGCCATCGCTCAGGTCATAGAGCGCGGCCGCGTTGAAGCTCAGCTGGGTATAGCTGCGCTCGTAGTCGGCCGCCGTGCTCGCAGCGGGCTGAACGGGCGCACCATTCTCGTGAAGCGAAAGCCGGTCCACCCGCGCCGCCACGGTTAGTGCCACCCGATCAGACGGGTGGACCTCCAGCATGCCGCTGCCCGCCACCAGGTCATATGCGATGCTCGGCGCAAACAGCGTTTCCGCGCTCAGGCGGTTGTTGCGGTACTCCACCCCGAGCCGAGCGGCGTTGTCGCGGCCGAGCCGCACCAGGGCCGAGCCCTGCGCCACGGCGGTGCGGTTGTGGAACTCCGTAGAGGTCAGGCCGCCGACCGAATACGCGCCGTTCGCCTCCAGCCCCACGCCATAGCCGGCGTCGAGCCAGTTGATGTAGCCCCGCGCCGACACGCTGCCCCAACCGGTGTCATGGTCCAGCGTCACCCCGGCGCTCTCCGCCTCAAAGCGCTGTTCGGTGATGAGCTGGCTCGGCAGAAATTCGAGCTGCCGGTTGCGGGCGTAGGTGCCTTCCAATGTCACCCGCGTGCGGTCATCCAGCGCAGCGTCCAGCGTTCCGGAGACGTCCTTGCGCCGCGGGTCGATGGCGCGCGGCGGCTGGTAGAGGCCCGCGGGTATGGCGCGTTCGTTCTCGCGCTGCTGCCCGGCCGACAGCTTCAGCCCCACCCCGTCGGCGAGCGGCAGCGCGACAACGGCGCTCAGCCGGTCATAGCCATGGGTGCCAAGCTCCGCGGCGCCACTCACCATCGCCTGGTCGATCGCGCCGACGGTGATGATGTTGACGACCGCGCTCGCCGCATTGAAGCCGAACAGGGCGCTGGCGGGACCGCGCACCAGCTCGATCTGCTGGATCTCCTCCAACTGCACGCCAAGCAGGTTCCAGTTGGTCATGCCATAATGGTCGAGATAGACTTGGCGACCGTTGACCAACACCAGCAGCCGGGCGTTGTACGCCTGTACCCCACCGCGCAAGGCCACATCGCTCTGCCCCGCGGTCCAGCGGTTCACGTCGACGCCGGCATAGGTCTTAAGCAGCCCGGGGACATCGCGTGCCGGCGAGCGGGCGATCTGGTCCCGCGTGACGATGGTGACCGACGCCGGCGTTTCGGACGCGCGCTGCGGTTTGCCCGTCACACTGGTGGTGACAGGCTCGCCCATCGTTTCCTGCAGGGCGGCATAGTTGATGCTCTGCGCCCGGGCGAGGCCGGGCACGGCCAAGCACGCGGAACAGGCGAGGAGGCAGGTCTTGTCGAAACGGCGCATGACGTCAGATTTCCTTGACCAGCATCAGGAATGCCGATCCGAAGCGGATGTTGGCGGCGCGGGCAGCGGCGCGATTGACGATGATTTCGACGCGTGGCGTGCTACGGATCCCGACCACGCAGCGCCCCGCCTGCACGCAATCCAAGTCTGCGCTGATCGTCGGCACCGATAGCCTGCTGGCCGCGGCGGCGATGCTGGCCTGTTCCTGTCGCAACCCGCTGGTGACGAACACTGCGCGCGTGCCGTTGAGGCCGCCCAATGAAGACACCGGGACACGCTTCGACCGGATCGTCGCCCTGCCCGCGGACAGGCCCTTGCCGATGGCGCGCTCCAGAGCCGCCGCATCCGCCTCCGACAACGCATTTCCCGGTTCAAAGGTGATTGCCACCGAAGTGACTCCGCTGGGCGGTGGCTGGAGGAAGAAAAGTACGCGCACTGCTACGGGCACGTTGAGGTCTGCGGCAGTGGCCGCTCCGGCCGCTCCGATCAGCGCAAGGACTGGTAGCAATCGGCTTCTGGCCAGGTTCACGATGCGCCTCAACATGTTGCGTGAGAGCGTCTACAGGGCGGAAAGCGAAAGAATGGTTAAGCGCGAGGTAGGGCTCTCATTAGTGGAACTCAGCTGGTCACCCTGTGAACTGACTCGGAGAGGGAGCCGATTGCCGCATCAAGCCGGAAGATCTGATGACGGTACAGGGCATCTACCAGTCTCGCTGAGTTGACCCAGCATCGGACGCTCAGCGCCACTTCGCCGCCGTTCACAACCGGTCATTCGTTCATCGGCGGCCCGAGGATCGAGTTGCTGGAGACCGGCCTTCGACCCCGGTCATGCGTGACGGCGTTATGAATCGTCCGGCGCAGAGCCTGCCGCTGCGCGAGCTGCTCTGACTGCGGCATCTACGCCGTCGATGGCAGCGTCGGTGCTGCGCCCCGCATCCAGGGTGCCCTGCTCGCCACCGCTGGCGGGCACGAGTATCGGGGAAGGCGCTATGATGTCTGGACTGGCATCCGGGGTTCCGCGGATCGGCGCGTCGCGCGCCTGCGCCTGCGCCTCTTCGGCCCCGCCTGGAAGCGGAGGTGGTTCGCCACCATCGACCGCCACCAAGAAGGCACAAGCTCCTTCCGCGAAGAAGATGCTGTCGCCTGTTCGCCGGTCCACGAGCAGGTCGGCCCGTTCCCAAGCGAGATCGGAAGCGCGCACGCCCGAACCGAACACGATGTACCGGCTGTGCATGTAGCGCGGCTCGCCAGCTGGCTGATGACGACGATAGTTGGCCACGTCGAACGGCTGACAGCGCATGGCGACCACGTCGTGCCCCCAGCCCGCGCCGAAATGGAGCACGTCGTTGCCCAGGTCCGCGATGATGAGATCGTCGCCCGGTCCGCCGCTCATGAATTGGCTCTTGCTGCGCGCGTCGCGGATGATGTCCTCGCCCCCGCCACCGATCAGCCAGGTGGTCCGCGCCGTGAAGCCTGACCCGGCGTCGCAGTAGAGCGCGTCGTCGCCTCCGGTGCCCAGCTGGATCGACCCGCAATCGCTACTGGACGCTGGAGCGCCGCCGGCCGGGTCGCCCTGCGGCGACACCTTCCACCACTCTATCGCTGGCTCGGACAGCCTAGTGTCGGCATTGAACAGCGGAAGGAATGACGGCAGCGCGCCGCGATCGATCAGGGTCGCGATATCAGCCTTGGCACGCTCGAAATCCGTGTTCGGGGGACGATGTGCCTCCGCCGGCAGCTCAAGCCGGAAATGCTTCGCGATGATCTCGGGCGAAAGAGGCGCGTCGGCCGGGAGGGCAATCGCCTCGCCCGCGCGGAAATGCTTGTAGCCTTGGAAATGCGTCAGCTTGTGACCGGTGACCCGCTCCACCTCGGCTCGGTAATTTGCGGCCGTGCGGCTCGTGCGGTGCTCGCCCGCGTCTCGTTCTTCGTCGAAGCGGATCGGCGGGCCGAAACTGAGCGTGTCGTGCGACTGGAGGTTCGTTCCAAGGTTGACGAGTTCAGGCATGCGGACGCCCGGGTCCAGCAGCGACTGGTGAACGGTCAGGCGCTGCGGCTCGAAACCCGAGACGTAGATCCTGGAGACGTTGGCGTCGGGCAGTAGGTAGACGCGCCAGATCGCGGCATCGACGGAGGTCAGATGCAGGATCTGCGGCTTCGCGCTGGGGCCGACGAACACGGGGATGTGTCCGCCGAAGGTGGTGGCGATGCCGTGGACGTTGACCGCCTGGTCACCGGCTAGGTCGGCCTTGTCGAACGTGTCCGGAAACGTGAAGGAAACCGGATTGCTGCCCAACGCGCAGGAGGCAAGCACCGTCATGAGAAGGAAAACCAGTAGACGGGCAAGCGCTCGAAGGGCTGGAGGCGTTCCCATGTCGGCTTCGCTAGTCGCACAGCATTACGGAGTGCCTAAGCTCGGCTTGGGAACGAGCGATGAGGCAGATCAGCCGATCAGCCGACGGTCTGCCTCGACCCAGAAGCGGACGCTTGTGTCTTCCTCTTCGATGCCCGACTTCAGACGCTCGTTCACATCCACCAGCTAATCGTCGTCTACGACCTCATAGCGAAGTACCGCCTCGCTGCTCGCAGGCAGCGTCGTCGCCCACACCCGCTTGCCTGGCTTGGTCACCAGTTTCGCCGATACGTTGCGAAACGTCGTTCCAGCGTCGTTCGGGAACTCGACCTCATAGCGCACCGGGAAGGGATTGGCGTTGCGCACCGTCGCGGCGTAGCGCCGACCGTGCCTGATCTGCTCGTCGTCGGTCTCGATCGTCACGCCCGTCGCGTTGCCGAACACCAGCTCGATCTCCTCGTCGATCGTCCTGTCGGCGATGCTGGCCTCGCCCACCAGCTGGCGGCCGCGCTCGCCGATCTGATACAGGATGACCTTGCCGGCAGGCAGTGGCTCGCCGAGTCCGTCGCGCTTGGCGTTCTTGAAACGGTACAGCAGCTCGGGATCGCCGGGATCGCTCCCCGACACGCGCGAGCGGTAGATCAGCGTGCCGCCTACCCGCTTGTCCGCGAGAAAGGCGACCTGCTTCTGCGCTCGCGCGGCGACCGTCACCGGCACCGGGATGCGGTACAGCTTCAGGTCGGACAATGCCTCCGCCTGCGCGGTGACGGCGATCGGTGCCGACATCTCCACCCGCCTCACCAGCGATCCCGTGACCACGATGTCGCCACCGTCCATCTCCATCATCATCGGTGCAGGCGCGGGCGGGGGCGGCAACGGTAGGGCCCGCACGTCGCTGGTGGTCCCCGCCGGCCAGCACTGTGAGGAACGGTCGAGCCGCCGTGCGGCGTCGATGGCATCGCGGGCGGCGTCGTCGCGCGTCTCGTCCGATCGGTTGACCCGTCCCGCCACCGCAGACGTCGTCGCGTCGACGAAGCTGGTTTCGTCCGCGCTCGCCATGGTCAGCCAGGCGAACAGGTTCAGCGTCGCGCCCCCGTTCGCCAGCGTGCCGACATAGGTCGCGTCCCAGTCGAAACCGGTGGCGATGTAGGCGAGGGTGATCGTGACCCTTCCCCCCGGTTGGTCCTTGGTGGTCATCGTCAGGACCGGCTTGGCCGACAGCTCCGTAGGCGCGCCGGGGTAGAGCAACGTCTGCGCCAGCCCCGAGCAATAGACCGCCTCCGCACCGCGTGGTGTATCGATGACCAGGCGGTTGGCGGCCGAGCGGATCGTCGCACGCTCCTCCACCGTCCTGCCGGTCGCTGGGTCGGTGCGCCGCAACGTCACGTGCTGGCCGGTATAGGCATCGACCAGCCCGGCCTGCGACAACAGCGCCGCATCGCGGTTGCGCTCGCGCGGGTGGGTGCCGAACAGGATTGCCGATTGCGGCACGATGCCGCTGGCAACGCCTTCGAACCGGACTGTGACGACACCGGGCGGTAGCGTCACCGTACGGGTCTCCGCGATTAGCGCGAAGGAGGACGGGTCGTTGCGGTCGATGGCGTCATCGCCGCGGGAGGGATCGCGATACAGCGTCACGCCAACATGGTCCGGCACGGCCGACAGCACCACTGGCCGCGTTTGCGCCTGCGCTTGCGCAGCCGGTGCGGCGAGTAGCAGCGCGACAAGGAAGACCAGCCTTTGCATTACCAAGGCGTGAGGAACGTGGCCGTCAGCTCAGTCTTGCCGTTTGCCGGCACCGACACCTCCCAGTGCCGCTGATCGGCGTTGTCCTGCTCGCCCCTGATGCTCTCTTCGGGCACGCGCAGATCGCGCCACCACCACCATTGCGCCAGCCCGCTCTGCACCACGTCAACCGTCACCGGTGCCGCGCTGGCGTTGCTGACGATGTAGCGCATTTGCGTGCGGTAGTAGCGTTTGGGGGTCTCGACCACTTCCGCCTTCACCGTGCCGTCGGGATAGGTGACCTTCCACCGGACCGAGCGCTCCCACTCGTCGCTGGTGATCACTTCGTGCTTCTCCATGACCGGCTGAACCTTGACGTCGAAGGCGTCGCCGGTGCGCAGCGCGAGCGACGAGCCGCCGGGCGTGTGCGGGATAGCGCTCTCGCCGATGAACTGCGCCTGTGCCCGGGAGTCGCGCATGTAGACCCGCACCGTCCCCGCCGGCAGCGCCGCGCCGATCCCCTGCGCGCGCGCATTGGAGAACTTCAGGATCGACGCCGCACTCCGCGCCTCGGTCTGGTTGCCCAGCCAGCCGTTCCGATACTCGTAGCCGCGGCGCGCGGGCACGCCCGAAGCGTCGAGGAAGCTGACCTGCTTGGTCTGGGCATTGGCGATCGTGGTGCGGCCCGCGATCGGGTAGACATGAAGGTCGCCCAGCTGCTCGCCGCTGCTCTCCGTGCCCGGGGTGTTGCCGCGCGGGGTCGGCGGCGGAGGTGGCGCGTACCGGTTGCGCTGCTCGACCTGTCCGACCTCGCCCGCCACCAGCAGGGTCCGCGCGTTGGCAAAGGTGGTGCCGGTGGAATTAGCCAGCGTGATCCACCCCTGCACGTCGATCCTGCCTGCCTTCTGGTCGAACAGGGCGACATAGTCGGCCTTTCAGCCGATTCCCGGGGTGAGATAGCTGAGCGTCAATGGGCGCGCGCCGGCGCGCTCGGCCTGCATCGTGACGCTCAGCGTCGGGCGAGCGCGCAGGTTCGGCGGGATGCTGTCGAACACCACGCGGACCGGCAGTCCGTCGTCGCGCAGGATCTCGATCTGGTTGCCGACTCGGAGCACCACCCCGCCGTTCACCGCCAGCACCGTCGCGCGCTCGCGCGTCTCCGCGCCGGTCGCGGGATTGGTGCGCAGCAAGGTGATCTGCTGCCCCACCGCCTTCTCCATCAGCGCCGATGGCGACAGCAGGTCATAGTCGAAATTCTGTTCGACGATGCCGAACCCGTCGCCCGCCAGCGTCACCGTCTCGGGTCGGATCTGCGCGGACACGTCGGCGAATTCCTGCCTCGACTTCCCCGCGGGCAGCGATACCTGCCGCGTGTCCTGGACCAGCGCCAGGTTGCTGTAGATCGTCACGGCGACGTCGCCCTGCGCCGTTCTCGGGCCGGACGCTTCCTGCGCCGCGGCCAGCGTGGTCATCGACGACAGTCCCACCAGCACGAACATTCCACTCAACCGCATCTGCCCCCTCCCCTGCTGTTCGCCGCAGCACAGATCGGCGAACAGGAACCGTACGCAGGATAGCCGGAAATCAGCCGGACGCCATGGCGACGCACAGTGGCCTCTCCGGCTCTGGTGACGAAGACCCATCAACGGCCATACAACGGCTCTGCGGCTGTTCCTGCAACCGGACGTTCGTTCATGCTCCGACTTCCGCTTGCCTTAGAGGCGACGCCGTGCACAACCGCAGTCATCGGCCGCTAGTCAGGGGTTAGGTTCGCTTCCAGCAATAGGCGAAGATTGGGCGGCCATTGGGCTTGGAAGAGAGGACCGGCTTGAGAGTACCCGCAGATGAAGCCGGCGTGCCCCGGCCGTGGACCCAGGCATCTGAGAACGATGCTCTGCTCTACTTTGTGCAGCTGATTGATGAGCTGGTCAGCCACCAATCACCTGAAACCTCGCGAGCCGTCTCGCTCGACAGCTATCACCGGCTGCTCGAGTTCGAGCGGATCTGGGATGAGGGCAAAGCGGGCGGGTTCAGACCGGACATGTCAGAGCCGTTAGCCGAGCTTCTCGCGTTTCTTGGGCGCGACCCGGTTGTAACGACAAATAATGCCGATCTTTGGAAAGCGGTAGAGCCGTTGCTGCGGTCGGCACCGGACCGTCCAGATGCGGCGGTCGAGGCAGCTAGGTTGCTCGGTCAGAAGATGCATGGCTCCTATCTGCGCCAGTGCCGATCATACCTTGAGGAACGAGTAGAAGCCGGAAGGGCGAAGGACAAGCGAGAATTCCATTTTGTGACGGAGAACTTTTGTTCGTTCCTCGTCAACATGGGCTTCAATCCTAACTCAATATACTTTCATTTATCATCTCAGTTCTTCGATCGTGTTCCCGACCAGCAGCCGAAACGAGAGTTGCGGGATTTCTTCAGTAAATTTCCCCACGCGCGTGAGAGCGCTCATATTGTCAGTTTTGCACTGAGCGAAGACTTCATTCAGGTACTCTCGACAAGAGGCGAGGTTGCCCGTGTAGAGGGGAACCACCCAATCAAGATCAGGAAGGCGACGTTTCCAGGGTTGAGAACTCAGAACGTATATGCGCTCACTACACAGGCGCTAGATGTGGTCGATGCGAGGGCTCGAGGAGAGTCACGACTGACGCAGATTAGGTCGGTAGCCTACACGGTAATGCCCTATGCTGACCTACGCTGGCACCCAAATGTTGTGGTGGTCAATCATGAGAACCGGAGCGTCGTTCTCAGGGAGCAGCTCAGTCGCATTCGGCAAGGCCGCTGGCTGCCGCGCGGGCGGACAGTGACCTGCTCCCCAAAGCTCTACCAGTCATAACTGGAGTCCGGGGTTGGTATGGTGCCCCTCGGGGCGATGTTGCACAACCCGTCTGGCAGCATCGGCGGGCGTCAGCCCGCCAACACCGCTATGCGGTCGCACATGGTTGTAGTCGTCGCGCCAGAGCCGCAGCACTGCGCGGGCATGGCCGAGCGACACGAACAGCGTCTCGTTTAAGCATTCGTCGCGCAGACGACCGTTGAAGCTCTCGACGTAGCCGTTCTGTTGCGGCTTGCCCGGCGCGATGTAGTGCCACTCGACAGGGCGCTCCTGCGTCCATCTCAGGATCGCCAGGCTGGTCAGCTCGGTGCCGTTGTCGCTGACGATCATCAGTGGCGGTACGCCTCTTACGGCGATGATGGCGTCGAGCTCACGAGCGACACGCGCGCCTGACAGCGAGGTGTCGGCCACCAGCGCCAGGCATTCCCGCGTGAAGTCGTCGACCACCGCCAGGATGCGGATGCGCCGGCCGCTGATCAGCGTGTCGCTGACAAAGTCGAGGCTCCAGCGCTGGTTCGGACCTTGCGGCAGCGCCATGGGCGCTCGGGTGCCCATCGCTCGCTTGCGGCCACGCCGGCGCCTGACCCGCAGGTTCTCCTCGCGGTACAGCCGCAGCAGCTTTTTGTGGTTCATGACCAGCCCCTCGCGG
>Ga0325401_1006076_pt1 | contig 11648 bp, 7 predicted proteins | sample PopdelMetagenome_FD_205666 | JGI IMG/M metagenome (GOLD analysis project Ga0325401, IMG submission 205666) | Populus deltoides microbial communities from Bellville, Georgia, United States - Xylem-PdKOR-R2 | ecosystem: Host-associated > Plants > Phyllosphere > Stem > Wood/Secondary xylem | place...
CCGACACTTGTGCTATGGAAAGAACTTGATTTGTTGTTAACATTAGTTATAATCATGAATACCTGACAACATTTACAAGTATTAGTATTATTCAAATAAGATAATTAATGTAATCATGTTAACAATTTATAATTCGATTGGAACCCCCTTTGTGTGTGGTTTCTAGTTGAGTAATAAGAGTTTATACTATACTTGTTTGAAATACCATTAGTGGATCCTCTAACCTTAACAATTGTTTTTATCATTGTTTAATCTTTATATCAATATCACATCTCAAAGCTCTCTTCAACTTATTATTATTATTATTATTATTATTATTATTATTATTTATAATTTATATAGTTAATCTCCATGTGGTTCGACCCCGGTCTTGCCGGGTTATTTATTACTTCGACACTCCTACATTTGGGAGAAGACATCAATCTTTTGGTCGTGTCAATTACCCTTTCAAATACCTTTTTCGATGACTAAATGCAACTTTACACTCCCAAAATCCAAAGTCTATATTGTGTATCCACCATCTCATTTTTTCAAGTATGCATACAATTTTCGTTACAACTCCAATTTTATGTTCCAATTAGTTATATTAACCCCTTATACGAACATTGAATTTCAAATAAATGTATCACATCCAATACAAACTTTACATTTCTTTTTTATCCACTATATTATTTTTCAATAACATAATTATTTCATACTACAATAAAATAATAACTATCTAAGCAATAGTTAAAAATTTCAAGAGTCAGGGTGTCGAACACCTACTTTAAGCCTGAGTGTGTTCTGCCACTCTCAATTGTTGTCTTCATTCAACAACCTCCTCTGTTCCATTAGGGACACAACTTATCATGAACATATCAAGTATCATAGGAATTCCATTCCAATTTCCTACTCAATTTATATTTTCAAGCCAATAATAAAGGAATTCATATGAGTAATGCACATCCTCAAAAATCCAAGCCTTTCATATACTCAAGTCATATTCATCCATTTCCAGACAACACGTAGCCAATATTTAAACACGTAAACCATATAAACACCCTTCATTTCTTTAACGTTTATCATTAGGCCAAAACACTCATGATGCAATGTATGAGTATTCCTTTATCTTTTTTGCATATTCTCATCTAATCACATACTTTCAATCATAATCTAACAATTTATAACTCATAAATTCAATTTAAATCTCTCCCCTATTTAACAATTCTATTTTAGTCAATCTTAGATATATACATACCCTCCCCCCTTTCATAACAAAAATCCACTCCTAATACAATTAAAACAAATGTTTAAACATCCCATAATACCATTTAACACAATTTATACATTTCCCTCTCACTTGGCCGAAACCTCATGGATTAATTCCATGAGTTTCCGCTTAATTTTTTTAATCAAATCATTTAAGCACATTATATAATTGTCATAACCTATTTTTGAGCTATTCCTAAATAATTTACCCTTTTTTCCTTCCCCATAAAAAAATAAATCATAATAGCAAGGAGATTGGCAACTCGGCAAAAACTGGCTAAAATGGATTTTAGATATAGAGGAAGGTCAAGCTGTAATTTTGGATGAATTGAGAGCTTAATTGTACCTCATTGTACCCAAGACTGAAGAAACAAATGAGATTCAAAGTCGAAAATAATGATTATTGGATGAATCTGTATAAAATTAAGTCTAAAGACATAATTGGATTTTTAATAGGCCAATTTTACTTACTTATGAGCCAAATTAAAAGTTTAATTGTATTTAAGAATTAATTTGGGTCCAATTAAAGGATTTAATTAGGTGCAATGACTTAATTATATTTTAAATGGGTCAAACTGATTTTATTAGGGACTTAATTGGTGAAAAAATAAGCTTGGGAACCCTTTTTGGGTTTAATTGTAAATATTAGAATTTTAGAGTATCAAATTTAATTTTAACAAGATAATTGGTTGAAATCAAGGGTAAAATTGAAGATAATTGAAAGTTTGGGGTTAATTAAAGGGTAATTGAAGAAATTCACAATGAATGACTAATTTGAAAAAGGCGTCGAACTTTAAGGACTTAATTGATTGTGATCAGGAGTGAAATTGAAGAAAATATAAAGTTTAATAGTTAATTGAGGGTCAATCTGTATAAATCAAAGACCAAGGACCAAAATGAAAAAGACGCTGAAATCTAGAGTTGACATTGAAGTTCAACGAGAGAAAAATTATATAAAATCAAAAGTTTGAGGTCAATTAACGGTGCAATTGAAAGAAATAAAAAGACGGGGGCCCAAATTGAACTTTGGCCAAACCTCTAAATTAAAACCCTAAAAAGTATAAAACAACATCGTGTTGAACAGTAAAAAAAAGAAGGAACAAACCAAATGACACGTCGTCTGGTTACTGCTTATCATCATCTTCTTTTTTCACCCTAAAAAGTTGTCCGGGTGGCTACTTTTCAAGAGAATTTAATGCTTCATCTCTTCACCAAATTTAACAAAACATACACCACCATGATAACCTGACATTTGAACATACCCCGGTATGGTTCTTTCCGGTTGAGTGACACCACAACGGCCGTGGTGCTGGCCGATAGTGACCAACTCATGTAACCTTAAACTACTAACTTTTGATAAACCATGATGACAAATTTGAGCCAAAAGTTTGGGGGGGGGGGAATCAGCCCCCCCTAGTTTTTCTCTTGCCATTGATGTTCATTCTCCTCTCTCTCTGCCATGTTTTTGGCCACCGCCACCTCAACACCGCCAACCAAGAGTGGACCAACCTTCTCAACAAACTTATCTGCTCATTGGTAATAGTGACAACCACCACCAACTTCCTCTTCTCCTTCTCCATCGCAGGTTTCTTATTCTTCAACAACCAACACCGGCCATCAATTCTTCCACCAGCATCTCTACCATCCTCACGTCGAACCTCCCAACACTAGCAACCAAGCAGCACTCCCTTGCCCAGGTAATCTTCTTACTCTCCTTCTCCCTACTACAGTCAGCCATTGCATGCAAAACGAGAATTTGTTTTGTATGAAGGAGGTAAGTATAATTAACATGGTTGCTGGGCTAGGCTAACAATAATGTGGGCTTGGGCTGAACCTGTTTTAGCCCAGCTCAGATGGCTGGGCCGGGTCCAACCCAACGCCAACTCCAAAAAAAAAGACATTGTTACGCTGCTAGTCCACCCAACCCGACTGAGTCAGGCTAGACCCATTTCTGCCCAGTCCGGATGGCTGGGTCGGGTCCAGCCCAACATACAATAATAATAAAAAAATAGTTTTTTTAAAGAAAAAAATAGTTTTTTTAAAGAAAAAAACATGAAAATTTTCAAATGGCATTTTAAAAATATTTGTGGGTTCCCTGCATATTTTCCCAATAATTTTGCATAATATTGGGTTGTATATTTACATTGTAAGATATAGATTCAATATTAAAAATAACTAGTTCTTAAAAAATTTCAAAACAAAATCAAAAAATTAAAAATTAAAAAAAAAATCATTTCAAAGAACAAAAAAATGTTTTGTTTTCTTATAGACGGCTGAATCCTAAAAGTTTTCCAAGCATATTTTCAAAAAAAATAAAAATAAAAAATTACAATTTTCTCATATTTTAAAATGTTAAATGGGTATCATAACCAATTTATAATTATCCGTTAGGGTTTGGTCAAAATATAAAAAATCCTTCACCAATCATCTTGTTCATTTTTATTTTTAAAGTGTTAAGACTTGGTTGTAGACTTTAGTATTTGGAGGTATAAAACTACACCATAAAGTATACCCTCAGATATTAAAAATACAAAAAAAATTGCAATGCTAAAATTTAGACTTTAGAGCAGTTAGGATTTAGCCCAACAAGATAGAGACTTCCTCACCAAGGGAGATCTGTCTTGAACCTTGGAAAAGACTAATGGGTAGAAACATGACCTAAGAAAACAATCAACCAACAATGCAGCTTACCTTAGGTAGGGTGCACTATAAGTGATGCGTCTTTTCCTTGCACAACCAATTCCTTACTCAGACTCTTGTATTCCATTAGGTTTCCAAGTTACCATAACACTAGGTGGTGACTCCTGAACTTTATAATCATAATCTTATGATTAAACCCAAAACCCCTTTTCACCAATATCTTAGGAGGCCAACTCGCCTTTCTCAATGCTTCATGGGGCATGACAATAATCACCATTTAACACAACTTTCATGGCAATTCAAAGCAACAACTCAAAAATCCTCCTATTATGACTTTAGTCGAATCTATCTAAAAGAAAGGCATGAATTTTCTTTTAAATTTCTTAACAATATCTCAGGAGGCAATGTCGCCTTTCTCAAAGCTTCATGGGGTACGACATAATCACCATTTAACACAACTTTCATGGCAATTCGAAGCAACAACTAAAAAATCCTCCTATTATGACTTTAGTCGAATCTATCCAAAAGAAAGGCATGAATTTTCTTTTAAATTTCTTAACAATCCTATCAAACTCAATCATTTAACATTTAGCCTAACACAATTCAATGCAATTATTACAACAATTACATCAACCAAATCAACCTCTCTTTTTTATAGTCTAGGCCAAAGCTTACCCTTTAAAGAGTCAAGGGTTCCTTTTTAAAATTTCATGTGATTAAAAGAGCATATATATAGTTTATATCAATCAACTTATAATTAATTCATTTCAATTAAGAATTTAAGCAACATCAAACCCTTTTCATATTATAGTTAACCAAATATGTGTTCAAAGGGAAACATGCTTTTCCTTTCAGGATTTTACCTAATTCTACATTACTCATTAATTTTCTATGCCCAAGAACATAACTCATGACAAGTTTAGCATCAATAACTCACCATCCAATCAAACACTTAGTTTAACCATAAATTCATAAACTAACATTCATGAAAATCATGTAAGAACTCATTAAAGCTAAAAAAAAAAGGTTTATCATCACTTACCCACATCAAACCAAGGAGAAATTCCAAGGTTTCCAACTTTCTTCTTATTCTCCCTCTTAAAACTTTTGTTTCTCTTTCTAGCTGCCACTTTCTCTCTATTATTTCTTATAAACCCTTGCCAATAGATCCTTCCTTTCACTCTTTTCTTCCATCATTTCATTTAATCTCTTCTTTTTTAGTGAATATCCTAAGAAAATTTTAAGAAAATAAAGGAGAGAAGGTCCATCCATGGCTACTAGAAACAACCTCTTGTAGGCTGATTTTATGTTTAATTACATTTTTTTCCCTTTATTTAATGTCCCTTGTATTTGTTTTTTGTGTAAATTACCAGGTTGCTGCCTAAATGACGAGTCTTTATTCTAAATTATGGTTGTCATGAAAATACAGCCCAATGTACGACATCAAGTCGAGAGAATCCTCGTAAAAGTTTAGCCCAATCTAATTGTCGGATTGAGAGTTATGCATGATATTGAAAAATTGGTCAATTTGTGATTTTTTGTCAGAAATTTGAATTTTCTTATGCAACCCTTACATCAATCGTATAAGTTATTTTACTAAATCTTTATATTAATTAATTTATTTATATATTAATTATTTTATTCACAGACTTATTACTATTTTACGGTAACGTTATTTATTTTTAACTAGAGTTTACACCAACACTTTTTTATATAGTTATTTCTTAACTTTTTATTCCTCCATTCTATTATAATTCTTGGATTTATTTTTTCATTCTCAAAACACATTTATTTTAACTTTTCCTAATTCTTCTGCCAATAAAACTCATTACCGATTTCTCCAACATTATGAATTTTTAACTAAATTTCTTAGTCCTCATTTTAACTTTAAAAAATGTTTAAATTCATTTATGGATTTTATCCCCTCCAATACACATCAAATTATTATTTTTCTCATTATTTATCCATTTTATTTCATCCAGAGTTGCCATTTCTTATTGAAGTTTTATTATCTTTGACCCTTTACACAGGGGTTTACAATGTTTATTTCTTTTACATAGGTAAAACAATGTATAAAGTTTTTTTTTTTAATTATATTACATATCAAATGTTTGAGTTGGTTACTAATTGTTGTATGTTTTTTTACATAAAAATATGGTTATGAGAGCATTTACACATGAGCGACCAAGAATTAAGTCCAAACATATTATGTCTTTTCAGGTCTTGAAGGTAGAGCTACAACCTTCATTAGCATACGTGTAATACGTTATTGATAATGCAAATGATGTTATTTTTATTAAGTATATTTTTTATTGTAACCATATTTACTAAGTTTCATTGGTTATTTATTAACAGATGGTGTGAGAATAGATGCTTTGAAAATAATCCAACAAATATTTTGTTATTTTATCGTAGCGAGTTAGATAAACAGTAGTCAAATCAGGTATGTTATAATAAATTGCAATGTTAATTTTAAAATTGGTTGATGTTGAAATTTGCTAAATTAAGATCCTTGGGTCTGGCATGGCAGCTAAACTCAAGATCCCTAGGTCTAGCATGACCCAAGCGCCTTGTGTGTGGCTACCATGCCAGACTTAAGATACTTGAGGTCTAGAAGTGCCTTGGGTATGGCTGGACTGCCAGACCTAAGATACTTGAGGTCTAGAAGCGCCTTGGGTATGGCTGCTATGCCAGACTCATGCGCTTGGATCTAGCATTACCCAAGCGCCTGAGCTTGATAACCATGCCAGACTTAAGCATTTTTAAAAAAATATATATAGAAATTCACTTATAATTGTTCTAAAAACATATTTATTTTGTATTTTCATCTTTGTCTTTTTAACCAAATATATTTTTATCTTCTCTATATTTATTTCTTCTATTTTAGGACATTAACCACACACATCCCTAAAATTCACTCAATTTTTTTTTATTAATCTTTAATTTTAGTGAAGAAATCATCTATAAAATTGCATAAATTAAGATAGTCAAAAGGACAATAAATTTTTTACATATACAGTATTTTCTTTTCCTACAACATAGTATATCAATTCAAAAGTTCAAAAGTTTTATTTTATGATCGTATATTTTAAATTTTTGTATATACTAATAGTTATAATGTAAAATAAAGTCTCCTTACAACAAACTTTGACAATTAAATCATGCAACAACATCTTAAATTTTAAAAAAGCATGAACCGTTTAAAAAATTGTCAAACACTTGGATGAAAACATAAAATTAATATAGTCGGGACTCAGGTGCACGATTTTGGCATGGTTGTCACTTGGGTCTGGGTATGATAGCCATACTAGATTTAACAAACAACAAACAAAAAGGACAATTGTACACTTTAATTGTCACGAGAGAAAAAAAAAAGAAAAAAACACAAATAATCCATTATCGGCGGCAATTCAATTATTATTTGTCTACACGTGTCAAACCATGTAGAAGAGGGCATGATTGTGTATCCAGTGAAACGGCGGATGACCATATTTGGCCACTGAAAAGCGTTACGCGTGTCTTTGTAATGGTACATGTGTTATTCATTCGCTTGGAAAGAAAAAAAAAACTAAAAAAATATCTCATGAAAAAACAAAAACTACTATTACAATTCATAATTAAAAATTTCTTAATTTTCAGGGATTTTCCATGCCTCGTAATTTTTTTATAATAATTGTTTATTACAATGTTATTTTTGTCAGCATTCATTAATAAAATCACGATTCTCGTATTGGTTGTTATATAAAAATTTACTATTTCCCAGTGCTTTTTCTATCTTATCCTGTATTGTAAAAAAAATTTACTAGGTAAAATACCCCTATTTAAACCTGTTAATAAGCCTAATTGCAACAAGCGGTTGAACCTGTAAGGGTCTGTTTGGCATTGTGTTTGCAACTGTGTTTTGTTAAATTTTGAATTTTTTTTTATTAAAATTGAGTGCGGTTTGTATTTTTTAGATCGTTTTGATGTGCTAATATCAAAAATAATTTTTAAAAAATAAAAAAATATCATTAATATATATTTTAATATAAAATACTATTTAAAAAACAAACACAACCACACTGGAAGCACGCTATTAAGACTTTCTTCATAACTGCTTTCCTGTCTTCTAATGAAGCTCCATACCCTCCGCGCCAATCCCCAGATCCTCCTCCAAATGGGCGACCCCACCCGTGGTAAACTCTCTCAATTTTCCCACATTTTCTCATCAACCAGACACCCTTCTCTCACATCGCATTTCTTAAATTCTATTCTCTCTTATTTTTCTTTTCTTAATCTAATCTCTAACATTTCTCTACAGACTCCTCCGATTTCCTCACCGACAAATCGGCTAAAATCTTTGTGGCTGGACACCGCGGTCTAGTCGGCTCGGCAATCGTCCGTAAACTTCAATCCCTTGGCTTCACCAATCTTGTCCTTCGGTCCCACTCCGAGCTCGATCTCACTCGCCAATTTGATGTGGACTCCTTCTTTGCCGCGGAGAATCCCCGATTTGTTATCCTAGCCGCTGCTAAAGTCGGCGGGATCCACGCTAACAATACGTACCCTGCCGATTTCATTGCTATAAATCTCCAGATCCAAACTAATGTGATTGACTCCTCACTTCGCCACGGAGTTAAGAAATTTTTGTTTTTGGGATCTTCATGTATTTACCCTAAGTTAGCACCGCAGCCCATTCCTGAAAATGCACTGCTTACTGGGCCTTTAGAGCCTACGAATGAGTGGTACGCAATTGCGAAGATAGCTGGGATTAAGATGTGCCAGGCTTACAGGATTCAGTATAGTTGGGATGCTATTTCTGGAATGCCGACCAACTTATATGGTCGGAATGATAATTTTCATCCGGAGAATTCTCATGTTTTGCCGGCATTGATGAGGAGGTTTCACGAGGCGAAGGTGAATAATGCGAAACAAGTGGTGGTCTGGGGAACTGGGAGTCCGTTGAGGGAGTTTTTGCATGTTGATGATTTGGCGGATGCGATGGTGTTTTTGATGGACAAGTATAGTGGGTTGGAGCATTTAAATGTGGGCAGTGGGAAGGAGGTTACTATAAAGGATTTGGCAGAGTTGGTGAAGGAAGTTGTAGGGTTTGAAGGTGATCTTGTTTGGGATACATCAAAGCCAGATGGGACTCCGAGGAAGTTAATGGATAATTCTAAGTTATTGGGGTTGGGTTGGACACCGAAGATTTCACTTAAGGATGGGCTTGTTGATACTTATAAGTGGTATGTGGAGAATGTGGTGGGGCAATGATGCAGGTGATTACTACAACGTTTAATGTGTTTTCTATTGAAGATTATTGGCTGTCGGTCTAATGATTGCAACTATATATGTTATGCTTACATTGAAATAATTTCAACACTCATTGTGTATCGGTTACCTTACATATGCATTTGCCTCTAGTTCACTAGTTATTTTTGTCTAGGAACTCCGAATGCTGTTGTTGTTTCAGTGTACTATTATTTTATGTTGAGTAGCTCATTCTGAGGATTATTACATGAATGTGGTTGGTGCTTGTGGCTTTTTATTTGCTGGATTAGGCATGATAACATTGATAATCAAAATTCATATGATTGTCTTTATATCTTGTCCGACCTCTTGCACGAGCATTGCTTGATTTACACTTTCTAATGTGGATCTGCCTTTTATCTATGTCAATTTGCTAATTTTATTTTTCCAAGAAACATGCTTTGAATTCAACATCGAGTTTCCATTTGTCTGCAATGTAGGCAATTATATATAGTGTGGCAAGTGCTGTGTTGCTTCGTTAGTAACGTGATATATGCTTTCTTGTTTCTAATGCCTGTCCCAATTGGTTATGGTTTCCTACCAGTAATTAATCTAGCTTGTTTAGAAATCTGGTACTGATGCTGTGTTATTCTGCGACTATTTCATTATAAACTCCTCTTCTGCCTGAGATATCTGATCTTCCATTCTTTCTCTAATCTTTATTTTGTTTTCCCCTGCTTTTTATATATTTTATTTCCCCCCTGACTTCTTGTACACAAGCTCGAGCAAGGCATGACGATCTCAATTGATATAGAAGCTAGTGCTATCCTGTTCTAGTTTAACCTTGTTCCCAATGGTAACACAACTTTCTTCATTTCATATACTTGTTATGAGTTGTAGTTGTTCTACCCTGCAATTGTAATCACCCAACACTGAGCATCTGAGTCCTGATATCATTGACGAGTTAATTGTCTTTCTTATATTTGAAGGTCAATTGCAATGTCAAATAAAACTCAGTCCAATAGGAAAGCTCAGCATACTGTAGATTTTAGAGCTAATAGAATTATAGGACAGGGGAGACCAAAATGATAATACAGAACGTATTTGAGCCGGAAGGTAACAAAAAGAGACTGTACTGCATTATCTGTCTGCTTCTTTTGTGTTGAACATTTCCTTTCATTTGTATTCTTTAGGACCAAAAAATGAAGATATGATGATGTGGAATCGAATGGATCTTTATCCTTTGGAATCAAGAACTTATTTGCTAGTGTTGATGTGATTACCTTCTCAATTCAATTTCTTGAACCCTGGATAAAATATTGTTGTTTTTGGAACTACCAATTCTGTTTTTGATTCACTTAAACCCAATCCATGATTTGCGTGCTCCAAGGTATTCAATTCTTTAGGGGGGGTTTCATGTGGGGGAAGGGGAGCTTGTTTACCTGCAGAACTTGCTTCTTCAACAAGACCGAATTCACATCCTATGATTTGTCATCTCGGAGATGGTAGTTAATGAATAAACAACCACATAACATGCATTTACTTGTGCTCCTGATACTTGGTTGTGCCTCCTTTTCTGGTTTTTGTTGAAGATATCATTAAATAAAAAAGAAGAATAAGAAATGCTTTGTACCAGTTTGGGGTGCTTGATTACTAGCTCAAATATTTTCCTTCTGGAAATTTGTTTCTCTTTAGGTATACCTGGTTTATGGGTACTATGCTCAAGGGTCATGAGTACATTTTTTGTGTTGCCTATAGTATACAGGAATAATTTCTGCACTCGGGAATAATTTTGGCAACTAAAAACTATGATTTTCCTGAATAAAGCTTTGATGGATGGAAACAAAAGTGATAATTAAAACGAAGGATTTCTCTTTAAACTATGCAAATTTAATTTATTTTGCTGATTAGCAGAAGTTGGGTATATTCATGTAAGGATGTGATCATGCATCAAGTTCTATGCTGTAACCCTCTGGTATGTTGGAGAAAATCTTAGATAAAAGCAGATGTGCAGGTTTTCTTTTTTTATGATGGTTTTGTATTAGATAATGTTTTTAATTGGAGTTCAGGATCAGCAAGTACTCAATCCTTGGCAGTCTAAATGCCGATTACTAGTGGAGTTTTTACATTGACATGTAGATTTCGCATAGGTATTCAAATGTTTTATTTTTCTTATTTAGAGAAGCGGTTAAAAGTTTTGTTTGATCTGTGATGTTTGGCAGTGCCAAAATTGATACTAGGTCTGAACTATATTTGATACCGAAGTGTCTGTGACTGATTTTTGGAATGTTGAAAAATAGAGCTAATTAGTAAGAAGTAGTAACATATGGAACACTTGTTATTCACTCAAGGTCACTGAATCCTCAGGATGCAAATGGATATAAGTCATCTTATTTGTTGCTAGGGGCAACTCTTCAGCTTGCTACTTATGGGTTCTCTCTCCTTGAGGGTCTGTTTTTATTCAGGCTAACTGTGTTTCTAATTGATGACCATGTGTTCAGGTTTAACACAAAATCCTTGCATCGATCTAG
>Ga0325401_1006080_pt1 | contig 11642 bp, 6 predicted proteins | sample PopdelMetagenome_FD_205666 | JGI IMG/M metagenome (GOLD analysis project Ga0325401, IMG submission 205666) | Populus deltoides microbial communities from Bellville, Georgia, United States - Xylem-PdKOR-R2 | ecosystem: Host-associated > Plants > Phyllosphere > Stem > Wood/Secondary xylem | place...
ATATAATTATCCATAAACTAATTGATAATAATATCATAAAGAAGCCTAATCTTTTTAAAAAGAATGACATAATTTTTTAACAGTAACATGTTTTTTTGAATAAAAGGTAGCAATAATTAAAATAAAAGTTTGTTAAAAATCTCAATTATTTGAAATGAATAGGAAAATATATATCTCTTAAATTCAAACTCCATTTTCTTTTTAATGCATCTCTTTATTATTTAACTAAATCATGTTTTTTAATTGGAAGTATTGTTTATTAAATAAAAAAATATTATGATCTCAAAATCAAATTTTTTAAAATATATTAAAATAATATCTTAATTTTAAGAACGTGATTGAAGGAAAAATAAAATTAATTAATGTTATAAAATCTATTTAAAATAAAAAATTATTTTCATTGAATATTTATAAGCATATCTTTAATTATTTTTTTTTGCATATTAGGTATATAATAATTAAAAAAATATATTAATATTCTCATAAAAACCTATAATATTATTTAAAAACTAAAGCAAAATTAAATAATATTTACAATGTTAAGTTTTTTTTTGTTTACGATGCATTTCACTCGAGATCTGTTTAGGAGATTGGGTTTAAGCGCCTACCTTAAATAAAAAGAAGGCTTGGCGCATATGGGTCTACAAAGGTAGGCCTGGTCTTCTTTATTTTATTTTTTTTGTTTAAAGATAAATGATGTCATTTGCCTTTTTATTTTAGAAAAAAAATTAAAATAAAATTTATAATGTATAGTCTATAAAGTGTCATCTAGTTTAGATCTTAATTATTAAAGAAATGGCTGGAAAGTCAGGTTCTAAGTTTTTGGGATTTAAAATCTCACTTTCAATCTATTTTATCTAGATAAATTCAATAAACTCTTTAAGAATCTCAATAATAATAATAATAATAAAAACAATTCACGAGAAACCCCTGAATTGATAAGAGAAATAAAACATATTTAAACTAAACAAAAATTCTTCTTTAACACCAATCAATTTTTTTTTAGCGAGAAGAAAGTTGAAGAATCACCCCTCTTGGCAAAAGGGGAATCCATTGACACGAATTTAACTTTTTTTTTGTTGGGTTGTTGTAATGTGACCAACCGACCACCTTCTTTTCTTTTTCACTTTTCAACAAGTCCCTCTGCTCTTAAATTCTAGGGAATAAAACCTAAAACAAATGAAGTTTAGGACTAAAACATAAAACTCCAAAAACCAAGGATTATAAATGAAAAACATAAAGGTTTGAGGGACCAAAACATGGTTTTCCACACCCCATGAATAGTAAAAAGAGTTGTTTTGCTTCTTTGTCAAACCTGGTCCCTATTTTTTAATTTTTTTAAATTGATAATAAAAAAATCCTTTTTCTTCTCTTAAATTCCAGCAACAATTTAACGCCTGAACATTTATCAATTTTCCAAATACGACGTAGCATACAAGATGAATCAACTTACGAAGTTTAAAAATGTGTGAGTATAGCATGAGAGGATAGAATTGAAAAAAAATAATTGAAGTGAGCGAAATAAATAATTGTTGTAGAACCAAAAAAAAAAAAACAAGGGGCCTGACCAGGCATACTATAGTAGTACATAGTGCACGTCGATGTTGATAAAATTTGTAGTGTAATAAACTATACCCGAACATTATAGTAGATACAAATGCTGTCATAGGGAGCATAATCACCAACGGGCGCTAATAGACTAATGGTATGCATTTACACATATTAAGACCGTAATTCTTTGGTGGATGCAGAGGCGTATTCCATGTACAGGATTGATCTGATCTAACAGTGATAGATTTCTGAAAAACCAGACCTGGCGGCGCCCTCAGCACTCAGGAGAAAGAGCGAATTGATTGTTAAGTCATTTCAGGCTCAAAATTCTTGCACAGCAGGCCTACGGGCAGTTTAAGAAGAGCCACCCCAGCCCAGACCAGCCCATCCCAGCCCAGCCCAGCCCAGCCCAGCCCATATTGTTTGATTGGTCTGAAATAATTAAGGCTTTCTAATATCAAGCCTTGATCCAATTGATCTGTATTTCAATCTCCTGCTCTTTACAAACCAGAAAGTTTGTACTTGTGACACAGGCGGATCACGGGAGCCAAAATTTTCTGGTTGGTGCACTAGGTCCCAATTAGGCTTTTATATTGGTTCGTATCTCTATTTGTAGAAACAAGATTGGTTTCCCGCACTATATTGTTGGCCATATCAAATTTATTTTTAATATAAAATAAGCACACACAGGTGTTGTTAACATATTTTAAAGAAGTAAGGAAAAACCACAAACTCAAGCCATAAAATGGGCTGGATTCACACTACTAGAATTTTTCAATTTTCTATAGAATATTCTCTCGTCGATAATTAGATATTATGTTCGTCGGCACAACTTGTACTGACGGGCTCATAAATGGTTACAGTTCATTCAAAAAATTATCTTTGGTGATTTCTATTATATAGGTGAGTTTTTCGATAATAAAATCATTGATGAATTTACAGATAAAAAAAAACATAGAAAAAAAATTATCTGCTTTAATTCGTCAATATTTCCAACGGTTAACATGACATATCACCAATAAAAATATCACATGTAATTTTATCAGTGATTTTTTTATTGTTATCAATGTAATGCAACCAATATAAGAAAACTGTCAGTGATTAAATAGTGATAGTGACATTTGCCGTAATTATTTTCTAATTCTCTGGAATATACCGACAAACTTAATCCGTCGGTAATACCATTAGTAATTGTTTAATTTTTTTTAAAATCTATTAAATAGAGTAGAAAATAATTAAATTAAATTAAAAATCAAATATTTATTACAAATTTTAAAATTTATAAGTTCAAATACAATTTATCTAGAATAAAGGGGTTGAATGAGGAGGAGGAGGAGGAGACGGGTCTTCCTCAGGACCATGGAGCTAATAAGGGGGAACACATTTACCACCCATCTGTGATTTCAGCTCCATGTACAATCGGTGGGGTTCAGCTGTCTCAACACCAAGTCATTTTGTCTCAGCAATAAGATGGGTTGTCCGAGATTCAACTCGTTGGTTTAAAATTGACTCGAACTCTAGAGTTCAAACTGATTGTGAGCATCCAACGATTGAAACACTTTGGGTTGTCCGTAAGTCTTCGACCATAGTATTTGAGATATCATACACCTGATTTATATTGGGTCCACTAGACAATCCTACCTTCAACCACAAATCTAGATCGAATTCCGGATGGGTCAAAGGATCATTCCTATATCTCTTCTTTAACCGAGTGTTATATTTATATCGGGTCCACCAGACAATCTTATCTTCAACCACAAATTTGGATTGCATTCTGGATGGGTTGGAGGATTGTCCTCGTATCTCTCCTTCAACCGGATGTTATATGTATCTTGAAAAAAAAAATCAAATTCAAAAAATAATAACTAAATTATTGAAATCCAACATGCCATGAATATTGAGCTCAGCTATCCACGAGTTGCCGCACCCTTTTCTGACGATAATTATTTCGCATATGTATTTCTATAAAAAGCTTCATCGGTCTTACCTTGTATCCAAGAATTGTAGCCTGCGAAAGAAAACTGTTGTTAGTTACACATATTTATATACAACAAAAATTTTAAAAAAAATAGATGTAATTAGAAAGAGAATCTTACCATTCGCTTCTCATGCGAAACGAATGGAATGGATCCTTCAGTGTGCATGGTAATGGAATGGATCCTCTAGTATACGTGGTAATGGAACCGTGAATCTGTTTGTTCTGGTTCTCCACACTGGATTGTGACCATTGTACAAAATGCTCGGACGTCACATGCTATATATATTCAACTTACACAACCTCTAAGATGTACAAAGGTTTGAAATCCTTCCTTTGAACAGAGACTTAAAAATTTAAACATTAATAAAAATAAGTAATAAGATGTATAGTCTTATATTTAGTGAAACTAATGTTCTTGAGAAACAACATAATTAAAAAGATTGAAGGCAATTTACAAAAGACAAAGGTTGTAGAGATAAACAAAATAAGAAGTAATAAAATATATAAAAAGAAGGAATTCCCAATCCAGGAAAAAAAAAAGGGAAAAAAATCCTTCAATAAAGAAAAAATCAAGCATGAACCAACACAGATCACACTAAGAAAACAAAATCCCAAATGAAACATCATAATTGCCAAAACCAACATGCAATATACTAAAAAGAAATAAAAATTCATTAAAAAAAAATATAATGCAACATACAACACCAAAAAAGAGAAGAAAAAAAATCTTATCTTAATTTCACTGTAAGTGAAGTTGAGAAGAGGAAAAAAGAACAAAAATAAAAAAAGAAGTAAAACTAAGATGAAAAAAGAAGAAGAGAAGAGAAGAACATACTTGGTGTTATAACCCAATTTTGGATCCCTAAATTATCTCTTCTCATATACCTTTTACTATTTTACTATTCTTTACTTTTATCCATTCAGAAAAATAAATAAATACAGGACATAAGAAGACAAACTTTAAACTACAGAAGATCAAGAAACTAGAAGAATGACCGGATTAAGATATTTTAGGAAAAGGCTAAAGAAAGACTGAATTTGAAGTAAGATTGGAATCTTTCTTTATCAAAATTAGAAGAATTAATTAAGTTTAACAACTTAATTAAGCTTTTAATAGGTTACTTTCATTCGATTAAGGAGAAAACAAGTTCGAAGGTCAATTTGACCAAGATTGAAAGAATTAATTGAATTCAAAGACTTAATTAAACTTCTTATAGGTTTCAAGGGTTCAGATCAAGGATTTAATTGATAAAAAATCAAGTTTTGGTGTTTAATTCATGTTAATTCGCATAGATTGAAAAAATAAGGGCTCAATTGAAACTCAATAAGAAAAAAGGGTTTCTACCAAACAGAGCTTAAAAATACATAAAAACATTTACCAAATACATATTTTATTTTATTGCATATGGAAAAGTCTCTCAAAAATAGATTATATCTGCATATTTTCTTATATAAAAAAATCATAAAAAATAGTTTTTGCTTTGCATGTATTTTTTTGGGTTTAATAATTAGTTTATTAAAACCATGAAAGTTTGCCCTATATTTAAAAAATACCAAAACTTTATTTTGTTTCTTTCAATATCTGGGATTACGAACTTATGCATATGACGTATTCCTGAATTTAAATAAAAGAGTTTTTTTATCATTTATTTTATATGTTCTAAAATTTTACCAATTTTTTTATTTTTGTTTAATATATGGGATTATGAACTTATATGTAAGATATATTTTTGATATTATATAAAAAGATAGTTTTTTTTTTCCTTTTTCATGTATTGACTTTAAAATGACTAGGTTTTAACCTGATAAAATAAGGATCTTTTTATTAAGAAGAGCTTTTCTTAAACTTTAGATAGACCAATGGTTAGAAAACACAACAAGACCTTAGTTTATTTCAAACAAATAGCAATGCAGCTTAACCTGGGTAAGATGTTTTAGGGGTGGTACGTCTTCACTATTCATAACCTGCCTCCTTATCTAAACTCTTATAGACTAATAAATTTTCTAGTAACCGTAATATTAGGTGACAACTCCCATTACTTTGGTTTCATTGATAAATGACAAGAATTCCTTATTCTTTCCACCCACACCCTTACATGCAAATCTCGCTCTAGGAGGATGATTGTTGTAACCCAATTTTGACTCATTAGCTTTTTAATTTAATTTTACAGGGTTTAAATGTAAAATTGAAAGATCAAAGATTTATTTCGATGAAAAGTGTGATTTGTCAACTTGCGTGAAAACTAGGGTCTACAATATATTTTTGTAATTCTATCCTTATCTTCAAGATAATGATAGTTATCCACTTTTAAATTTGATTCTTAATCAAATTCAAACTTCAAAAAAGAGAATGAGTTTGATTGAAACTTTGTTTCTCATTCGCCAAGGGACTATGACACTATAAATACAGACCTCAGTGTATGCAAAAGGGGGGAGGAAAACAAATGCATAAGGAATAATACCAATTTTCCCAGTAACGAGCGCCTGCATCAATCTTCGCTCAAGAAGTTGGCAACAACAATCCAACAACAGGTAAGTCATTTCATCCCCTTCTTTTCACTTTTAATTACACTCTTCTTATACCAAGCATGCGCGAGTAGCTCGCGCACGCTTGCAAAGAAAAATATACCGGCCGGGTTACTAGTTTGAACCAGTAACCGTGCCAATTTGGCTGGGTCTAGCCCAGCCCGCATGGCTAGGCTAGATCCAGTCCAAAAAAAAAGAGTGGGTCGGGTATGGGCTTTAGGCCCAACCAGCCCAAATTGTGTTTGCTAAGGGTGTGCTTGACAAAACACACCTTTATGCCTTGGGTATAATTTTTATGCCCATTTTAATTTGATATTTGACCAAACAAATCCCTTTTCAATAATAAAAAATTCTAAAAATATTTGGGGGCCTTCGTTGATTTATTTGTGGGCCCCTTGCACTTTGTTTTATTTTTTTTCTTTGTGTTTGTATTTTTTGTAGATGTGCTCAATCTGTGGACTATTACTGACGCCAGAGTTAGGAGTATTGTATTTTTTGGATTTGTGCGATATTTACCAATGCCAGAGTTGGAAATATTCGTAGGAATTGTTCACTGACGCCAGAGTTAGGAACATGAAAGGAATAATAAAAAAAAAAGGAAAAAGAAGAACAAATTCTTAGCAATTTTAGACAAAACCAGCAATGCAGTTTGCTTTAGGTAGGATGCTTAAGGGGTGATAGCATCTTCCATTTTGCGTAACCATTCCCGTACCATAGAATCTCTGTTGATTAGTTAGGGTTCCTAGTAACCATAATACTAGGTGACGACTCCTTAAACAAAACCTTTTCTCCTAAAAGAACAAGATGCCAGATACTCAAACACGAGCCATGGACATGTCACCCGATCAGAGACCATGAATAGGTTACCCGATCATAAACCACGGGCTGATCACTGAACATAGGCCATTTGCAAAAAATTCTTTCTTTTTTCAGCATATTTCATTTCAGTCATATTTCAGAGAGGGTTGCTAGAGTTGAGGCTGATTTGGAGCATCATCAATATCTCCTGCATGATACCAGAGACGACATCATTTTCCACAGAGTTAAACAGATGAAGCTGGATCTTTTTAACCTCAAATTTGCTGAGAAAGAGTTCCTTGAATAGAAGCTCAAATGTAATTTTTTTCAAGGAAAGTGACAGAGGTACTAGCTTTTTTCATGCTCTGATGAGTTAAAAGCACATGCGTAATTTCATCCCTGCTATCCAGCGTAGTAATGGTGCTCTTACTACCTCTCTAGATGAATTTATTCATTACTACCAGAACCTTCTTAGAACTTCATCATCTACTACCCCAATTAATGTTGTTGTTGTTCATAGTGGTCCTTGCCTTGATGAAACCCATTCTGATTTTCTCTTGGCTCTTGTCTCCAATGATGCTATTATGGAAGCTCTCTTTAGCATTGGTAATGACAAAGCTCCCAGACCTGATGGATACTCATCATTTTTTTTCAAGAAATCATGAGACATAGTTGGGGTTGATTTTTGTGCGGCAGTTCAAGATTTCTTTACTTCTTGCTAAATTCTCAAGTAGATTAACCATTCCATTATAGCCCTGGTTCTAAAATCTTCTAATGTTGCCTCATCCAATGACTTCGGGCCAATCTCTTGCTGCAATGTGGTATACAAGGTGATCTCTAAGATTCTTGTTGGAAGATTGAGCCATGCCCTTCAAGACATTATTGGTTCAGTTTAGAATGCTTTCATTAGAGGGAGGAATATGATAGATAACATCAACCTGGCATAAGAACTTCTTAGGCATTATGGCAGGAAGAGAACCTCTCCTTGGTGCCTCATCAAAATCGATTTCAAGAAAGCTTTTGACTCGATGCAATGACCTTTTCTTAAAGAGCTTCTCCATATGCTAGGTTTTCTAAGGAGATTTGTTCATCTAGTTATGATATGTGTGGAAACTTCTTCCTTCTCTATTGTTATCAATGGTAACATCTATTGTTTTTTCCCTGGGAAATGTGGAGTTCGGCAGGGTGATCCTTTCTCTTTTTATCTATTTTTAATCTGCATGGAGTATCTTTCACATTTGTTAAAGATAGCATCACAACAGACAGGCTTCCATTTTCATTAGAAGTGTGCTTTTCATGGTATCTATCACCTTACATTTATAGATGACATTCTTTTGCTATATTAGAGGGATAAATCTTTGGTTTTGATTTTACTGGAGCAGTTGCATGTCTTTGGCCAGACCTCAAGATTACATATTAATGCAGGAAAGTCTTTTATTTATTTCGATGGAGTTGGGGACAACATGAAGCAGCGCATCCTCCAAGACTCTTGTTTCTCTGAAGATAGCTTCCCTTTCAATTTACCTTGGAGTCCCTCTCAGTCCCCACAGGCTGTTGGCTAGCTAGTTCTCTCCTCTCCTGCATAAAATTAAATATGCAATACAAAGCTGGTTGGGCAAGCATTAATCCAATGCTGGGCAGCTGGAATTAATTAGATTAGTTCTATTTGGCATGGTGCAATTTTGGCTTAGTATTTTTCCTATGCCAAAGAATGTCATCAACCAAATTACATGCATGTGCAGGAACTTCTTATAGACTGGTAACACAGTTAGAAGCAGGTTTACTTTAGTAACCTAGAAGCATATTTGTTTACCAAAGAATGAAGGGGGTTTGGGCTTGTATGACATCAAGGCTAGAAACAACTGCTTTATAGAAAAACACTTGTGGAGTATACATCTTAAATCTGATTATATTTGGATTCGATGGATGCACCATTTTTACTTGCAAGATATCACTATTTGGGCGGTTCCTTTTCAGAGATCCTCCTCACCCCTATGGAGGTCCTTAATTTCTTTACGAGATCAACTCCTTAAGGTTGTAGGGGACAAACAAAAGTGATTTCCATGATGCAAAGTTGGGATAGATCTGTTGGGCCTTTCTCGGCTCATGCTTATGAGTACCTGAGAATAAAACGAACCTCGGTGTCATGGGTTAATGCTGTTTGGGACCCTTGGTGTTTACCAAAACATAACTTCATTCTTTGGCTGGCTTTGCTAAGGAGAAAGAGAATGAGAGATAGGCTGCACTTCATTGATATTAATGCTAGTTGTGTTCTTTATTGTGATCATGATGAGAGCCACAATCATCTTTTCTTTGCTTGCAGTTGGACATCTCTCTTGTAGATGAAGATTAAATCTTGGCTTGGGGTTTGCAGGAGTATGTCTACTCTAAATAGTGCTGTTAAGGGCCTCAATTTGAAGTGGAAGAGTGTTGTTACCAGAATAAGAAGGGTCTCCCTCAGCATTATTGTTTATCTGATATGGGAAGAAAGGAACAGAAGGGTCTTTGAGAACACTTGTTCTCTGGTAGACTCTCTCTTTTAGAAATTTCAGGTGATATTCTACATGATCTTGCATTTTCATGAGAGCAACCACCTTATAATCAATGTGGGATGATTGCATTGGTGGTTGGCTTGGGGGATTTTCTTATGAGATGTTGCCCTTCCTTCGGTTTGTGGCTGCTTGTGATGTTTTGTATCTGTTGCTAGTTGTTTCTTTGTAGATGGTGCCTCTCTAGAGGGTCTATACCGCTATACATGATGACTGTTGTGGCTTTTTGAACTGTGGCTTTACTGGTAATGGGTTCTCTTGGGAGGGATTACAGTGTTGATTAGATGTTGTCCATCTTTTGGTTGTGGTTGCTTGTGATGTTTTCTCTGCTGGCTTTTTATATGATTGTCTCTATGAAGGGCCTACTTTGATTGGTTGCTATTGCTGGTGTTGCCTTTTGCTTATTTTTTGTCATGTGTTAGGGGGGCACCTTGTCTTTGATTTGGTTCCTCCTTTAACCATTGTTAGCTAATTCTTTTAGCTTGTTAGTTTTTCTTTTGGCTTTGATGTATATGTTTTATCAGGGAGTTTGTTTCTTTTTTTGTAAATCATGTATATGAACTTGTTGGTTCTCTAACTTTGTTTATATTTTGATATGCTATAAATACTTACAATTTGATAAAACAAAAAAGAATAGACTAAAGAAAGACTGAATTTGAAGTAAGATTGGAAAATTTCTTTACCAAAATCAGAATAATTAATTAAGTTTTAAACTTTTAATAGGTTAAATTGATTCGATTAAGGAGCAAATAAGTTTCAAGGTTAATCTGACCAAGATTGGAAGGATTAATTGAGTTCAAGGACTCAATTAAACTTCTTATAGGTTTCAAGGCTTCAAATCAAGGATTTAATTGATGGAAAATCAAGTTTTGGGGCTTAATTCGGGTCAATTTGCATAGATTAAAAAAATAAGGGCTCAATTGAAACTTTAAATAACTAAATTGATGCAATTAGGGGTTCAATCGAAATCAATTAAAAGTTTAAGGGTTATTGAAGGGCTAAAATTGAAGATTTTCATGACCAAAGACCAACTTGCAAAACACACGTAATGTCATGAACCAAAATTTATTAAAGCATGGGGAAATTTGAAAGAAATCAAAAGATTGGTGCTTATTAGGGATCAAGTTGAACAGATTGGAAATAAAGAGTCGATTTAAAAAATGCACTCAAATAATAGGAGGCTATTTAAATTTACCAAGGGGCATGATTGCATAGATTAAGAAGTTTAAAAGGCCAATTGAGGTCACTGATGATGAAATTAAAACAACAAGGACTTAAATTGAAATTTACCAAATCTTGAATTAACAGAACCCTAATTCATAGGGTTTAGCCAAAATAGCGTCATTTAGGGCATTATGCATCATTCTTTTTCAATTTTAGTTGATTGAGTAGGTACTTCTAGTCGAATGAATGTGAAGATTCTGATCATATTTTGGGCTCCAACCACCACCGATTGACAGAGGAGTTTTCCCTTTTCATGGTGGTGCCACCCTTGTTTGACTTTTGTACTTCACCTACCATATGAATTTCTCTAACTTCTTGTCTCAAGTCAGCTTTGACTCGTTCATAAATTTTGACAGTTTTTCATCCAACTTTGAATCAATGATAAAAGAGCTACAGGTCTCCAAATGGAGTGTGGTTTGATTCTAGTTGAAAGGAAACATCCCATCTACAACATCTATGGTCGATTTTGGTCCAATAACCTCTCATCAACCATACTTAAATCAAAGAAGAGGCACCCTTAGTTAGCCCTTTTTTGGACCTGTTTCAGATCTTTTTGCCAACCCTTTCTAGAAGCTCCCACAGTTTGTTAGGGACCTAGAAATAAGAAAGATTGACAGAAAAGAGGAAAAAAAGAAATCCTTAACAAAATGAATAGGTGAATCCTCTACATGCTAGTTTCAGAATACCAGTAAAAGGAGGATGGTTTTGTAACCTCCTACCTGTAGAAAAGACAGGAAAAAACAGAGAGAAAAGAGCAAAGAAAATAACAATCTTTAAAGTTATGAAAAAAAAAAGAAAGAAAATAGGGGAAGACCCAAGAGACAAGAGAGAAGGGAGAGCAACCTTTAAAGATAGAAAGAGAGAAAAGAAGTAAAGGAAGGGCCAATGAAAGGGTTTTTGTTCACTTTAAAGACCAAGCAACAACTATAAGTCCTTTACAAACCAGTAAATGGTTTAGAGGCCAGCCTATTGATCCCATCTATCTATGTAAGTCTCTAACATTTGATAAGGAGGTG
>Ga0325401_1006081_pt1 | contig 11641 bp, 6 predicted proteins | sample PopdelMetagenome_FD_205666 | JGI IMG/M metagenome (GOLD analysis project Ga0325401, IMG submission 205666) | Populus deltoides microbial communities from Bellville, Georgia, United States - Xylem-PdKOR-R2 | ecosystem: Host-associated > Plants > Phyllosphere > Stem > Wood/Secondary xylem | place...
TATTTTTAATTTTATATATATATATATATATATATATATATATATATATATATATATATATATATATATAAACACTGCAACCCTGAAATGACACACAAAGTTGCTTTAAAACCAAAATGTATCATTTCAACTATTTATAAAAGCTAAAAGGCCTTTGAAAAAACATCATAACTCCAGATTCATTTACAATGTTCATTGGAATGATATAATGATAATTTTGTTTCTCCACTAAAAAACCTTAACACTAGCTATCAAGAATATTAAAGTTTTTTTACATGACTCATTAGTTATTATCAAATTAACTAGGAACAAATAAGTCTTTTTGCATATTAATTGCATAGTAAAAAGATAAAAATACCATTGGAAACAAAAATATTAAAATTGGTGTCAATATGCATTTTTATATTTTCATAATGGTTTTTTTATTATTATAATATCAGATGAGGGACAATTTGATATTTAACCTAATATATAAATAATTAAAAAGCACAATAAAACTATCAAAATACCCTTAAAAACAAAATTTTTAAAATTAGAGTTAATAGGCCTTCTCTTCTTTTCACAATGTTTTTTTTTTCCTGTTATTACCATGTTAGCTTATGGACAATTTGATATTTGACTATATATATATATATTCCAAAAAAAGATCAAGCACGTGTACACTATGAAGAGGTGTGTGGGCGACGGTTGAGCACTTCCGACGGTGCTTGTAGCGCCTTTTAGCATCTAAAAATACCCCTTTACCATGTCTTTAGAAGCCACGTTGTATTCTTGTCCATGTGGAGCGGCACATGTCGGAATTGATGGTCTGGTTTGCCACCGGTAGGCTTTTTTTTTCTTCTATCTCCTTCCTAAAAAATTACAACTTGATCATTTTTGTTGTTGATATTATAACTTTAGTTTTTATTTTTTTTAGTTTTTGTTCTTGACTTTTTTTGTAGAAGTTTAATTTGTTTTTGATTTCATAATTCAATTCCAATTTACCAAATATCATATTTTTTAATTTTATCTTTATTTTTTTATTTCTTACTCCTTTTATAAAGGTTTTATTTGGTTTAATTTCATCCTTCAATCCAAATTGATGGTATTAAGTTTTTCAATTTGATTATTGTTTTGATTTCTAATTATTTTTCTTGGCCCTTTTATAAAAGTTATTATTCTTTTCAATTTCACTCTTTAATCAATTTTTTTATATTAATTTTGATTTTCATTCTTTTGATTTCTTTGAGTCTTTTAGCTAAATTGATTTCTCTTTTCAATTTCACCCTTCAATCAAACATAAAATTACTATTTTTTTTTCAATTTTTATCCTTATTCTTTTATTCCTATATTTTTTAATTCTTTTATATAATTGATTTTTTTTCAATTTTATCCTTTAATATTTGATTGATTAGAAATTCAACTTCATAGTTTTTTGAGATAGGATGTCTTAGGTAATAACCCAATCACGAGTTTAAAAAGTAAATATTTTTTTTAAAAGAGCTTTCTAATTCTCTTTATTTTTTAATGGGTTTTCAAAACTCATGATCTAGATCACTGGTTCGGCGGGATATTCCAGGATGGCTCAACCCTGATTACTGTTAATATAGGTTTGTTATGCTAACTTGGATTGACCAATATCAATTTGTTTCTGTCCTTTTCTACCCCATTTTATTATTTTATATTTACAGGAATGTAAATTGAGATATATTATTTGTAATTTTTTGAAAAAAATATTTTTTTTCTGGATTATTCTAATTACTTTTGTTTTTAAACTTGATTTATCTATTATAGTTTTCTTTTCTTTTTATTTTTTATCTAATTAAAAAATATCTAAATATTATTTTTTTATACAAAAAAAAAAAGTTCGTCACGGGCACCAACGATATTCCACGACAAAAGATGAAGACACAGTTTTGTATGATAATTTTATATGTTACAGAAGAAATATTTATGTATTATATTTAATTGACTAGAGACAAGACAAAATAAATTATAGAAAAATTTATTTTACTCTTTATATTTATCATCAAATTTAAAATGTTCCAAACAATAACTAAACATTATTATTGTCACTTTAGTTTATAACAAATATTACTTTTTTATTAACTAACTTAAAATAGTAATTTCTCAACTCATCAAAATTATGTTGTAAAAAGATTTGTAATCATCTTAAAAAACATAATCCGTTTTTAACATGATAATATAATTAAATTATGATTTACTCCTTCATTAAATTATTTTTTAATATATTTAATAATAAAATAAATAAACCAATCATATATAAAATAAAATATTTTCAGCAATACAAAGTTAAAATTTAACATATTTGAAAATACAAGATAATAATTTCATCATAAATAAACATTTTTTTTATTATCATAAGGTTATTTTTTTATGTAATTGATTTTTTATATTAATTTGATTAAATAAATAAAAAACCAAACTTTTAATACAATTACATTCTTAAAAAGTGTATTTAAAAATTAAATTGATGTATATGAGAGAGAGAGGAAACATATTTGAAATTTAGTAAACCAAGAAAAAAAATTGAAATTATGAAATGTTTAAAGGGATATTTATTGAAAAAATAAATTAACTTGGTTTTGCAAAGTCTACACCCCGTCTATCTCTCCTTTAAAAAAAAGATAAAAAAAGGTTTTCTAAACATTATTTTTGAGATTGAGATAGTCTCTACAATCAAATAATTTTCTTGAGATAATAATCAAATGTTATCTAAATCTTGTCAAACCTTTGAATTTGTTCTTAGTAACAATATTTTAAAGGCACAACTCATGGTTAGAAGTTGGGATTCTTTCTATTAAATATTTGATTTAAATTAAAGAAATTTCAAATATTAAGTTTAACAAAAACTAATTAATGCTCAAATGGTAAAATGAAGATACATAATCTAGAAAAGCTATATTTGTAGAAGTATTATGATGTAGTTGTTTCCAAGGGACGTAGCGTAATGACAAAAGGTTTGAGATCTGCACAGCAGGTCTCGAGTTCGAGTCAGGGCGTGCACCTCTTGTAAGAGCCTGGGATAGCCGGGGTTTTACTCCCTCACCTGGGCCCACAAAGTGCGCTTTCCAGGGGGGTGAGGTTTCCTCGAATTCAAAAAAAAATTATGATGTAGTTTCTTCTAAATATAAGTGGATGAAAAAATAATATTTTTTTATGGAATATATAAAGTAGTGTTTGGTTACTATTATGAGATAAAAAAACATGGAAACAATGGTGATAAAAAATACAAATTGTCTTTGAAATAATTTTACAATGAATTTTGATACTTTCAAAACATGAGATATAATTAGGACATGTCTTTAAAGATAATTTATTTTTATTTTGTTATCTTTTTGTCTTAAGATAGTAATCAAACACTATCTAATAAGCCTACATTTACATCTACTTTATATTGAAAAACCATTGAGATTAACAAAAATAATTAATTAACCTTCGTGATTTCAAAAATAATTGTTAATTACCATCTTCTTTTTAAAACACCCAAAATTCTTCTTTTATTTTTCTTATTAGCCTCTCTTTCTGTCTCTTTCCTTTTATTTATTTCTCTCATATATTTCATGTTTTCTCTTCCTGCAATTTGGACTCCTAGCTCTTAAAAGGAAAGAGCATGTTCTACACTTCAATATCTAATATACCTACTTGTATGGTCACATATAGATCTTCTTCCTTTTCTGAGAGAACACCCATTATTAATTTCAAATCTTTGCAACATTTCTGTGTAAATCCCCCGATTTGATGAGTAATTGGACGGGGATTTGATGCCTTGATATATATAAGAATTTTTGAACCAGCAATCAGAGTGATTAAGTTCTCGAGAGGCGTAGCGTGATGGCAAAGGGTTTGAGATCTGCATAGCAGGTCTCGAGTTCGAGTCAGAGCGTGCATCTCTTGTAAGAGCCTGGGACAGCCGGGGTTTTACTCTCTCACCTGGGCCCACAAAGTGCTCTTTCCGGGAGGTGAGGTTTCCTTAAATCCAAAAAAAAAAATCAGAGTCATTAATTATAGTTAATAAAAAAAATCTCAGGGTCACTAGAAGTTTACATGGTCATTAACTTTAGGACTTGTGGGATTAGTTGAGATACGCATAAACTAACCCGGACACCAACTTTAATAAAAAAAATTATAACCAACAAGGATTGATGAATAACTTATATTAAATCATCAATAACTAAGTTATAATTTACTTATATTAAATCATGAATAACTTATATCAAATAATTTCTTCTACGATCGAAAATAAGAAAAGGATAAGATACTAATAGAAGAGTGTTAAGATGGAGGCGTCGTGGATGACGAGGCAGATGAAGGCGAAGGTAAAAAACAAAGGGATCCTGTCCACATCAAAGTCGCTTTCCAGTGGAGGTGGACTTGTCCTCTACTTCGTGATGTCGTTGGGCATGCGAAAATAGATGATTTTGAGAAGTAGTCTTTTTTAACTAAATAAAAAATTATTTTCAATATATTATTATATTGATGTTTTAATAGATATATTTATAGATAAAAAAGGTTAATAAAGATTTAAAAAAAGATCGAGTGGTCAATAAAATAATAATTGGTTATAGTTTTTGATGTTAAATCACATTTAAATTTTTATAAGATTTCAGATATTATTTTCTGTATAATAACAATTACGTCGCTATGTGAATCATTGAATTTATAGATATCAAAAATCTTGTTGAAACTTCTAGGTTTTTGACAATATTTATGTTTTTTCTTTTTCTTTTTAGATTTTTTGTTTATTTCAGATTTATATTTTTTTCCTATAAAGATCGGATAAAGATTAAGATTAAGGGAATTAGCTAAGCTTATCTCTTTTTTATTTTTTAAAACCAACTCTCCATGTATTCCAACAAATCTTCTTGTTTCAAATTCATGGATATAAAATTATTCTCTAATTTATCATTTCATCATATTTTTATATACGAGAAATTTAAATCCATTTAATTTATTAAGAAAATAAATAAAGAAGAAAATTTTTAATTTTAATTCGGACAATTTTTTCAAATATTTTTATAATAAATTATGTCTTACTTAAGTTTTTCATGTGGAAGTGTTTCCAACCATTTAAATAAAAATATTTACAAGAAGAATAGATTAGAAAATTTTATAAATAAAAAATTAAATTATAAAAAATTAAATTTCTATAAACATATTAGAAGAAATTAAAATAAAGATACAAATTGAATTATTTCTCTGATATTATAAAATTATAGAATAGTTCCGTCTTCTTATCATTTATTAAGTAATAAACTAAAGAGTATGGAGAATTCACTGTTCACCCACACCCAATGCACTGTGGATTACAATAGTAATCCATAGTGCATTTCTTTTTTTTTCTTTTTTTTTACTTTTTTCTTTTTTTTTCACTTTTTTTTCCAACTTTCCCCCTTTTCACTTATTTTTTTCTGTTTATTGTTTTTTTCAAAATTACTTTTTTTTTCAAACTTTTTCCTTTTTTTTGTTTATTTTTTTTTCAAAATTATCTTTGTCGATTTTACTTTTTTATTATTAAGCCGGTTAAAAATTTCACTTTGTAATTTTTTTCCTTTAAAATACTGTAAATTGCTACGGTGTTTTCCCACATGATTTTTCTATTTTATTTTTATATTTTTCAAAATTATATTTATTGATTTTTTTTTAATATTGAACTGATTGAGAATTTAGTTTTGTAATTTTTTTCTTTAAAACATTGTTGATTGCTACGGTGTTTCTCTGCAAGGTTTTTTTTGATGATTTTCTCTGAAATTATATTTTTTTATTTTATTTTTTGATATTGAGCTGGTTAAAAATTACAGTTACAATATGTGAGAAAAACACTGTAACTTTTCTCGTAAATTACTGTGAATTGCCATAGTATTTTTTTCACATGATTTTTTTCCAGTTTCTTTTATGTTTTCTTTTTTTGTAATATTTTTTTCCAAAATTATATTTGTCGATTTTATTTTTTTAATATTGAGCTGGTTAGAATTTAACTTTGTAATAAAGCTTAATTATGTGGGGAAAGCATTGTAGATGTCCTCACAAAACACTGTGGATTGCTAAAGTGTCTCTTGACATGTTTTTTTTTTCTTATGGTTTTTTTAAAATTATCTTTGTCAATTTTTTTTTAATATTGAGCTGGTTGAGAATTACAATTACAAGTCATTACAAATAAAGCTAAATCATGTGGGGAAGCACTGTAGCTTTCATCACAAAACATTATGAATTGCTACAGTGTTTCCAATATGGTTATTTTTCCTGTTTTTCTTGTTTTTTTCCTTCTAAAATTGCCTATGTCGATTTTAATTTTTTAATATTGAGCTTATTGGGAATTTAGCTTTGTAATGTTTTTTCTTTAAAACACTGTGAATTATTGCAGTGTTTTTCCATATGATTTTTTTTATGATTTTTTTTAAAATTATCTTTGTTGATTTTTTTTTAATATTGAGTTGGTTAAAAATTCTAATTACAATAAAGCTAAATCATATGAGAAAAGCGTTGTAACTTTTCTCATAAAACACTGTAAATTGCTACAATATTTCTCTAAATGGTTTTTTTAATGATTTTTTCAAAAATTATCTTTGTCGATTTTATTGGAGAAAGCAATGTAGTTTTCCTCACAAAATATTGTCAATTACTACAACGTTTTTTCTCATGAGTTTTTTTTACTTCCAAAATTATATATATATTTTTTAATATTAAATTGATAGAGAATTTAGTTTTGTAATGTTTTTTGCTTTTTATTAATAGAAAAGTTAAATTATGTGGCGAAAGCACTGTATCTTTCCTTATAAAATATTGTAGATTTTTACAAATTATTTTGTTTAGTTTATAAGTTTTTGATCAATATAATTTTTTTTCCGTCATAAAATATTAGCTTCATCATAAATGTTTATTACTCATCTAATGCTAATTCATAATTATAATATTATCAAATATATTTATTCTATATTTATGTGGGCATGCCATCACGTGTGTGTGTGTATATATATATATATATATATATATATATAGAATAATCTAATACAATATATTATGTTTGCATGTGGCTATCTATTACACAATATGGGTCCCACATTCAAATGCTGCAGGGCCATTAATTATTGCCTCCGTTGAATTTCGTTTTTTGTTTTATTTTATATATTACCACCCTTCTTAGCGGGCTGTATTAATTTTTTTAGAAAAGATTTTAAAAACTTTAAATGAAAATTAAATTTTTTTATGTAATTATATAATTAAATAAATTAATAATTATTTATGTAAATAAGTAAAAAATATTAATAATAACTAAAAAATTAAAAATAAATATAAATTAAAATATTTAATTTTATAATATGAAATATTTACCTAGTTATGTTTACAAAATTTATTTAAAAAAAAACTTGTATATCCACTGATAATCTTTTAATAACTAATGAGCCATTAAAAAAAAATACAAAATCATACAAAGACTTTTTTTTTCTAATTGAAAAATAAAATGATAATTTAACTATAATAATAATAAAAAATAATTTCTTTCTAGTGCTATATCTCATGCCTTATATGTTTTTGTTAAATTGGCTTTTAGCTATAAGCAATGGATTTGAATTGGATGGGATATATTTGATATGTTTTTTGAACTATTATTTTTCATTTTAAGTTATAATTTAGAAGTTATTTTTTAAAAAATAATTTATGAAAACATTGAGTTAAAATGACTTTGAGTACAAACATGATTATTAAAAATAACCCAAATAAAATTTTATATTTTGAAGGAGTATGATATAATTTATAATCTATAATTTAAAAGTTAAAAATTTTAACTTTCAATTAAATCAAAATTTGAACTGATTTTTATAATGAAAATTTGATTTAAGTCTAAAATTATTTCTAATAAAATATACTTATAAATTTTCTTTAAATAAAATAAAAAAACACATCAAACATGACAAAATAAAGATGGGAAACATATTATCATCTGTGAAATGGTTTTAACAATATAATCACAGTGACATATATATATACACATCTCATATTATCATCTTTGCTCATGGATTTTTCCCCTGAGAAAAGGCAAATTCCTTCTGTTTTAGAACAGATTTGGAATTATGGTATTGAAAACATATTAATTAACATGGAAAAAAAAAAAACTGAAAGGCATATAAAAAAACATTGTAGCCGTAGATACAAAATACTATGAAAGACAACAATATCTTTCTCTCTCTTCCCTCCTTTTTTGGGTCCCTAAGATTATTTATGTTTTGGCCCCTTAATTTTATTTTCTTTATATTTGATCCTTTGACATTGCTTTGATTTGCAATTGGTCATGATGATTTATTTTCTATGCATGTGTATAGGGGTCTCGAGGAGTTGAGGAAATGTTTTGTCGCTCAAGTGAATCTCAATTTTACAAAACAAAAAACAATTTATTTGATTTAGAATAATTATAGCTTTAGGAATTGAATTTGAAGATCAAAGATATATTCAGCCCCTTTTAATTTTGCCAAATTCAAGGATTGATTTGCATGGTTACCCGGTCTCAATTTTCCAAAATAAAAACAAAATTCAACACATTTAAAATATTTCAATGTTGAAGGACCAAAATTGAAACGGAGACAAGTATGGGGATTGGGGATGGAGACTGGGGTAACCGGGTATGGAAAACTAGCTAGCGCACGAGAGGCATCTGTGTTCCTCAAGCAATGCGTGCGATAGTTTTTGATAATATAATGATGGCTTTTGCGATGGGGTTTGAAGCCTCATGCCTCGATCTTCATGGTGGTCTAATGTGTGTCGATGGAGGCACAACCATTGGGATCCAAAAAGATATTCTTCTCTCTCCTCTCCTCAAGAATCGTTTGGCTTGGCAAAATATAAAGGTGTCTTTCATTTGTTTTTTTGTATAACATTTAATCCCCATTCGTTTGATTGTTATTTATTTTGATTTGAATCCCTTTTTCGATTGATTTTGTTTTTCAATTTCATCCTTAGCATTTGTTTTCATTTAATTCTAATATTAGATTTGGTCATCATTTTTTTATTGTTATTTATTTATTTATCCTTTTTTTAATTGATTTTTTTTAATTTCATCTCTCAACATTTTGTTTCATATGTTGTTTATTTTAAATTTTGCCCTCACTCTTATGATTTCTATTTATTTTGTTTTTAATTCTTTTTTGATTGAATTTTTTAGGTTTTCCTTTTATAGGAGTTACTTTTCGCCTCTAACTTGAGTTGATTTCGGTCTTTTTTATGTTTCTTTTTAAAATTATTTTTTTTTAAATTTTATTCTTCAACATAGGATTGGTTAGAGATTGAGCGTAATGATTATTTTCACTTTCCTTTCTAAAGGGTTATCCTAATATCATATCTAGGGCTATAGGCTTAGCAATTTAACCTGGGTTGACTCAGGTTTTTTTGTTCCTTTTTTTTATATTTTTTTTGTTCTATTTCATCCTTCAACATTGAGTTGTTTAGGATTTAAGCTTCATTGTTTTATTCAATTTGCTTTGTATGAAGATATCTTAATTTTATGACTAGATATTATATTTGGCAAACTGACTTGAGTAGACTCCAGTAAGTTTTTTTATCCTTTTTTTTAATTTGATTTTTTTCTTCAAATTCATCACTCGACATTTGATTGGTTAGGAATTAAGATTTGAATTTTTCTCATTTTTCTTTTATGTGGGGTTATCACTATCTCATTTTCTTTTTTGTTTGATATCAAATATTGGGGTGATATCTTTCTATAATATTGACAAGTGTTTATTTTTTAAGTTGATCATTGCATATTATTTTTAGTTTGATTTATTTATTTTTGTTGCCTATTTTTTAAAAGCATGTTGTTAGATTAACCGCAGTTATTAAGTCAAGTCAAGTCAAGTCAATGACCCGAGTCTCGTATTTTTCTTACTTATTTAAAAATATCAGCATCGCCTCAACATCTTTTTTTTTTTACATTAAGAGAAACTTGGCCTAACGTGTGGTATGGTAAGGGCCACCAATCTAGTAAACCTAAAAGGTATGGGAAATCCATTATATAAACACTATAGTTTGTGTGTGTAATCATTGTGGATTATAATTGTAACTCTTTTTTTTTATTGACCAACTTTTTTTTTATTTTCTTTCTATTGGGTTATTGCTATGTTAAAAAAAAGTATGTATTGAGTTCATGCTTGATTTTACAAAAAAGCTTTCGATTTTATTATTTAAATAAAACTGGAAATAATAAGTTTAAGATTGAAAGTATATGAAAAATATAGGTTTTTTCTTTATCTATGTACAATTCATCCAATGCATTTTTTGACAAAATATATATTGAGATTTTTCTTAAATCTTATTTTGGTCCTTTTAGTTTGACAATCATGTGGTTTAGTTCGAAACTTCATTTTGTTCGTGTTTAAGTCCATGGTTTTGAGAGAGGAGAGATGAAGTAGTAGGAAAATGAGAGAGAAGATAGAAAGTCATCCATATTCCAACAAAAATAAATAAATAAATTTGTTCTTGATGTCAATGAGTTTCATTTAATGAGAGAAGTTCTGTTGAAGTGTTTTTCTACCCTTAATCTTATTGGAAAAAAGTAGATCGAGATTGAGAAAGATTTTTTTTTGTTTGTTCTTTGTTTTTGTAACACTTTAAAGGTTTTTTGGGTTGAGAATTTGGTTCATTGATGTTTTAATGGTATATATATTTAAGTTTTACAGGTTAAAATTAGTTGAAAAATATTTTTTTAGGTTCAAAAACCTAGTGCTTGATTTTATGATAACCTCTCCAGTGATCAAAATCTTGAAATACAGACGATAAGTCATCTATTTTAAAAAAAAAAGAATAAGGGGTAGATAACCCTTAATATAAAAAAGAGAGGGATGTCATCCTTCTTCATGGCCCCTACCTTCTAAATATTTAAAAATCAACATTAGAATAATGTCGCCTAGATTTTTTTTTAAAGCCAAATCGAGTTTTTGTTGAGTTGATCAAGTCATGCTTGGAATCGCTTGGTTGACCAACCATAGTTATTTCCAAATCGCTTTAGTTCCATGCATGAGCTAGACAAGGGCCAACTCAATGTGTTTTCAGTTTTAGTTGAAATTTAATAAAACATTAATAATGCATACAAAGTTTTTTTTCCAATAAAAATTAACTTTTGATTTGATCTGTGATGGAGCATAGACAAGTTAAATATGGATTGTAATAGTACTTCTCTTCTTTGTTTTTAACTTTATTTTTTTCTACATAGGCCATCTAATTTATTTTTTCAATTACATCATTTCATATAAATATTCTAGCATTCAGTTAATGCTTGATTTTGTAAAAACAAAATATTTGTTTTTATTGCTTGAAAAAAATTGAGAATAAAGATGCTAAAATTTAAAGTGAGTGAAAAATGAAGGCTTTTTAGTCACTGTCTGTTATGTGCCTTTTTGGGAAGGAACTCATTGAGATTTTTCTCAAATTCTATTTTGGTCCTTTTGGTTTGAAAATTATAAGTTTCATCAAAAACTTCATTTTGTTCGCATTTACGTCTTGAGTTTGAGAAAGAAAAGAGAAAGTCATTGGTATCCACATTACGATAACAAAAAAAAAAAAACTCATTCTCAGTGTTAATGAGTTCCATTTGATGAGATGAATTCTATTGATGTGTTTTTTACCCTTTATTTTGCTGGAAAAGAAAGATTAG
>Ga0325401_1006082_pt1 | contig 11641 bp, 2 predicted proteins | sample PopdelMetagenome_FD_205666 | JGI IMG/M metagenome (GOLD analysis project Ga0325401, IMG submission 205666) | Populus deltoides microbial communities from Bellville, Georgia, United States - Xylem-PdKOR-R2 | ecosystem: Host-associated > Plants > Phyllosphere > Stem > Wood/Secondary xylem | place...
TTTGATGATAATAAGGTAAATCTTAAATCAAAATTATATACCAAACATGTGTTAAGCATAAAGTTGTTTTCATCTAATGTGGTGAAATATATTGCATAAAAGGTTTGTTCATATAAAAAATTATGATAATTAATATTTTACTCTAATATTTTTACACAAATTTTCTATTTAGTAGTATTTTTTATATAAAAAATTAGTAGCAGTGTAAATTAAATTATGTAACCAATATGTTTTAGATCATTAATTATTTTTTTGAGGTTATATTTTCAAATTAATAGCTTTCTTTTATAAATAATTGGTAGCGATAATATGTAAAAAGTAGAAATCAATTATTTTCTTTTTCAAATCCAAGTCATTGAATTATGTTTATAAACTTGACAATTACCTTTTCAGTCCCTAATTAATGAATAATGAAATAATAAGTGATTAGGTAATCTTAGAATTACTAACAGAATATATTGAAGCACTCTGCATCTGCATCTAAAATATAACAAGTTATCCATACAATTTTTATTTGATAGACTACTTAGTCTCTTAGCTCAAAAATATAAGCTTTAAAATTTTAATTTTTGTTAGTTATCCATTAAAACTTAGATCCAAAATTATCAAACTTTATTGATAGAGAAAAAAAAGTGAAATAACTCCAATTAAATTTGTTATTTAGAGATTTGGATAAGAAACTGACACTAAAAATTCAAGAATCATAACAATCCTGAAATTTTAAAAGGTAGGTATGAGAAATATTCAGTCAATACAAATAAATCAGGAAAGAAAACAATAAAAAAAGAGAGAAAGAAACATCTCAAAGAAGATACAAATAAACTGATAAGGAAAAAATATTAAGAAAATTGAAACTATTGAGATATAAACCTATAAGTTGTGGTCTTTTTTCTAGCCACATCATTTTTTATTTTCTTTCTTTTTTTGTTTAATTTCTTTTGCAAAATCTAAGATGTTATATTAATATTTAAATATAAAAAGCATTTTGAAAAATAATTAAGGAGGCAACTGCCCTCTCTTGTTCCTAGGTGGCGTCTCCCTTGTATGTGATTTAAATTCATACTATTTTTTTTAGACTTATCTATGACCTTTCAACTTTTCACTGTATAAACTATAATAAAGTTTTGTTTTTTATATGGAACAATTTTTTTTGGATTTCGCAATAATATGCCAACGTAGATTATTTGATATTAATTTCTATTCACATAATTTTCTTTAATTATATTAATATTTCATGTTAAAAAGTTTTTATGTAAATTATAATTTTAACTTTAAAAATCAGCAAATTATAACAAAAGTCAAATGGTGTGGGGAAATCATTGTATATCAAGAGATATTTTATTGTGGATTGTAATAGTAGTTTCACTTTCAATTTCTCATCTTTTTACGAGCGGATAAACGTTTCTTTAGCTTTTTTCCACAAGAATATTCAAGTTTTTTCAATTTTCAAGTACAATCAAATAAAGCTTTTAGCTTCTGAAAAGAAAAAAAAGAAGCTTTGCCTTTCAATTTCCAAGTATGATGTTTCTCGGTGGCCAAATCTGGTCATCCACCATCTAACTGGATGCGCAACCATGCTCTTTCCCCATGTTGTGGCGTGTGTGGACATATAATGGTTGAATTGCTGCCAATGATTGATTATTTGTGTTTTTTTCTTTTTTTCTCTCTCTTTTAACAACTAAAGTGTACAATTGTCCTTTTTGTTTGTTGTTTGTTAAATCAGACATGTTTGCCAGACCCAGACACACAGGTCTGGCATGGTTGGTAGCCCCAGCCGCATGGGTCTGACATGATTTACCAGACCCAAGGCACTTGGGTCTGGCGTGGTTGCTAGACCCAAGCACTTGGGCCTCGCAACCATGCCAGCCTCGCACATCTAGGTCAAAAAAATTAAAATTTTTCAAAAGCATCATTAGACTGAAAAAACAAACATTGCCTCATGCAAGCAGGATTTTTCATTCATATGTAGTATAACTTAACTGCAAAAATTTTTTTATTTGCACAATTTATTTTATAAAATTGTTATATTTGAAGAGGAAAGAATGGAAAATATTGAGTTCTAAGTGATTTATTTCAACTCTTCAAAAATAAACTTCTCTTTTTTTGTATGCATTGTGGATGAAACTATTAATTTTATATTTCTATACAAGTGTTGGATAATTTTGTAAAGGTTCATGCTTTTTTAAAATTTTGAGATGTTGTTGCATAATCTAATTGTCAAAGTTTATTACAAGGAGAGTTTATTCTACATTATAACTATTAGTATATACAAAAATTTGAAATATATGATTACAAGAGAAAACTTTTGAATTTTTAAATTGATACATAATGTGGCACGTGTGCAGCGACGCGAAGATCGTCCACCACACAGGTGTGTTGTCTGTCTAGGCAAATATGGTAATCGCCGCGACGCCGCACACGTGCGACGCATTATATTGTAGGAAAAGAAAATACTATATATGTAAAAGACTTATTATCCTTATGACTATCTTAATTTGTGCAATTTTGTAGATGATTTGTTCGCTAAATTCAGAGATTAATAAAAAAAATATTGACTGAATTTTAGAAATGCGTGTTGTTAATATCCCAAAATAGAAAAGAGAAATATAGAAAAGATAAAAATATATTTGGTTAAAAAAGAAAGATGAAAATATGCAAATAAATATGTTTTTAGAACAATTATAAGTGAATTCCTATATTTTCAAAAAAAAGTGCATGAGTTTGACATGATTGCCAGGTTCAGGCTACTTGGTATAAAAACCACGCCATACCCAAGTTTGAGGATTAGAGATGGGTAATAAAAAGTTTGGACAACAAATTAATGGACAGAATATGAGAAATTTAAGTATGTTGAATTAACATTTTATTAGAGGACAATAAGTATATCCTTGCATTGTTAGCTAGAGAATCTTGCAAGAGTAATTTTTCTTTGTTCTTGATTAGAGTTTTTTAAAATTGTAAAAGTGCAAACATGTATTTAACAATTGGTATCAACATAACAAAGTTTAACTTAAATTTGTATCTATTTATTGAAATTCAACAAGCAGAGGTATATGTTGCTTTTTTCTTAACAATACATCAGACGTCCACAAGGAATTATTAGTTAGATATCTTAAGACCATTCAACACATTTGCACGTGTATTTTGGTCCTCAACAAAACCATCACCTTTGCTTAGCTCACGAAAATTATGCAAATATAAGGTGCTAGACCTAAGCTACTTGGATTTGACAATCTTGCTAGATCCAAGATACTAGAGTCTGACAACCATTCCAGATTCAAGAGTCTTGAGTTTAGCAACCATGCCAGGCCCAATCGCTTTGGGTCTGACATTAAAAAAAATGCATGGATCTGACATGGTTGCCAGGTCTAAACGTTTGGGTAAAAAATAAAATTAAAAAATATTAAAAAATAACAGTGCAAAAGTGAACCTAAATTTATATTTTGAAATTTTAAGGATAAATTAAGTGGTTTTATTGAACAAGAAAAGAAAGTGATAAGTTATAATTAACACTCTCAAGCTCATTTGCTACTGTTTAAGGACTCAGGTGATTTAGTAGAACCCGATAGAGATCCATTTTTTTTAAATGTGTTTTTTGGTTTATCCAGAGACCTCTTTTTTTTATCATTTTCAGTTGATTACTAGCTCATATCAAAGTTTACTATAAAAATACTAGAAAAATAAGATTTTTTTAATGTGAGATTCGAAACCCATTAATATATATTTTATGTTTTCAAGAAAAAAATTATATTTTTTCAATGTAGGATAAAGAATTTTTTGAAATAATTTTTTAATTTATATTTACATAAATTATTTTTTAATTTTTTTATATGAAATATTAAAATATGAAATATTTATTTTTAAAATTTTTTAAGTTAAGGGAGCTGACTTTTAACCCGAATCAACCTCCAATTGAGTATGATAACGATGATCTGGCATGGTTCATGTGACATGGTTGCCACTTATCTAGCTAAGCAGTCAGTGAAAGTATTTGGAAGAATGTAAATATAAATTGGGAAATCAATCAAAAAGGAAGGAAGCTATGAATATTAAATTAAAAAATTCAAAACCAAGTTCGTACGGACAACCTTGAAAGTATTTCAAACAGTTGCTTTTAATAATGAGTCGACACGGAGTACACAGTGTCAATATCATACCTTGGGTTACATTGAATTAAATGATCTGCTGGTGCACCATCCGCACACAACTGGAAGTCTGGAACAGGCAAAACTTTCCACCTAGATTCACCTGTCTTTGGTCCTTCTTGATTTGTCCACTGCATGCGTTTCTTTTCCCTTGATTTTTTTTTGATCCATGGAGCCAGAATTTTCTTACCTTATCTTGAAAACTAGACACTATTATTAGCTGCTCGGTACTAGAAACCCAACTGTATATCTTAGTTGCTTTAGAATTAGAAAATCCGAAGTATCTCTGTTCTTGATAATGCTTGCTGGGAAGTTTTTTGTTTTCTTGACTGTTAGTCTTACTAGTTGCTTAGGGTTGCTGGCGTTTTTTGAGGCAAAGCTGGTTCAAGAAGAAGGTAAGTCACAATTTCCTTCATTAAGTTTGTAGCAGTGCTCTTTCTTTTTAATTGAAATGGGACTTTTTGGATTCTGGGTTCTTTTGTTCATCTCTGGGATTTATTGATGGAACCACTTGCTTGGTATTTTGGAGAAGATGTGGGAAAAACGGTATAGAAAAAAAAATAATGAAAAAAAGAGTACAACTTTGAATCTTGGGTATTGGGCTCTTTGGGTTTTTTCCTGTAAACCGAGACTCTCTTCTTCAATCACTTGAATCGCTTAGACTGCTTGGCTAAGCCTAAGCTTATTGTCCTTTTTTCATTTTGAGTAAAGTTTTGTATTTTATTTTTTTTAACTAAAATTTTTCTCAGCAATTAAATGTGCATACATACATGAGAACGCTGGAAACAATCTTCATGCAAAAATGTAGCCTGAAAACTGAACCTAATGTCTCTTAAACTTAAAGTGAACAAATAAAAATGGGATGAATTTGGGAGTGCATTGGATCTCAATGCACTTTTGCATTGCAGAACTTCGTAAATATAGGAATTAATGTATGCATAGCTTTTACTTTCAGTCAGCTTGTATTTTAATTCTTAACATTAACTGGTCATATGATGCTTATCGGTCTATGGTTGATAAGTAGTTGATGCACTTGAAGAAATTGCACGAACATTGGGCTCTAAATACTGGAAGTTCAATGCTGATACTTGCGAGATTGTTTCGGTTGGAGTAGCTCAAGTCCCACCAAAGAACGCAGAGCAAAGGATAGATTGTGAATGCAAGAATGGGAACAATACTGATTGTCACGTCACAAGGATGTATAATTCTCTCTCTCTCACTTCAGAAGAAATATTACTTGAATGTTCCTCTTTTGATACATATTCAATACATATTCCGTGCTGTTGTTGCTGTGGTTAGAAGACGTATCTATTATTGATTACATGCTCTTTGCCAAGTCCAGACTTACTTTATGGAAAGGTTGCAAATGAGAAGTATGCTTTATTACGCAGCATTGTTTATTTGATGTATTTAACATGGTACTGCTGTTGATATTATGAGTGTTACACACATCACATATACAACTGTTAGAATGACATTATAAGTAATGTACTTTGTTGATTGCCATTATCCTGATTTTAGTATCAATTATTCATATACTTCAGGGAGCTCAAAAATTATAATCTTCCTGGAGTGCTTCCACCTCAACTTGTTAAGCTTCCCCACCTCCAAGTAGTGTAAGGGCCCCTTAAAGTTCTTCCCTATCCTCTTTGATGTTAGTATTCCCACACAGTTCTATATACTTGACAATGCTACATTTCAAGTGCAGTGATTTTGCGTACAATTACCTGAGTGGTATGATACCACGTGAATGGGCTTCAATGCAGTTAACCTCAATGTAAGCTATGGTCAACTCACACAATCTCTCTCCTTCATAATCAACTATAGTCTCCTCCATAAACATTACTAACATATAATCATGCAGCTCTCTTCTCGTAAATCGTTTGTCAGGGGAGATTCCAAAGGAATTGGGAAATATTACCACTCTCACCTACCTGTAAGTTGCAAACTTGTGTTGATATTTTTAGTTATTCATTATCTGGACATTATTATAAAGACTAGAGTTACATGCATTTCCATGAAATTTGCAACAGCTTTGATGTTTTTATCTGTTGTTGGATTATTTGATACACCATCCAGGCCTAGTAATCTTTATTTCATAGAGATTAATAGAAAGATGGAATAATGTATTTCTGTTACATTGGCTTAGAAATCTCAAGAGCTTCAGTTTGATTTTGGGTATAATCTTTATTTTTAATTCAGGTCCCTTGAAGCGAACCAAATTTCTGGCATAATCCCCCCTGACCTTGGAAAATTGATCAACTTGCAGACACTGTACACTTCATTTCTTCCCTTATGTTACTTCTTTCATCCTTTTTATTTAGATCCTAAATGTTGCTCAAGGATGAAAGAGCATGCATCCTGATGGCTTGTTTCTCTAATATTGTACTTTCAGGATGCTGTCCTCCAATCGTTTTACAGGAAACTTGCCAGTGTCATTTTCTCGACTAATAAATCTAACAGATTTGTAAGCTTTTGTAATACTTTCCTTTAGTTTAAACTTAAACATTCACATGGTATTTGTGCTAGTTAAACAGCTTCTGATTGTATAATGCAGTAGGATAAACGATAACAACTTCAGTGGAACCATTCCTATCTTCATACAGAATTGGAAAAAGCTTGCAAGATTGTAAGATACATAATTTATTATAGCTTTCAATTTTTAGTTTTGAAAAAGATAACCATAAATACATGCTCATTTTCTAATTGCTGTTCTTTTGAATTTGAATGATTGAAGAGAAATGCATGCAACTGGACTGGAGGGACCTATTCCATCGAACATTTCTCTTTTAAATAATTTAGTTGAGTTGTAAGTATAAGGTCTACTTGCTTTCATCCATTTGTCTTATGTGACTTAATATGTTTTGTCTATTGAATCGATTAACAGTTATATTCATGGTGGGATGCCAATATGCAGGAGAATAAGTGATATAAATGGACCAACCCAGAGTTTCCCCATGCTCAAGAATATGACAGGCATGATCAGATTGTATGTTGACTGATCATATCATCATAGAAATTGAAGGGGTGAAAGCTACCTTTATTCATTGAAGTATGTCGATTTAACATTGTTTTTTGTTTGTATATTAGAACTCTGAGGAGCTGTAACATTTTGGGGGAGATCCCTGCATACCTTTGGACAATGAAGAGTTTGGAATTATTGTAAGTAACCAATGGGAAGTTTGGTGCATGAAGTTTCTTAAACTTGCAGTTTTTGCATCATCTTCTTCTGTATTGTCAACCACGTATGCACACAAGGTTCCTCTGATTGTCCATAATTGTTCGAGTTTTTGAATCTATCAATATGCTTCACAAAGAAAACCTGCCAGCTAGATAACCCTTTTAGTTCGAAAATTAAACAGCATTGACTATTTCAATTATTGTTTCATGTACTCCAAAAGAGTGTGTAAATCTTTTACAAGTGTTATCAATTTTGGAACTTAATAGCAAGAAAACAGGGAGATTGGTTGCAATTATGATGGGAAAATTGTTCTAAATGTTTCAGTGGAAGGAAAATAGACAATATGGAGCGGTGCTTGCAAACTTAATTGTAAGATAAATGAGCGAGTGGTGCCATAAGCTCTTAATATGATCACAAAAATGTCATACATATCTGTTTCATGTAAAGTTTATTTGCATTTTAAGCATTAAAACAATGGGTGCTTATAGTTAGTTTGACTTTCAGAACTTAGAACTATGAGAAGACTGAAGTGTGTAAATCTTTTACAAGTGTTATCAATTTTGGAACTTAATAGCAAGAAAACAGGGAGATTGGTTGCAATTATGATGGGAAAATTGTTCTAAATGTTTCAGTGGAAGGAAAATAGACAATATGGAGCGGTGCTTGCAAACTTAATTGTAAGATAAATGAGCGAGTGGTGCCATAAGCTCTTAATATGATCACAAAAATGGTGCATACAAGCACTCATGTATGTCATACATATCTGTTTCATGTAAAGTTTATTTGCATTTTAAGCATTAAAACAATGGGTGCTTATAGTTAGTTTGACTTTCAGAACTTAGAACTATGAGAAGACTGAAGGTCTAAATTATTGTCCTTGTCAATTGAAAAAAATGTTAGTGTGAACCTGGTATCTGTGTGTGTGTTTTCTTCATTGAATTCAATAGGCCAGATAGCATATTGATGTTTTCTTGTTGTTTGTTTCTATTTGCATATGGCTATGAATTGGTTTAAGACATTGCACATGATATCATCGCAACATTTTCTTCTTTTTATTGTTTGTTTAATATTATATATCGCTGAAAGAGTTGATGTTTGTTGTTAGGAGCAGGAAAACTGCTAACATAATGCAAACAAATATATAAATAAAATGTTTGGTTTGTTCTTGGATTACTTGTGGCTGCTCTTTTTCATAATGAAAGTTTTTGACCTATTAATGTTATGATCATTGTAGGGATGTCAGTTTCAATAAGTTGGTTGGAAAAATTCCTGCCAGCATAAGTGCAGATCGCCTGCGATTCATGTAAGTCAGGTTCAAATTTCAGGTTTCATTGAAATTTTAAAGAATGAATTTCATTAATGAAAGAATGAGTTGAACTTGTCCCTTGATAGGAGAAGGACAAAGCTGATGTACATACACTCAGAAATACCCACACAATCAAACATATCTAACAAAGTTTCATGATCATATTTGCTCTCTGATAATGGAGGCTGGATCCTTTATTTAAAAAAGGAGCCCCTTACCTAATTATGTTCCCACGAATAACGACTTTGTCAAGGGAGATTGGGAGTCAGTCTTTTCTCTTCAGCGGTTTTCACATGAAATAGATACACTTACATGTGAAATATCCACCCTTGTAGTTGCAAGCTCAAAAATGTTAGCATGAAACAAAAAATAATAGTAACATGTCATGATAGTCCAGAGAATGCAACAGTTAGACTTTTATATTGAATCTTTTCTAATTACTTCCACGTTCTAGTAGAGTTATATCATACTAATATTGGCTGTTACTTTATCAGCTTTTTAACTAGAAACTTGCTAAGTGGAGATATATCAGATTCAATCTTGAAGGATGGAAGCAACGTGTATGTATCTTATCTGATGCTTGTTACAGATTATTCTTTATCATTTATCACTTGTTCAGTTTTTGATCAAGGTGCTTAGCATTTTATTGCTCTAAGCTCTTACAATCTAGATTGACTTTCATTTGCAATGCTTGTGTGCAGTGATCTGTCATATAATAACTTTGCATTGCAAAGCCCTGGGCAACCTGTTTGTCGAGAAAACATGTGAGAATACTCTTCTAAAAGTTGTACTAAATACTTCCAGTTTGATATAATCTAGAATTTGATTTTTCTTCTTTTCATGTTCTTTTGATCTTACTAGGAATCTAAACCTGAACTTGTTCCATAGCTCTTCAATGGGAAACAGCTCGTAAGATGCTCTGTCCAGTTTTATTTAGTTTTTTTTTCCTGTTTGCTAGCAAAATGAAAAATGAAGGAGAAATTCCAGAAGCTAGCATGGATTTTACAGAATCCACTGTGCATATGTTATGCTAAGTTATTTTCATGCTTGCTCTTCCATATAGATTTTTCATAAGAACTGTGCATATGTTGTGCTAAATTATTTTTGTTTCTATCTTTAATAGAAGGCGAGTTCTTCCATGCATGAAGACTTTCCGCTGCCCTAAATGTAAGTACATGTTATTATGAAGTTTGCAAACCATTGATGTTTATTGCTCTAAATTTCCTTCTGAATTCTATAAACCACATACAAGAAAATTTTGATTACCATATGGTGCTTCCTTACTGAAAATCTTTATATAATAATAGAGATTGTAAACCAAAATTGCCCTTTCGCTTCAGAGGAAACATTTTGATTTAGAACCCCACAAGGTGGCTTGAGTGGTTTAGGTTTTGGTTTACTAGTAGACAACCAGGGTTCAAACACATTTTTACTAGTAGACAACCAAAATTGCCCTTTCACTTCAGAGGAAACATTTTGATTTAGACAACTTTGACTTACCTGGTGTTAGCTTAAGGGGCCTGTTTCAGCCCCCAGGGTTTTGCAGTCTGGGTTGGGTCCGAATGGTCCAGCAGAGCTGAGATCCCTTGCCAAAAAAGAAGAAGAAAAAAACAAGAAGTAGAAGCATTCTGATTTAAGACTATTTTCCGAAGCTATTTAGATATGTTTCTTTGGCCTGTCTCTTGGTAACCTGAGGTTTCTTTTCATTATTTCACTAGTGGATTGGTAAGTATTTAGATAAGAATAGATTCTGTAAGTGCAAGCAGTAGGCACCATGGTGGGTGCCATTTATAGACCAAAGAAGCTACAAGCTTCACCTGACTTTTGACTAGAACTCATAATTAGATTCAAAATAAATAATTTACTATATTAAGAAATCCATGTCATTATAAAAAAGTTCCAATTTTCTGACGTGCATGGTCTTAACTCAAAATCTTCAAAAGAGTTGTAAGTAGAAATCTATTAGAGGTTGAAACTTTTGTGAGGACAAAAAAAGGGTTTGGGTTTAGTTCTATTTCCCAATATGCTCATAATTAAAATCATCTTTGATTGATCGTTGAAAAATTAAAATCATTTATTATTTAAATTTTTGTTTTGATAACTCCATATTTATAATAAAACATTTGACTTATAAAGGGCTTAAGTGGGAGATCCTTTAGTTAAGGAGGTGGTTAGGAAATTTCTTTTTTCTTCCTATATAACTCATTTCATTTTTCTTTTATTAATTGGAATCTTAAAGATTTTTTTTTTGAAAAAAAAACTTCCTAATTAACATATGTTGACTCCTACCATTGAGAGTAAAAAATAATGTAATTTTAGCTGGACAGTAAATATGACCGGTCTATGGTTCTAATAAAAGATTTGCTATTTATTACTTTTTTTTATCGTAGCTATTATTTACTTGATTTGACCTTAATTAAATTGATGTACTTGCTTGTTTTATAATATTATCTTATAGATGGTACAAAATTTAACACAAAATAACTTAGAGATGACTTTTAATTTTTTTCTTAACTGGTTATTTTTAGAATGGTTTTAAAATCTCTATTGAAACAAAATAAAAATTAATTTGTCCCTCTACCATACAAATATTATTTATGATTCTTCAAATATTAACTAGTAATAATAATCGATATGTAATTATAATTTTTCATCTAAATTAAAATCTAGTAAAAAGTAATATTATTTGGTTGAATTAATTGAAGGTCAAATTGTGAATACCCTTTCTGAACTGAGAAATCATTTATGTCCTTTGGACAATAAAAAAATCCCAAAGTTTTCACCTTTAACTACTTCAATTTGTAAATGCATTCCTTTCCATTAATTAGGCTAGGTTTTTGTTTGAAATAGGGATGATGTTTTTATTCAAACTTGATAGATACTGATTCGAACCAAACTGAATGAGTGAGTTTTTTTTTAGGATAGTTGCTTTATATAATGATTAATGGATATGATATAAATATTGTCAAATTGACCCAAACCTATATATATATATATATATATATATAT
>Ga0325401_1006084_pt1 | contig 11637 bp, 6 predicted proteins | sample PopdelMetagenome_FD_205666 | JGI IMG/M metagenome (GOLD analysis project Ga0325401, IMG submission 205666) | Populus deltoides microbial communities from Bellville, Georgia, United States - Xylem-PdKOR-R2 | ecosystem: Host-associated > Plants > Phyllosphere > Stem > Wood/Secondary xylem | place...
TTTTCCCTCTTTCATTTCCTCCTTCCTTCACTTGATTCTTCTCTAGATTAATGTTTTATAAGTTGGACTTTGTAAGTTTACAAGGTTATTCTTTCACTTTTCTTATTTTTTTTCTTGGATTTTTTTTAATGTTTTTCCCTTACTTTTTTCTATTTCTTTCTCGCCTTTTCTTTTTTTTCCTTTTTTATTCTGCTTCTGCCCAGTCGGCAACATATAAAAAGAAGGAGGAGCTGATTTGTTTAATTTTTTAATGGCAAATAATCATTTTACTCTTAATAAGTCATTTTGCTTTTATTTGACGGTCTTTTTTTTTGTTAGCACTTCCAAGCTCCGTTCATCTTAAAATTTTAACTAGATTTTATTCAATATATTTTAAGATCCCTCGTAAAATTTCAGTTCAATCTGATGGTCGGATTAAAAATTACATTCAATAACGTAAAACTTGTCAAATTGTGATTTTTCATTAAATTTCTAAATTTTTCTAAAAATTCTGAAATTTTAACCCAAACTAAAGCATCATATTAGAAGACTCCACGTTAAATTTTAAAATTTTTTAATAAATTAATTATAAATTATAAATTTTTTTTACATAAAACTAATCAAAAAAATAATGATAAAATCTTGACCTGGGCTAAATGCTACCCCAGCCTTTGCCATACCTCTGCCTATGATCACAATGATCTGCTAAGTGGTGAAGGAGGGCTTTTAGGGTTAGCGAACAGGTGAGATCCCAGATTTATGGATGCAGACAAGTTAGTGAGTTATGAGCGACAAACTTTCTGATGCCAAATTTCTCCCCTCGGGATACTTTAATTCTATGCAGTGATTATAGTACTGATAGGTTTACTTGACAATAACAAATACATTAACCTAGCTGTATTTCAAAAGAAGATTTTACATTTTAAAGAAAGAAAAGTTCTACAGTAAGCTGCCATTTGCAAGTCAATAAACTGTTAAGAAGGGGCAGCACAAGATTATGAGCCAGATGCTGTTTCTCTTCTTGATCAGGAGAGAGCTGCATATGTCTGTGGTCGCCAGTCGCCCTTTTGTGCGCTGAGTAAACCTTCTTGGTCTTTGGAGAAGGTTAGATGAACCTCCCAATGCAGAGACTTCAACAAGTTCTCAACTTCCCCGATTGCGCTTGACTCATCTCGAACAATCAATTTACCTCCAGGTCTCACGATTCTATCAACCTCTGCCAATAGAGGAGCAAGTTGGCACCTGTAAAAACCACAACACTATTTGGTCATCAAGCTCTCAGGAAGGAGAAAGTGAATCGTACATGGAAAATGAAAGGTACTAATCCAATGAGATCTCATGTAGATTTACCTCTTTTTCAGCTTTGAGAAGAGATGATCAGCATGTAGAAGGTCGTAAGTTCGAGGGTATGAGCTGAAGGATTCACACCAATCATGGTATATCCCAAAAAGACCTCGCTCATATATTATCGGAAGAGTATCTGGGGAGTCCGTGTTCACGACATTGAACACCCAGATCTTCAGGTCCTTGAGAGCTGCTGCAAACCTGGAGGCATAAAGCATGTATTTTGCATCAATACCATGTGAAAAGTATGCTTTTTAATCGGACGATTCCATCTCGCAAGTGACATTAGCAACAACAACGGAAAATAAATATCGTTACCCTCCATAAACAGCTCTCATGTCCATTACATTTCTCACATTCGACCAGCTGATACCCAATGCCTTCATGTATGAGTTGCTCACCACATGCTTCCAATGTTCATAATCTGTAGCAAAATCTTGAGGAGCTGGCTTACCATAGATCCCCATCTGGGAGCTGTTTAGCCAATAAGGAGGTGTTTGTAGTCTTTGAGGCCAGTCCTCTGGCCATTTAGCCCCCCTCTCAGTTTTAGAAACAGGCACCCGGTGCATGCATGCCTGCAGAGGTACATACCTGAAAATGCAATACCAGAATGACCATAATTTCAGTTAGCTATTGCGAAGCCATTTCCAATTGTTAGAGCCATCTGGAGTGGTTGAGAGAAAACTGACCAGGCAGCATTTGCGTCGTCGTCACTTTTACACATTGGGGGACTGTTTTTCTTTCTTTGATCATAGCAATTATTTGTGGTAGGTTTGCGGTAGATGGCAGCACCAATACCGTTAAGTTTGTCGTTCTGGATAGTCACAAGCTCCCAACACATAGATGCCGTCAATGCAGACATAGCTAGAAAAATAACAAGAGGTCAGGTTGAGGTAAGTTTATAAATTGTTCAAAAGATCAGTTCTCGGTATCCAACCTTGCCATATCTCCACATCTTCTGGAAGCTTTTGGTAAACAGGAGTTGCTGACCACACAAAGTAACCTCCAGGTCGGAGAACGCGATTCAATTCCAAAAGCAGCTTGCCAACTGAACAAGTACGTACACAAACCTCTTTAGCAAAGGCAGATTACAAGAAATTAATATGCTCTTCATGCTGTTTGTTCAACTGGAATCATAATTTATATGGTACTCAAACTGGAGATGTGAATGAGTTGTGACCTTCTGCGTGCCAAGGGACTCTACAACGTGCACAGTGGATGAGATCGAAGACCCTACTAGGGAATGGGAGACGCTGAGAACCCATGACAGCAGATATGGCAGGTATTCCTCTTTCAAGGGCAAATTGAACTTGAGCTTCATGTTCATCCTTGGGTGCAAATGACATTGTAAGAACATCCCTTTCAAAAATATAACCACCAAAGCTTGCAACTCCACACCCAACATCCAGTATCACACGAGTGTGTTTTCCCCATTTAATTTTAGGCACTGCCTGCACCACCAACATTGGATAAAAATGAGAATTCATGCAACGGAAACGGGGCAATATGGATGGCAAGTATCCCCACTTGACGAGGATATTTTCTTCAAGAGCATAGCTAAATAATGTATGAGCCTGAATGCTCGCATCGCTTCAATGATGACATTTATTAGTTTTATTTATTGATTCATAGCTGTATGGTATTTTATTGCATCGAGACCAAGCCTTTCTAATATTTAGTGAACCTTGGACACTCTGCCAATAAAAGCAATAATTAGTAAATATCCACCCTACCACCTCTAATATAATTCAAACGGCATAGAAATATTCCTTAAGGACCCCACTAACACAATGCATCGTGTAAGAATTTGAATTATGGGATTAGTTTACCTGTTGAACAAAATCAATGTAGTGAAGAGCTCCATGTATGAACTGAGTTCCACCACCAGGGAAGGTCAAGAACTCCCCAGTAACCTTAATCCAGTTTTGATGACCCTTGACCTCTGCCAATTTTGTATGAGGTACATTGTGATACCATATCTACAAGACCAAACACTAAACAAAGTTACAAGACCACAAAATCATCCTAATCTAACCATAAAGCTTCAATGATATACCTTGTCTCTACTTTGAGGCCATGTTATGGGTCTTTTGTACCCTTCAGAAAGTGGGACCAAACAAGTGGGTCCAACCTCAGGACAATGTCTCTCTCTATGCTCAAAGTGCCCGGTTGTATGTAATTGTCTTAAGGCCTTTTCGTTATCCAAACAAGGTATATAATCAGGACCTGCAGTGACATTACAGAGCTGCCATGTGTACCCATACATACTATCATTACCGTCCGATTCCTCCTTCCTTCTCTCCTTTTGATTCTCTGACTCTGCTGCTTGAGTTGACCATGACTTCTTTGACTCCTTTGATTCTTTTGGTATTCCTGGGTTCTCGCTGCCTGGAAATGCTGACTCGCCAGAGCTTGAGTCCTGCTTGGTTTCTTGGTTTGTGTTGCTATCAACCTGAGATTCTTTTTCGGCTTCTTGATGATGTGATGTTTGTTGTTTTTGTTGTTGCTGCATTCTCTTTTTTTGATCTTCTTCAGATACCTCATTCTGGGATTCTTGAGAAGAATTCTGAACTCCAGCATCTTCTTGTCTTTGCTCTTGCTGTTGCTCTTCATATGATTTCTCATTTTGATTAGAGTCTTGAGTGTTTTCATTGAGTCCACTATTCTCTTGTTGTTGTCGTTGTTGTTGGTCTTCGTATGATTTCTCTTTTTGATTAGATTCTTGATCGTTTTCGTTGAGTCCAGTACTCTCTTGTTGTTGTTGGTCTTTTTTTGATTCTGGGTTCTGAGAATCCTGTAAATCCTTACTACTGTTTGCAACATCTTGTTGTTGTAGTTGTTGCCGCTTCTGATCTTGTCCTTCATTCTGATTTGTAGAAGCTTCTGAATTACTATCATCAGTTTCAGGTACTGTAATTTGCTCTTGTTCTTGATTAGCGTTTGTTTCTTGTTCTAGATTGGCGTTTGTTTCCTGGCTACCTTCAGATTGAGAACTTTCTTGGATGGTTTGATCAGCTGTTTGGTTTTGAGTGTCTGAACTTTCTTCAGATATCTGATTTTGTCTTTCTTCCTGTTGCTGCTGCTCCTCGCCAGATCTTTCTCCCTTTAAATCCTGTGATGAGCTCTCTTGATCAGCCTTACTATCACCATCATCTATTTGTTTTCCGTCCTTACTTTCTTCTTTATTGTCATTGTCATTATTGCTTTTAGGCTCATCGGATTTAATAGCATCATCAGGAAGATCTCCTGGATTGTCTTCATAAATAGGCGTATCCTTTTTGTTACTGGATTCAGTGTTTTCTACCTCAGTGGAGGAAGAAACATCCACGTCTGCGGCAATGTTGGTGGTGGTGGATTTGGTGGCGTGATTGGTGGTTTGTGGAGTAAACTTTGAATTGGAATGTAGCATCCAAACACCTATAACACATAATGCTATGAAGGCTATGGTGGTTATTGTTGATGTGTAAGAACTTGAGGAGGAATTACGCTTGCTGCTGCGTGGCCTAGCCATTTCTTTTTAGGTTTTGAACTATGTTAGTATGAGAATGTGGAAGAAATACAATTGTTTAGAATGGAATGTGAGATATTAAAGCGAAGGAGAGGTTTCAGCTATGCTTGTGAAGAAACATTCCAAGGTAGAATGCATCTAAGATCCAAGAGAGTCGGAGAAGGGAATTTGTTATAGTGAGGAGAAAGTAGCAAAACAAGAGCTGAGAATCATGAGCCTAATATCATGATGCTTGGGTAGCATTTTTAGTGGGATATCTGGATAATTATAAAAAAAAAAGTTGCAACAACAATAAATAAATAAAAAATTTATAACATAAAAAAATACAAAAATAATGATCCAAGCACATTTAGATTAGGAGATCAAATCTGCGACTCGATGGTAATAACTCTATTAAAAATAAACCGAATAAAACTATGAGATTCAATTATAAAATAACTCAATATTCAAAAGTAAAACCAGAAAAAAAATTAATTAAAAAAATCAACAAAATAAATTTATGTTAACTCGGGTTAACCTAGTAACCTTGTGACCGTGAGCACAAGATTGAGATAACTTTATAGGAAGGAAAGTGAGAAAAAAAAGCACAAAAATTAATTCCTAATAAATTAAATATTAAAAGATAAAAATGAATTTTAAAAAAAAAGATAATAAAAAGATCAAAGTTAACTCATGTTAACTTTCGAAACCCATGAATACAGAATTAATGTTGTAGAAGGCAAACTCTAAGAATTAACGAAGCAAAATTATAAATCAATAAAATGCTAGGGAATTAAATTTTTTTAAAAAAAAACAATAAAAAAAACTCTAAAACAAAAGAAATAACAATAAAAAGAATGGTAACTAAATTTGATATAAAAATAATTTGAAATCAAATGTCAAGGGATGTAATTAAAAAATAAATTCAATTAGAAAAGGGATAAAAGCAAAAAAAAATCAAAAGAAAGATAGCCAAATTTAATATAAAAATTAAATAAAACCAAATAATAAGGGACAAAATTGAAGAAAAAATCAATAAAAAATACTAAAAATAGCTATAAGAATAATGCAGATCAAATTTGATACAAAAAGAAACTAAAAGGACACATTTACTTTTAGCAAGGCTAAGAGAGAGAAAAGAAGGAGGAAAAAAATTCATCACCACTACTTTGCCGCCAACACGTGTGGCACCACTACAAAGACCACAATGAGCCGCTTCCAATGCCGCCCTGGAAGGCGGTATTTGAACATGAAACGATGTCACACGCGCTGCTCAAAAGACACAAGCGTCAGTTACTCGTTGGCACATGTTTCACACACCCCAACAACTTTTTTTAATTAATAAAAAGATCAAATCACCCTAATCCAACATGTTAATTACAAAAAAATAGCATGGAAATACGCAAATACCCCTAGTTGCAAGTTTCATTTTTTTTTTAGTTTTCAATGGTATGAAAGTCTTTACCTTGTTCATAAAAAATATAAAATGATCAAATTGACCCCAATAAACATATTAACTAAATTTTTTTTAAGGATAATATATTATTTTTACTATGCTCTTGAAAGGTCAAAAGATTATCCCTTTGCATAATGACTCCTATTAAAATGATAAAATTATCCCTAAGAACAATTTATATTTTTGCAAACATGAAATTATATTATTAAGGTGAATAATGATTTGTGTCCATGTGTATAATGTTTTCTTAAATGACTTTTTTTTTTGTAATATAAACTCAAGCTTCCTTGTAGGAACAGAGTACTTGACTTAGGAAAAACTTTTGATCAATTGGGGCAAATCCCAAATCAAACATGAGATTCTATGGTCATCTTGCAAGCTGAATTGAACTAAGCATGATAACTTACCCAAAAGTTGGGATAAATTGAAAAAATTATTATATTACAATCATAAAAAAAAAATTCTCCTGTTGATTTCACTAGTCATACACAAGTCATTGTGGATGTGCACAATAACTTTTTCTTTTTTCTCTCTTCATTTATTTTTATTTAGTATTTTAACATCGTGTTTTTTAAAAATTAAACTTTATAAGTTTCTGTTTATTTTTAATAAGTCTGTCGTCGTCTTAAAAAATATCCTAGCATTGAATTTATGCTTGATTTTGTAAAAAAGAATTTGATTTTATTATTTGCATGTAATTGAAAGTGAGGGGACCAAAGTTGAAAAATAAAAAGAAAAGTGACAGCCTTATTATATGAAAAAAAATGGTGTTAGTGCTTTTTTGCTATATTTTTTCTTGGGATTCTATCAAAGTTTCTCTTTGGTCCTTTTAGTTTGGAAATAAAATATTTTAGTCCAAGACTTTATTTTATTTGCATTTCAGTCCCTAATTTGAGAGAGGAGAGAGGAAGTCATCAAAAAATGGTGAATGAAAAATAAAGTTATTGGTTGGCTCTATTTTGGCCATGAAAAATGTTGTTCTTGTTACTAGAGAGTTTTTTTCAACGAGAGAAGTTTCTTGAGGTGTTCTTTAGCCTTCATATTACCTAAAAATGAAGATCGAGACTTGCAAAGTTTTTTTTATTTGGTTTGATTTTGTGTTATAAGACTTTTTTTTTCAAATTTAAGATCAAAAATGAGTTTATAAGGCAATATCACAAATGGGTTTTTTTAAATCATCCAACCTATTTTTCTGTTCAAGTTGAGTTTAAGTGTTTCTCATTTATTTATAGATTAAAAAATGGTTTAAAATTGATTTTTTTAGTCCAAAAAGCTTGAAGCCTAACTTTTCAGCCACCTAAAATGGGCAGAGATGAACCTGAAATAATGCATTGTTTATCTTAGTAGATGACAGGCCTTATATTATTTTTAAAAAAAATAAGAAAGAGGATGATATGTCTTCCATCTTCTATTATTAGAAAAAAAGAGTGGCTAGGATCGCAGGACTAGCCTTCTTCGTTATAGGCCAAACATGTTGATACACCTAGGCCCACACATATGGTTTGTTTTTTTATTTTTTTTATTTGTTTTTATTTTTTCAACTACAAAATTGATTTAAATAAATTTAAATAGTTTTAATTAAAAAAAATCAGATATCTTTTATCAAATGCATTGCAATTTATTTTATTTTATTTTTGTTAGGACCGTGGTTTTTTTTATTATATTAGCAAGTTGTTTTCTAAATACAGCCCTTCATGATTTATTTTATTTTTTTTTTCTTAATTTTATGTGACCACTTTCTTGTGTATGTTTTTTTTTATTAGCATCAAATAAAAAAATTTTATTTCTAAAAAAGGTTGTCATACCTAATCAAGTCCAAGACATGTGTCTTGTTTTTTACAGGTTAGAGCGCTTCCATTCTGAATTTGTTTTATCTGAAATCTGGTTTTTTCTATGTTTACCTGGTCACATTTGAACTAACTTTGATGATCGAGTCATGTAAAGTCAACTTGAAGTCAATTTTATTTAATACCTAAGTCAGTCAATGACTTAACCCAATAGGTCTTTAATTTTAATTGAAGCTCATTAAAATTAATAATATAAATATATATTCCGGATATTTTATTTTTTAATGCCAAATTTATTGGCAATTTAAGATAAAGGAGTTTTGATTAGATGAATACCTTTTTTATTTTGATTTCAAATCATTCAAATTTTGATTAGATTCAGGTACTGAGTTGATTAAGTTTAAGGAAAGATGACTTTGGCCTTACTGCATCATTTTAAATGAAAAGTTACATTTGCTATGTACTTTTCTAAATTTAATCTATGTTTGCTATTAACCATTTCTAATCCTATATTTCTTTATAGTATTTATTTTGTTTGAAAAAAAGGAAGGTTGGAAATTCATCATGAAATTTGATATCAATCTTTAAAAAGGAGATTTCATCGAGTTTTGACTAGAATGAAAAGTTTTGATGTTAGTCTTCATGAATAATAGATTTTGTTAATTTAAAATTTTTTATGTTAATCCTTAAAAATAGAATGTCTTGCCAATTTAGGAATTTTAACAAAAGTCTTGACAGTAATCCATAAAAATAGAAGATTTCACCAATTTGAAAATTTTAATTTTAAACCATAAAAATAAGAGATTTCCTCTGTTTGGGAATTATCAAGAAAATTTTAATATTCATCCCTAAAAATAAAAGATTTCATTGATTTGTGAAATTTATCAAAACTTTTGACATTAATCCTAAAAAATAGGGGATTTCATCGATTTTGGGATTTTAATGAGAGTTTTGATGTTAATCTCTAAAAATAAAAGATTTTATTGATTTAAGAATTTTTATGAAAAATATTGAAGTTAATCCTTAAAAATAAGAGATTTCATCAAAATGTGAGTATTTAAAAAAATTGATATTTCATCGTTATAGGGTTTTAAACGAGAAATTTTTATGATTATTACGGTAGGATGTATCATTTATTTGAAAAATAAACTTTTTTTTTCTTTTTCTAAAGAGTAGATTTTGACAACAAATGAGACTATCCTCAAATACTAAGTTATGTTAATCTCAAGTTTTTTGTTTGAAGTGCTGGTTAATAAGAATCTTTTTAATGTGGCTAAATTTTAATGGGTTCTATAAACAAATTATAAAACCCAATATGCATGCAATATAATGAAAACATATATTGGAATATTTATGCATGTAAACTATGTATAAAAAAACATCAACAATGAAGTATGCATGATTACTTTTTTCTTTTTAAAAAAGAGTGGGCTTATATGGTGAGAAGATCGGTCCACATGTAAAAAATTCTAAAATATTTTTTTTTAAGCATGAACATAAAGATAAATATAACTATAACAAGTATAAGAATAAAACAAAACCCAAGATAACAATTTAATCCTAAGAATAGAAGCATGCAACATTTGAATTAATATTTTTTTCTTGCATCTAACAAAAAAAAAAAGACACATTTTAAAATCCTAACTTTTATCGTTCCAAAGCTAGGTTATAAGAAAATCTAAAAAAACAAGTTTTGGTTTTTTTTTATTCACGCATTTGTTTTGTTTTTATCAAAATCATCACACTTCAGTACTAGAATTTTTCTAATATATGCATTTTTGATCAAATTGACCCTCAATCTCAATGTTCTTTTTAATGACTCCTTTGATTAAATTAATAGGGTCCTTAAATTCCAACACCTATTCTATTTTGGTCCTTTAAATCTTTTAATTTTGATCAAATTGACTTCAAATTGCATTTTTTTCTCTATAATTAAGTCCTTAATTGAATTATCTAGTAGTCTAGACTTTTCCATCTCTTTCATTTTGGTCATTAGCTTGCAAATTTAGCTAATTTTGCCTTTAATTCCATTTTTCTCCTCAATTAGGCCCTCAATTAAATTAATTGGACTTTTAAAATTTTTCATCATTTTCATTTTGATCCTTGATTTTTTAATTTGTGCAATCATAAGCAATTTCAATCAGTTTTATAATTTTCTTAAATTAAACCTCTTATTGCATGCCAATATTAATTTTTGACAGGCTATAAATCAAACTATTATATGTCTACAGCCCGAAACTATATTTTTATTCTAAAAAATATTTTTTCTTAAATATTTTTTTTCTTAAAAATGATTTTTTTAAAATGTTTTCTTTGAACATGAATTTTTTATTTAAGAATTATTTTGAAGACATTTTTTTGAATATATATATATATATATATATATATATATATAAATGTATAAAACTAGAAAGATAAAGAAAATCATGATCTTTTATACCGGATCAACCCATATTAAAACCATTCAAGTTATTCAAAAGTTTATAATAACATAGAAGTTGAATTATGTTTTATTTGATCTCTCATTGTTTTCAATTAAGCACTCTTTCGTAATAAAATTATGAAATGAAGTTACACAATAATATTCTTTAAGAAATAGAAAATAATTAAGAATATAAATTCAAAGTACATGGAGAAAATAGCATATATTATATTTTTTATATAAAATTTTAATTTAACTATTATTAGGATACAAGTTCTCTAAATTTAATTTCAATCAATAAAAAAATTAAAAATTGATAGCAAGTTGAAAAGGAAACATAATGCTATAAAAAGTACCCAAATTCTAAGTTAGGTATTTTTTATGTACATATGATCTATTACTATTTATGTTCAACTTGCCACCCACCGCAACGTTATTGATTGCAAATTCAATACACACACACACACACACACACACACACACCCATTTTTATGACTCTTTTCCTGGAATTTTTTCACGACGTGATGATATATTGACCATGTTTGTGTAACTCAACGTTTATGCCTACAGGAATCAATACTTTTCTTGAAAATGAAAGGCTTCTGATCAGAGTTTTTCTCATCAAAGGTTGCAACTTGCTATTTTGAACTCTTTTTTTTTTTTCTTTCCCTTTTTGAGATAGACGGGGCGAAGGTGAGAAATTATTTGAACTCTTCAGAGTTCTTTAATTAATTATCATTTTCTCATGTCTGTAATGACATTTAGAAATTAAAAAAATTTTAGTTAAAATTTCCTTCAAAAACCAGAGTAAAAAAGAATTAAACATCCAAGAAATGGCGGCAATTAAAGCAATAAAAATTTTATGATCCTGGTGGAAGTCTGTTAAATTAAGTTATATAGATGGTAATGCTTCCTAAGCTGGAAAAAAAAATGCTGGTGTCTAGTGAACAATAACTAAGAGAAAATTAAAAGATGGATGTATATCAAGATATTTAATCCTGTAAAATAAGATATTTACATGTTTGTGTCTACTGAATTTTTTATTAAAATCAATAAAAGATAATAGAAAAAGAAATACATATGAAATTAATTGAATAGAATAAAAAAAATATTATGCAAGGCCGAGCATATTAAAAATGTTATTTTAGAATAAATATTTTTT